>Ga0194123_10004165_pt1 | contig 16594 bp, 15 predicted proteins | sample TA2MahsurfametaG_5_FD_155479 | JGI IMG/M metagenome (GOLD analysis project Ga0194123, IMG submission 155479) | Freshwater microbial communities from Lake Tanganyika, Tanzania - TA2015023 Mahale A surface | ecosystem: Environmental > Aquatic > Freshwater > Lake | place: Tanzania: Lake Tanganyika... | reverse complement strand
TGGCGGATGTGGCTATAAGGGCTCCGTTCTCGTCCCCCTGCTTCTGGAGGACGGGCATGAGGTGATCAGCGTGGACACCCAGTGGTTTGGCAACCATCTGCCGGAACACCGCAACCTAAAGAATCTCAAAGTCGATATACGAGACACCGACGCTGTGCCAATGGAAGGTGTGGAAGCCGTCATCCATCTGGCCAATATCGCAAATGATCCAGCTGTTGAACTAAATCCAACTCTTAGCTGGGAAGTGAATGTGCTCGCTGGCCAGCAGCTTGCTGATCGGGCAGTACGAGCCGGGGTTAAGCAATTTATCTTCGCAAGCTCGGGCAGCGTGTATGGAGTCAAAGAGGAACCCAATGTGACCGAAGATCTCACGCTGGTACCGATCTCGGTCTACAACAAAACCAAGATGGTCGCCGAAAGGGTTTTTCTGTCGTACGCCGACCAAATGCAAGTGCACTGCATACGACCAGCCACCGTGTGCGGTGTATCGCCTCGAATGCGCCTGGATGTAAGCGTTAACATGCTGAGTTATCAGGCTCTCAAGAATGGAAAGATCACGGTCTTTGGTGGAAACCAAACAAGGCCCAATATTCACATCCAAGACATAGCCAATGTCTACCGGCACTTCCTGGCTCATCCGGAGATAGAAAGTGGGTGCTATAACGCAGGATTCGAGAATATCTCCATCCTTGAAATAGCTGAGCGCGTCAAAGAGAAGATAGGTGCTGAGATCGTCGTCAGCGACTCCAACGATCCACGGTCTTATCGCCAAGATTCCAGCAAGTTGTTGGCGACAGGATTCCAACAAAAGCACAGTGTGGCTGAGGCTACTGCAGAAATCGCTGAGGCGTTCGAGAACCAATCTCTACCTGATGGAGATTCTTGCTATACGGTGAGATGGATGCGCCATCTTGATCTTGCGGCACCAAAGGTGAACCAATAATGAGCTCTAATCAATCGCAGCTCAATACGAAACAGTTAGAAGCTATAGCAGTCACACTCAGGCGGCGCCTTGTAACCACCTCAGCGGAAGCAAATATACCCCATTTGGGCTCATGCCTTTCATGCGTTGAGTTGCTGGTTCAGTTGTATTGGCAGGAACTTAACATTAATCCAACCAAGCCTGAAGACACTGAGCGCGATCGTTTTCTGCTCAGTAAAGGGCATGGTGCGCCGATCCTTTTTCAGGTACTAGCGGAGCGAGGGTTCTTCCCGCTGGAACAGCTGTCGGATTTTGGAAAACCGGGCAGTGTTTTTCATGAGCACCCGCCTAAGCCTGGTTACATCCCTGGGATCGAAGCAGCGACGGGTTCTCTGGGCCATGGCCTACCTATGAGCCTAGGGATGGCTGTGGCTTCCAGGATTCAAAAGAGGCGTACTCGGTGCTATGCACTGCTTAGCGATGGTGAGTGCAATGAAGGAAGTATCTGGGAGGCTGCGATGCTGGCTGCATCCCAAAAGGTGGACAACCTAACCGCAATTATTGACTACAACAAATGGCAAGCAACAGGACGAAGCCAAGAAATCATGGCTCTAGAGCCGTTGTCGGCAAAATGGGAAGCTTTTGGATGGCATGTTCAGGAAGTTGACGGTCATGATTTCGTAGAAATCAATCGGGCTTTTCTTGGAGCAAGGAAAGAGCAGGCGAAGCCAAGCGTGATAATTGCCCATACAGTGAAAGGCAAAGGTATATCTTTTATGGAAGACGATAACAATTGGCACTATCGTACACCCAATAGAGACGAGCTCGCAGAGGCCATCATGGAACTAGGAGGGGACCAAGAGTGAGAAATTCGTTTGCGAATCGAATGACGGAGCTTGCGAAGACGCGAGAAGATATCTGCTTGCTGTCAGGTGACATAGGAAATCGCATGTTTGATAGCTTTAAAGAAGTAGCACCAAGTCGTTTTCTCAACTGTGGGATTGCAGAGGCAAATATGATGAGTCTTGCTGCCGGAATGGCTCTAAGTGGTCTTCGTCCGGTCGTTTATACAATTACACCATTTACAACGACGCGGTGCCTTGAGCAAATCAGGATTGGAGTGGCTTACCACCAGGCACCAGTTGTGATTGTAGGGACTGGTTCAGGACTATCATATGCAGAGTTAGGACCAACACATCACTCGCTAGAAGATATTGCTTTGCTGCGAATGCTTCCAGACATAAATGTTTTAGCACCTTCGGATAGTAGCCAGTTGGTTTGCCAGCTAGACGCTGCGCTTCAATCAAACAGACCAAGCTACATAAGAATTGGAAAGAAGGGAGAACCAGATCTGCACTCCAGCATTAAGAAGCTGGAATTTGGTAAAGCGTGCTTACTTAGAGATGGCACCGAACTATTAGTACTGGGAGTCGGTCCAATACTGGGAGAAGCATTAAAAGCTGCTCAGAGCTTGGCTATGTCAGGTGTATCAGTTGCAGTAGCAGACCTTGGAAGTGTAAGACCTTTGGATGATGGATTCCTGGAAGCAATGTTAAAGAGATTTAGGAGATGGGTGAGTCTTGAAGAGCATTGTGTATCGGGTGGACTTGGCACGGTGCTTCTTGAATGGCTTAATGAGAGGGCCAATGGCGGCAAAACATCATTAAAGAGAGTTGGTGCTCCAAACGAGTTCATACACCATCTAGGTAGCCAAGATTTCGTAAGGGCAAACCTCGGTCTAAATGCGGCATCGTTAAAAGAAGTATTTAGAAAAGAGGCCAATGAACAGGTATGAAAATAGGAATTGACTTTGACAACACTATTGTGAGGTATGACAGGGCAATAGCGAAGATTTCGGAGAGATTGGATGATATCCCTAAAGACATGAAAAGGAATAAGAAGGAGTTAAGAGACTTCCTTCGGCAATCAGGAAGGGAGCAAGAATGGACCGAATTCCAGGGAATGCTTTATGGTCCTGGCATGGAATACGCTGAACCCTACAGTCATGCAGTTTCTGTGATGCATGAACTTGAAGCAAACGGACACGACATAATGATATTGAGCCACAGAAGCCGCGCACCGTATGCGGGTCCTAGATTTGATCTCCGCAAGTGGGCAAGAGATTGGATAGTTAAAGAACTTGGCGATTTAAAAGCATTTGGACAGGATCAAATGAATGGCAATGCTCTTTTCTTTGAATCAAAGTCTGAAAAGATTACTGCAATCGCAGAATATGGCTGCAGGGTATTTATTGACGATCTGACATCGGTATTAAATGACGAGAGCTTTCCAAGAGATTGTTTTAGGGTATTGTTTGCACCAAATGGAAACAGAGAGACATCAAGCGCTATAAGATCGATATGTTGCTGGCCTGAGTTGCTTGAGGTTGTAGACGAGATAAGCCAGCATGATCACACATAACGAGCCTGATGCCAAGATCATATTATCTGATCTAATTGGGTATAAGGTTCTTGAGGTAGAAAGGCTGTCGGGTGGAATCAATAATTATGTGGCACGTTGCAAGCTGGAATCAGGTAGTGCAGTTGTAAAGAAGTTTAATCGCGATGATTCTTATAGAGGTTCTTGTTTTATCGCTGAACGCAGGTTTCTAGAGTTAGCAAATACAAGGGCCATCGGGTTTACACCTAGACTTATTGGTTGCAATGAAAGAGAAGGAATAATTATCATGGAGAACATAGAAGGAGGCAGATACGCAGAGGCGTCCATGGGCGACAAGCGTTCACTATATCAAGCAGCAGAGTTTTATAGAAAGATGAATGAGGGAATTGAAGCCAGAGATGCAATGGTGGGGATAAGAGCGAGAGAGGGATACCTCTGCATCTCAGAACACTTAGAAAACATAAGAAGAAGGATAGGGAGTTTAGGAACAAGAAATCTAGTCGGGGAGCGGAAGGATACCGCAGATAGGATCCTGAGTGAGCTAGCCCTTGAGTTCGAGAACTTAATTGAAGACGTAGGAATGGAAGTGAGGAAAGGAAATATCAACGACTGCATATGTGCTGATGATCTGCGGATTAGTCCGGGGGATTTTGGATATCACAACGCGATTAAGACAAAGCGTGGTCCCTGCTTTATTGACTTTGAGTTTTCAGGGTGGGATGATCCTGCAAAGACATTCACGGATTTTATGCTACAACCACGAGTATCAATAAGATATCGCGAAAAGGATTTGGCGACAGAGTTTGGGATTAAGGAGAACACTATACGCAGACTAGGAGTAATGAGAAGGGTTATGCAGCTAAAATGGGTATGCATAATTCTCGGAGTGCTAAATGGTGAAAGGCTTACAGCGATGATAAATAATAATGCAGCCTTATTAGGAGAGCCTTTGATTAAAGAGAGGTTAGCATTGGCAGAGCGGCGTCTATCTCTAATACGAAGAGAGTAATCCGAGGATTAGTATGAACAATGGCTTAGGCTAATATCACTCAAGTACAATTAGAGAATGGCCAAAGAAAGCTACCGAGGATCATTAGTTATCACTTGGCTTACTGGTTAATTGTGAATATAATACGTAGGTGGGTGAATGAATTTGATCTTAAGTGATCGCAGGTTTTGGACCGAACCGGTATCTACGGAGAGTCGTAAGACGCCATCGAAAAAGCCAACATCAATCGTGTTATTAGTTGTTGCATAGATTTTTCCATAATGACAGTCGTAGGAGAGCGGGTAGCAAGCAGTGACATCTTCAGTTTTGGTGATATGCAAGGATCCACATGGAAGTAATATCTCTGCGCAATCAAAGGGTTTGTTGAAAGAGCGCACTAGGCGGTCAACAAGTGCAATGTTCATGCGAGGATCTAAGATGGTGTCATGTCGAGTGCGAGCTCTAAAGTAAGTAGATATCGAAGAGTTCTGAGGATAACCGCGGTAGCCAGACAATACGGACTCCACTGCTTGCAAAATAGTAAGCTTGCCGACCGAGTTGACAGTGCATTGGGCACTTTTGACGTCAGCACCTGCAATATTGAAGGGATGCTGGGAGATAATTGATCCACTATCAATGGAGGCATCCATAATGAAATAGGTGAGAGCAGATGTAGTTGCACCCCGAGCTATAAGCCAATGAAGTGGATGGCGACCGCGATAATATGGAAGTGGTGTGGGATGAGTACCAAGCACACCAGACTTAGAAAGGGACAAGATAGACGGATCTATGATCTTGTGCCATGTAGAAATAATCAGATCTGGATTGATTTCATCAAGGCGCTTGGCAAGATTGGTTTCGTTTATGTCTTGGCAACAATAACTCTGTATTCCAAGAGACTGGCAGTAGCGGGAAAGGTTGAACTCGCCTATTGGTGCGATATCGTCACTGGGTGATACGACAAGCTCGAGTTGGTGAGTGCTTGCATGTAGGACGTCAATAAAGGGTTTGGATAGACTTCCACAGCCAAAGATTACGAGTTTAGACATAAGCGTTGAGCAAAGAAGGTTTCAATGGCCTGACAAACAGTCAGAATCTCGGCTGGATCTCGATCAGGGCCTGAAGGAAGAATAAACTTAGACGAGTTGTCAAAGCTAGGAAAGATATCCAAATCCTTATTCAAGACATAAGGTGCCGATGATACTGGTGGGAAGAACCCACGTGTCTGAATTCCACGATCATGAAGGAACGTTCGAAGTTCAGACGCAGATGGTGATGTTACCTCAACATATTGGGGTACTTCTCCGTGTTCAATGTCAACTGGAATAAGGCTTATATAGTCTCGAAGTTTAAGAAGGCTGTCTTGATACAGTTGATAGGTGTGACAAAGTCCGGCAACCTTCGCAGGGTATTGGCGAAGCTGACAAAGGCCCACCGCGGCAGTTAGGTCTGTCATTCTGAAGTTAAAACCAAGCAGCGGCCATTCAGAGGGTTCTATTACATTCTCGAGACCATGGGTACGCAAAGAAGATATATCTCGAGCTACATCAGGATCATTGATTCCCAGAAAACCTCCCTGACCACTGGAAATAGTCTTAGCAACACTGAGAGAATATGCTCCAAAGTCAACAGCTGAAGAAAGATGCTCTCCATTTGAAAAACAGGAGCCAAACGCCTGAGCACAGTCATAGATAACTGGGATGTCAGATGGAAGATGCGCAGTGAGGTCAGATGGATTAAATAAACGACCATTCATAAAGACAGGCGCTAGGCAACTTACATTCCCTGTAAGAAGATTGGATAACTGTGTAAGGTCAAGCAGAAGACGGTCACAAACAGGAGCCACCAGGACGTCTGCACCGAGCATTTTTGCGGCATGGCTAGTAGCAATCCAGGTGCGATCGGGTACAACTACGCTCGTTGTTGGTCTCACACCTAGGTACGCCATACCCAGGGTGAGTGCTGCAGTCCCACTGGTTACGCAAACACAACGCTGATAGCCAAGAACTTCACATAGGTTTTCTTCAAATAGTTGAACGCCATGACCCTGACTAAAGGAGCGTTTATCTATTGTCTTGGATATAAGGGATTGAATCTCATCAGAGAAGCGAGAATACCACCAAGTAATCATGACTCCAAATCAAGGTCTGAGATAAGATCACAAAGTGGAGCTATTCTTGGGACGGGAAGCGGCAGAAGGACTGTAGGGTTATAATCATCTATAGAGCTTATTCTGGATAGAATACTCGCACTGAATCTCCATGCCGCTATAATTAAGAAGGCTGGCTTAGATTCTGCTAGATAGGCTGAACCGACAACAAGTGGAGCGCCCTTCAACGGTCCATAGAGGCCGTGTTTTAAGGAGTTATCATCGATGAGGTAAGAGACCTCAATAGAAGGTAGTAGTGCCATTAAGCTAGCCGTAGTTGGCGAGGCACCGTATACAGGTACTGGTTGATCGCAAAGCGCAAGAAAGTCAGTTTCGACAGAAGACAACAAGTTTTTCATACGTGCAAACCAGCTACTTAGATTAGTATATTGAAAGAATTTTGCCTCATTAGATAGCATGTTAGAGAAGGCAGAACTAACAGGGCTTGCAGGAACTGCGTTATTACGAATGAAGTAACGAACAGATCCTCCTTTTGTCAAAACATGCTGAACATCAAAGATCTCTAAACCTACCGTTTGGAGAAGGTTAGAAAGCGAGGTAGCAGAAAAGTAGTAGAGATGTTCATGATAGATAAAGTCGACAACACTGTTGACCACCATATCTGGAAGATACGAAGATTCTATGCACCCAATTGTTTGGCTATCAAAGAGGCTTGACAGCGCCGAAAGAAAAGCGGCTAGATCAGGAATATTGGCGAGCATATTGTTCATGAATACTAGGTTTACGTTATCAATAGATCTAATATATGAAGCAGACTCTTGATTGAAGTAACCATTGATGGACAATATTCCCTCAGTTGTACATGCTGAAATAGCACGGCTTGATGGTTCGACATTGATCAGAGCTTGACCGCTAATGCCTGCGAATTTTGACAACAATGTGCCATCGTTTCCTCCTATATCGACGATAGCTCCGTCTCGGGCTGGAATGAAAGGGCGCAAGGATGAAGCATATTCGCTGAAATGCTGATCTAACCCAGGGGATGACTGCGTCACGTAGAGATATTCATCGTAAATAGCATGAGGGTCGACAACTTCAGATATAAAGACTAGTCTGCATTGCAGGCACTCGTAGAGATCGAGTGGAAAAGAAACAGGATCGTTTTTGGTTTTCGTATAGTTATCACAAAGTTGTGTTTCCCCAAAGCTGCCTACTTGTTGAATGCTCATATTTCCACATCCAGGGCATGAAGACAACCTAACAGAAGTGTTCATACTTTGGGAGGTCAGCCAATATAAGTCTGACAAACTTTAGCACGCAGTGACATTACCTTGTGTTTGTCCATGGTGCTGCAATTGAGTCTTTGGTGCTGCTTGATTTGGACTGTGATCTCATGCTGGATATCGAAATTCCAAATGTTATGAATAGATCCGAGACAGCTGGGGAAGGTGTCAACTCGTCGCCTAGGAAAAGATTAGGTTTTCCCTGCGGAAAGGTCCGGTTGAGATCTCTAAAAACAGAACATCAGAATAAAAGATCATATTATGAACAGTATTTTTGCGTATAAAGCAGATTGTATCGCACCCCGAGGAAGGATCAGCGTCAAGAGTGCAGGACTTAATGACTTTTTCATCCTTATACATAAGAATTTGCATTCGACCCTTGGTTAATACAATGACTTCATCTTTATCGGAGTGGGCATGCTTTTTTACGATGTGGTTTATAGCATGGAATATCAACATGCATTGCAACGTAGATTGATCATCTTTATGGAGGCAGAGCCGAGACTGAGTCAAGCTGTTTGCCAGGGCGAAAGTAGAGATCAAACTAGATTCGTCGTCGCCGACAGTAAGTGCTTCAGCTGGGAATGCTCTGAAAACACCCTTTTCACTATCTATAAGTTTAGGCATCATGTGTGTGAAACAATTGCGTGACTGGCTACGGTAAACTCCATACTTATACGTGGCCTTGAAGAACGATTTAAGGCTCCTCCATGAACAAGATCGTCATGGAAGACAATTGCTTGGCCAGGCTTAGCCTCAACTAATTGAGGCGACAGATTTTGATCAGGTGATATCTGAGGCTTTAGTTTTCCATCTCTATATACCGAGTCCCACTTGATATTTTGGTCTTTGTGAGAGCCAGGACACACCAGCAAACCGTTAAGTCCCGCTTCAACTAGAAGAGGAATCCATATCTTTGTTCTTATAGAATCTTCACCAAGCTGAACGTCATCTGGTGACAGGGCCCAAAACCAAGAATCTCTATGCAAAGGGCCAATATCCTGAGGAGTTTCAGAACGAACAAATCGCCAATATAGATTTGGGTAACCAAGTTGGTCTTCATCTGTGACATAAGTAGCGTCTAGACTATGGAGAATACGTTGAGTACCATCCAATGCCAATACGCGCTGAACATCAGAGGCGGATAACATACGATTACTCTTCTTCATGATATTAGAGTGATCGGCAAAACATTGATTCCTGAGATAGATATCCATAAGCTTCTCAAAAGTAAGATTATTATGGATTGCTAATGGAAGATAGGGTTCAAGAAGATGGCAAAACTGTTTGTGTATTAGTGAGTTGATAAAGGAGATTTCATCTGGTGTGTATACGTCTAGGACGACGTGACCACTAGCGTCGATGGTTTGGATAAGGTTCACTGGTATGATCGCGGTTGAAATTCAGTCAGTATGTGGTTTTGGTCCAACGCAAAGCACGAAGTTGTAGTGAGACATAGGACTAAATCCAGTATGAACAACTTCGTCATTCATTGAGAATAGAAATACATTTGAAAAGTAGGTCTGAAAGAAAGCACGCAAATCAGGACCGGACAGGCAGTTGACATGTCCTTCTTTACTTCCGTCTGAAGCATATATTTGAGACTCTAGGGATGGACACCCACAAAGGAATACCCCGTCTGATGTAAGTGACTTAACCACATTTGTTGCATATCGGGAAGCGTCAATAGGTTCTATATGTTCAAATACATCCAGAGAGTATGCTGCTTCAAACGGTATGCTGTCGTCTTGAAGAATAGGACCATCTAGAATATCATGAACAAGATACCTTGAAGTAGGCGACTCTAGTGAATATTTCCTAGCTTCTTCAATGAACTTCTGATCAAAGTCAATTGATGTATGGTTATTAACAGCTTCTTGTATCAGTCTACTAGCAAAAGCATCCCCACATCCTACCTCTAAGACAGAGTTAAGGCCACTAAACATCTTTGAGACAAACTTATGGCGCGAAAGTGTGAATACAAGAACTTTAGGATCAGTTTTCCACATTGTAGTAGGCCTGCAAGGCATAAGGAATCTGCCTTCCTCTGCAAGGCCGTCCCACATGAATTGATACTGAGGCTCTGCCATCTGAATAGCTTTTTTGCAAGTCTACATGCTTGGTGCCTAAAGTCTCTCACTAGACCACACCGTTGCAAAAGAAATCAAAAGAAGAGTTAGATCCTAAGAAAAGCGATGCTAGTGGGAAGCAGCTGTAGCGGTAGGGGCTACTTTGGAAGATCTTAAATGCTTCCACTATAATGAAAGCATCTAAAGAATAAAATGAACAAGGGTAATGGCCGCGAGGGCGTGCAATCGAATAGGTGAGGCATAATTAGTATTCCAGAGTTAAGTGCGCTGAGCATTGAGGCTTTTATAGTTCGAGTGGCGTCTGTTAAAAGTATCGAGAAAAGTTGGTTAGGATTAGCGTTCTACCGCAACAGGTCAAAGACAGCCTGGAAGAAAGTCAGGATGATTACAGCAGTACGCGGAGCTGATTTTAAAGTTGGGGTGAATAAAGTGACCTGAGGAAGCTTTATCTGCATTTGCAATAGTACTAGCATATGTTCTCTGTATGCAATCATCCTCTAAGGTTGAGAACTGGGTAGCATTAAGACGAGCCCAAGCTTCTTGTACAATCTGTAGAATTTCTTGAGGGCACAAGTCTATAATATCTATTCCATTGGTGTAATAGTCTTCGGTTCGCGTAAAAGGATTTGCAAGGTGTTCCCGTAATGTCAGTTCCTTAGAAGTTGTACGCCAGACGAGCGTTTTGGGTGCATGCAAGGCATTACTCCAAAAGAAGAGATTGGTAAAAGGCAAGAAATTAAGTAAGAGGAGTGGCCTCCTGAAGACATCACTAATCATGTCAGGTCCTGTACCCGTTGAAATACACAAGGATGTGTTGGCAAATAACCAGACATCCAGAAAATCTGACTTGCTGCAACAGAAGCTGTAGTCAAAGATTCTTGATCTACTAGAAACTAGTTCCTGTTCGGTACAGTTTCCCATACGAATTACCCAAACACCCATATCTGCTAGCCATTCAGCTGCTGGAAGATATGTGGTTATTTGAGTATTTCTGTAAGAATGATAATTCCATTTATCAGGATGATCCTCTTGAAGTTTGTCGACGTACAAATCAGATTTCAGGTAAGCGGAGTCTCTGTTGAGTAGTACTACATAAGGTTCTCCGTCCTTCCATCCAATACTCCTAAGCCAATTCCTAGCCTGAAGTTCCTCTTTTGCGGTGAAAGAGAACGTCGAGTCCTGTTGTTCGAGTAAGCCATAGACATCCCTAGAGTTGGTATAACTGGACTGTATTGAATGCACCGAGCTTGAAGGAAGCTTGTAATTCCATCTATCTAGATAGTAAGCTAAGCTCGATACTTTAAAATTGCGCTTAACTAGATCTGTCCAAAAAGTATTGCAGGTCTTGTCTGGAAGCCAGTATATGTTGAACCGCCTAGAGTGCTGTCTCTGCTCCTCGGCGTAGCGCTGTCCCGAGTCAGCAACATAGTGGCCGATTCGATTTGACCAGAATGTGCCAACACGTATTAGAAGAAATGGGCGAAGTAGTCTAAACAACAAGAGAAGAGGAATGGCCCATAAAGCACTACCTATGAAAAGTATTGTAGGAAATAGTGTATGGAGTCGAGACGTAAAATGCCGAGATAAAATACGGATGTTCTCCTTGAATAAGGTCATTTCAAGCATTGGCAGATCAGAAGGCGAAGTCGAGTCCGCTCAAAACGGACGCTTCTAATACTTGTGGCTGGAATGATGGAGTGAATTGGTAAAAGCCTATAAACCGATAGAGTCTTGTACTATATATCTGGGACGCTGCAACGTCTGCTTATATGTCTTGCCAAGATACTCTCCTAGAAGGCCAAGCAATAAGAAGTTCAGGGCAAACAGAATATATATAGTAAAGAGGATTGAGGCCCATCCCTGAACAACATCGCCCGACAACCAGGATGTCAGAATAAATACAGACATCAATATACAAGCAATAAAGGAAAGCAGCGAGGCTATAAAAGCTAGTCGCAAAGGAGCAACAGATAGCGATGTAATTGCATCAGAAGCAAGTCTGATCATTTTTGTCAGGCTATATTTAGACTTGCCACAGACTCTTTTCTGTTGATCATAAAAGACTACGCTTTGCTTAAAGCCAATTGAGGAGACGAGGCCACGCTGAAAGAAAGCGGCTTCTTGATGCGAAATCAGAGCTTTTGCGGCTCTACTGCTCATGATTCTGAAGTCTGAGGCGTTGGGAGTAATCTCTGCTCCAATATAGTTAAGAAAACTGTAGAATACCCTTGAGGTTGTCTTTTTGAATATTGTTTCTTTAGATCCTGGACGACGCTGTGCTATGACGATGTCATTACTGTCGCCAAGCGCTTTGTTGATTAGTTGCATTGAAGTCTGTACAGGATGCTGCAGATCTGCATCCATTGTTAAAATATGGGTAGCGTGAAGTACCGCACTTTCTATACCAGCTAATAGAGCCTTTTGATGTCCAAAGTTTCTCGATAACCGTAACCCTGCCGTTTTTAGGCGATTCTGTGAGCATGCGGAAGCGATTTGGGGCCAAGTATCATCTACAGATCCATCATCAACAAACAGTATGGTCACATAGAACTCACTCTGCATTTCAAATAGCGAGTTCAGGGCTTGATTAACTAACGGTATGTTACCAGCTTCGTTAAAGCAGGGAATAACGATGGCTATTTGAGGCTTCGTTGTTGGTGTAGTGGCAGCCACTTCAGGGTCTTTTTAACAGTGGTGGTTGTTCTTGTTCAGGTTATCCGCCTGAACAATAAGCCATGGCATGATATCATTTTACTTTGGTTTGCTGCTATGTGCAAGGCAGGTGAAACAGAGGTTGATAGAGTTCTTGGCTCATACCCAAGACTTCGAATACCCCTTTCTGATAAGAATCAGCTTATTTATAATAAGCATTACAAGGAAAACCGATCTAGTTCTGGTCTGGTTAATCGACTAAGAGCTTGGCAGGAGTCATGGATGCATAAAACCGTTGCTGACGCGCCTACCACCATGTCAGAAGATCGCATTCTTGAAATAGGTGCTGGTAATTTAAATCATATACGGTGGGAGAGCAGCTATTTAAAGTATGATATAGTTGAGCCCAAGGAATTTCTCTACATCAATGAGGATAGCAAGGCTTTAGTTGACGAATGTTATAGCAGCATAAGTGAACTGCCTGCCAATAACTACTACACCAAGATTGTTTCTATAGCATGTCTGGAACATGTTGCTGATCTTCCCGCCCTCATTAGTTCTGTAAAGTGTCATTTAGATGAAGGCGGGATATTCATGGCCTCGGTTCCCTGCGAGGGCGAGGCCCTCTGGTATCTGGCCTGGAGATTTATCACTGGGCCAATATATCGTCTTAAGTATTGGAGTAGCTACTCTAATGTCATGAGGCACGAGCATATCAATTCCTTGGCCGATGTGGAGACTGTTCTTCGTTTTTACTTTAAGAATGTGTCAACGAAGTCCTATCCATTTGATATCAAGAATTTAAGGTTATATACCACATTTTCATGCAGCAAGTAACAAAGTATGTTTAGTATAATATTTGGAGAGCTTAGAAGATATGGCTTGGTTGGGGTCGTTAACACGATTGTTGGGATTTCTGTAATGAGAGTGGCCTACGAATTGAGTGGCAGTCACTATTTATCTTATTTCTTGGGATATGCAATCGGTGGAGTTTTATCCTTCACGTTAAGTCAGTCTTTTGTATTTCAGAGGAAGACTAGAGGCCTTATTGTCGGCAAGCTCTATTTTGTTCTGGCAGCAGCTTTGTCATATCTAGTTGGCTCACTAGTCCTGAGTGTGCTTGTTCGTCTCTCAAGCTTGGATACACTTATATGTTATATATTGTCAATGGGGGCTTATACAGCTAGCAATTTCTTGCTCCAGAAGACTATGGTTTTTACAGGCCGCTGAGCTCTTCTTCATCTTCTATAGATGCTGTCCCGATGAGACCTGGATTCATACGTAACTGCCAGACGTGAAATGACACTCTTAAAATCTATTCTAAATAGAGGGCTAATGTTGAAAGACATTCCTAAGAGTTTAAGGAACTTTCCATTCTTAATGGTTCTATTTCTCGGAATCAGTTTTTTGGTTTCGGCTTTTCTAATTAAAGGCTCTTCTATATTGCATCTATGGGAGAGTCTATATTTTTACCATGCTTTTGGATCTAAAGAGCTACATGGGTTGAGTTTCTGGGCATCACCTGGTGGAAACATGGGCATGCCTGGCTACGGCGCGATAGAAGCTATAAGGTATGCCTTAGTGTTCTTTAATCTGAATATAAATCTAGAGTCATTTAGACTAGTTTCAATCTTGCCAAGTTTCGTATATCTGGCAATCTTTTACAGGTATTGCGAAAGAAGAGTTGGTAAATGGGCGAGCGCTTTTACCACAATTTCCATGTCGCTTAATCCTCTCTTTCATGCTATCCAGCATTCGGCTACTGTCGTAATGATATCGCTAATGAGCCTAGGTCTTCTTATCGAGTTCACAGACAATATGTATTTTTCCAGGCTCAATCGAAATGATCGAGTTTTGAAGGCAATTGGATTTCTCTCAATTGCCATTGTATTGTGTATACCACATTATGGCATAACAAGGATACTATCCGTTGTTATATTGACGGGTTGGGTATTGAGCCCCTGTCGATTTATCCAGTTTAAGAAGAAGGGAGATAATCCTAAGTTCTGTAGATATATACTCAGGCGTTTATTTACTGCTCTAACTGCTTCTTCACTCGCTTCGTTGATTATGACTGTTCTTGATCGAAGAAATCTTTTTATACTACTTAATCCTAGAGAGTTTTTCTTGCCCTCACGAGCAGAAACCATTTTTAATTCTCTGTATTCGGAGATAACAGTTTCATTTACAGAAACAGTGTTAACCAACACAAAGGTCGTCTTCGAATCGTTTATTGGTTTAGGTGGCCATTATCATGCTCCTTCATCTGGATACTACTCAGCGGATTTGCTTTATTACATAGGCCAGCCATACATGTTTATTCCTTTTGTAATAGGAATATTTACATGCTTATTCCGCCAGGATGGAGAAAAAAAGGGTAACACCATTCATTTCACATCAAGAAAGAGCTCAGCTCTATCTTTATTGGTGCTTTCATTAATACCTTGTATTTTGTCGGGAGTGTTCTTTTATCAGGATCCATATTTAGACCAAGAGATGATGATGATAACTCTTCATAGTACAAGGCTTATTTATACTCAATTCTCTTACTATGCGTTAGTTGCGATAGGGATAGCTGAACTGGTTAGATTCACCCCTAGATCCTTATCCTCATCGCCACTAATTGCATGTGTAGGTTGTTTTTTAATTTTTGGTCAATTCATCAGACTTAATCTTGATAGTACAAGTTTCTCTTCAACGATTTCGCGCGGAATAAAGCATCTATCCACTGCAAATAAGTTTGATCTCACTAAGATTTATTTTTCTAATTTCTCAAACGGTTTCAGGACTCACCCCCACAACGCAGAACATATATTCCTGCATTCTGTTTATATTTCCATCGCGGAAAAAATTTCAAAGAATATCTCAGCAAATAATAAAAGCGCTTCTAATCCCGCTTTTATTCACGTCTATTTTGTCGATATGGATAGACTTGATGATGGGAAAGGTACAAGTCCCCCAATGCTGCAATATCTACAAGATCATTCATATCACTCTTTATTCCTGTCTCTCTACATATCCCAAATTATTAATCAACGTTTTGAGTTTGTGCAAATTTATAATGCGTCACCAGTACTCAGCTATATGGGTTTTACGGAGCCTAGAGAATATCCACTTAGGGGTAAAAGATATCCAGATAATTTGTCAACAGCATCTTTTAAACGTAGAAATTTATCAACCTCCGGTCATTTGCATGGAATACTTGCAACAAACCATGATGAATTGAGTTATCTAATAAATTCACTGCGCAAAGGTGGCGTCAAATTTGTTGTCAATGAAATACCAATTCCAACTCCAAGAAAGCTTATTTCTTTTTACGATTAACTGATTCAAGTTTAAGTATTCAGCCACCTCTTTGTTTTTCATTAATTCCTGGTGCTTTTGTGTGATGCCAATTCCCCAGTTAGCCCTATTGCGAGGCGGTGGCAGAGATACATCAGGACAAATCAACAATTGCCCCTACGCCCTGCTCATTGATGCGACAACAGGATCAACTACCTCTTCACTAAGCAGTCCCTGATTCACTCAGAACCTATCCATGAACATCTTCTCAGGCAATGACCGGCTTGGGTGGATGTTGCTCAAGCACTTGCTTGAGGTAGCGCCCAGTGTGGGAGACGGGATGCTCCGCGACCTCCTCCGGAGTCCCCGTCACGACGATCTCGCCACCCTTGTCACCGCCCTCAGGACCTAGGTCGATGATCCAGTCGCAACAGCGGATCACGTCGAGATTGTGCTCAATCACCAAGATCGAATTTCCCTTATCAACGAGGCGCTGCATCACATCCATCAACTTATGGACGTCGTAGAAGCTCAGGCCGGTTGTGGGCTCATCGATCAGATAGAGGGTCTTGCCTGTGGCCCGTTTAGAAAGTTCGGTCGCCAGCTTGACCCGCTGGGCCTCACCACCGGAGAGGGTTGGCGCGGGTTGGCCAAGCTTGACGTAACCGAGGCCCACGTCCACCAAGGTGCGCAAACGATCAGCAGCCTGAGGAATCGCTGAAAACACCTCGCAGGCCTGCTCCACCGTCATCTGCAGCACATCGGCGATGGTGTGGCCCTTGTATTTGACCTGCAACGTCTCGCGGTTGTAGCGAGCGCCCTTGCAGACGTCGCACTGGACGTAGACGTCAGGCAAGAAGTTCATCT
>Ga0194123_10004163_pt1 | contig 16600 bp, 18 predicted proteins | sample TA2MahsurfametaG_5_FD_155479 | JGI IMG/M metagenome (GOLD analysis project Ga0194123, IMG submission 155479) | Freshwater microbial communities from Lake Tanganyika, Tanzania - TA2015023 Mahale A surface | ecosystem: Environmental > Aquatic > Freshwater > Lake | place: Tanzania: Lake Tanganyika... | reverse complement strand
AACCATCCCCGCTGCGGCGCGCGCCCTACAGCGATCGTCATGAGAGCGGCTTCATGAAGCGTTACACGCGCACTGTACGGGGAACACGACCGTCTCGGTGGGTTTCGATCGGCATTCCCCCGTGAACCCCGCGGCAGATGAGTAGAAGTACCCAGCAAGACAGCAGGCGCTGGCCCGGTTCGCCAGAGTGGCCCTGGCCCTTACTGCTGTCCCGTGTTCGTCGTTGAGCTCTCCCTGAAGCTGAGCCCCATGCCTGTGGCTGTGCAGCGCAAAGAGCAGTCCGCAGCGGATGACCTCTACAACCAGATCAAACAGGCCATGGAATCCGGCCAGCCGCGCCTGCTGGAGCTGCACTGCGAAAAGGAAGAGACCAAGCGCATCAGCCTGCTCTCCAGCGAAGTGATCGCCGTGCAGACCTACGAAAAATCGAGCATCGGCGGAGGTAGCAAGCGCCCTGGCTTCAGCTTCGATGGCTGATCAGCCATGCCTAGTGGCCGATCAGCTGGGCTTCTCCTGGCCCACCGGCCACGCCGCCCTCAGCCATTGCACCTTCAGCATCCCCAAGCCGGGGCTCTGGATGCTGGTGGGTGGCAATGGCAGCGGCAAAAGCACCCTCTTGCGCCTGATTGCCGGCCTGTTGGAGCCCAGCCGCGGCCGCCTGCACCGCAGGCTCAAACCAGCCCTGGTGTTTCAGAACCCCGACCACCAGCTGCTGCTGCCGAGCTGCGGCAGTGACATTGAACTGTCTCTGGCGGAGCACCTCAGTCGGCCAGCCCGCCTGGAACTTGTGGAGCACGTGCTGAGCCAGGTGGGTCTGGAGGGCTTCCGCCAGCGACCGATCCACAGCCTCAGTGGCGGCCAGAAACAGCGGCTGGCCATTGCCGGCGCCTTGGCCAGCCAAGCGGAGCTCCTGCTGCTGGATGAGCCAACGGCCCTGCTCGACGAGAACAGCCAGCTCGAGGTGCTCTCCCTGATTCAGGATCTGAGCCATCGGCAGGAGCGCCCGATCACCGCCCTCTGGGTCACCCATCGGCTCGAGGAACTGCAGTGGTGCGATGGCGCGGCCCTGATGGAGCGCGGCAGCATCGGGCCCTGGCAAAGCGGAGCATCCCTGCAGGCGCAGCTCAGCCCCCTTGCGACGAGGAAGGGCTGAAAGGTATGGTCTTCGGGTCCCGGAAGGGACCATTCCTCGGTAGCTCAGCGGTAGAGCGGTCGACTGTTAATCGATTGGTCGCAGGTTCGAATCCCGCCCGGGGAGCTTTTTCCTCCAGCCCAGCCTCACGGCTGGGCTTTTTCATGACCTGAAGCCTCGGCGTGGCGAGAAGGCCTCACAACAAACGACCCGGAATTGCAACAGGATCACCGGAAGAAAAACTGAAGATTCGAGCGCTCGAAACCAAGGGAATCGACGCAGATCCCCTCTCCCGCAAGACTTCTTACCGAAGACTCAGCAGATCTGCGGCCTGCGGTTGTTGTGCAGAAGCTCAAAAAGCCAAGGAGAATGCCTGCGGTGAACCTCGACCTTCACTCCAAACAGCCCCGTCAACCCAGGAGCCAGACATGAAGCCCTGCATCCTGCTGATTGAAGACGACGGCGACATGCGTGAGCTTGTGGCCGGTCACCTCGAGCACAGCGGCTTCGATGTGCAGCGCGCTGAGGACGGCATCAAGGGTCAAGCCCTCGCCCTGCAGTACACCCCGGATCTGGTGCTTCTGGATCTGATGCTCCCCAAGGTGGATGGCCTGACCCTGTGTCAGCGTCTCCGCCGCGACGAGCGCACCTCCAACATCCCGGTGTTGATGCTCACCGCCCTGGGCAGCACCAAAGACAAGGTGAGCGGCTTCAACTCCGGTGCCGACGACTACCTCGCGAAGCCCTTCGATCTTGAGGAGCTGCTGGTGCGGATCAAGGCCCTGCTGCGCCGCTCAGATCGCGCTCCCCTCTCCACCAAGCACAACGAAATCCTCAGCTACGGCTGCCTGACCCTGGTGCCGGAGCGTTTCGAAGCGATCTGGTTCGACGAGCCCGTTCGTCTCACCCACCTGGAGTTCGAACTGCTGCACTGCCTGCTGCAGCGCCATGGTCAAACGGTGGCTCCCTCGCTGATCCTCAAGGAGGTGTGGGGCTACGAACCCGACGACGACATCGAAACGATTCGCGTGCACGTGCGGCACCTGCGCACCAAACTCGAGCCCGACCCCCGCAAGCCCCGCTTCATCAAGACGGTCTATGGGGCGGGCTACTGCCTGGAACTGCCGAGCGGCTCCCATGAAGAGGAACTGTCTCAACTGGTGCAGCAGGCCCGCGATAACAGGCGCACAGCCGCCTAAGCCTTCACCCCCGAGAGCTCCAGCAGGGCCACTTCCCAGGCCAGACGCGGCTGCACGTAGCTGCGCAGCTGCTGCCGCAATTGCTCGAGGCGCTTAAGGGGCCCTGGATCAGGGCGCTGCTGCCAAAGCTGCAGCTGCCACCAGTCGAGCAACCACAACTGTTGCTCCACATCGAGAGCCTCGCAGAGGTCCCTGGCCAAGGCGAGAGCCTCCAGGGGCGAGCTCGAACCGCTGCCCCCCACCAACGCCGAGCAGCGCTGGGCCAATCCCTCCGGCAACGCCTCCCACTGCTGGCGATGCTCCAGTAGGGCGCCGGGGGATCCAGCCGCCAGGGCCAGCAACTCGGGCGGATCCGGCAGCTCCCCAGGTGCGGAGCCACCGCTCTGCTCGAGCACCCGTTGCAGGAGCTCGGGTTCCAGCCGTGCAAACGGGATCGACTGACAGCGCGAGCGGATAGTGCTCAACAGTCGATCCGGTGCTGCAGAGAGCAGCACCAGCAAGCCACCGCCGGGCTCCTCCAAGGTTTTGAGCAGGGCATTGGCCGCCCCCTCCGCCATCGCCTCCACCGCCTCGATCACCACCAGGCAGCGGGGCGCCTCCACCGGCCGGCGGGCCAGGAACTGGGAGACCCCCCTCACCTGCTCCAGGCGCAGCTGGGGCGGTGCCTTGCGGCTGACCCCCGCCTCTGCCGCCTGGGAGGCCGGCACCAAGCTGCCCTTGTCGGAGTAGGTGGGCTCCACCCAGAGCAGATCGGGATGGTTGCCGTCTTTCAATCGACGTCTCACAGCGGGGGAGCCATGCGGCCCTGCAATCACTCCCTCGAGGAAGCGAAGGGCCGCCAGACGGCGACCCACACCGTCTGGTCCGCAGAACAGATAGGCGGGCGCGAGCCGTTGCTGCTCGAGCGCAGCGGTGAGCAGAGCCACCGCCTGGCTTTGCCCCTGAAGATCCGCAAACAACTCAGCCATGGCGCTTCAAGTGCGCACTCAGGGCTTCCTGCAACCGTTCCGACACCTGCTCAGGCGGCAGAGAGGCATCGATGGAGGCCCAACCCTGCTGGCGCGCCAAGGCCGAAAACCCAGCGCTGACGCGGGCCAGAAAGGCTTCACCGCTGGCCTCAATCCGGTCGGCGGGCCGATGGCCACGGCGGCGCAACGACTCCGCCAACGGCAACTCCAGATGCACCGTGAGATCGGGGACCACCCCAGCGGTGGCGATCGTGGCCAACTGGTCGATCAACTCCAGAGACAATCCGCGCCCATAGCCCTGATAGGCCGCCGTGGAGCCGGTGAAGCGATCACTGAGCACCCAGTGGCCTTCAGCCAGGGCCGGAGCGATCTTCTGGGCGACGTGCTGGGCGCGATCGGCTGCATAGAGCAACAGCTCCGCCCGAATTTCCGGTGCCGCGTCACCCGGGGGATGCAGGAGCAACTGACGCAGGGCCCGGCCCAATTCCGTGCCGCCAGGCTCTCGGGTCACCAGCAGCTCCGCCCCCTGGGGCATCAGCCCGCTGCGGGGCAACCACTGGCGCAGGTGCTCGATCTGGGTGGTCTTACCGCATCCATCGATGCCCTCGAGCACTAAAAATCGACCGCGTTCAACCATCGCGGCCCAGCAGCAGGGCGTTCACCACAACGGTGATGGAACTCAGAGCCATCAGCAGGGCTGCCAGAGGAGGAGAGAGCACAACGCCAAAGCCTGGCAGTAAGGCCCCTGCGGCGATCGGCAACACCAACAGGTTGTAGCCAAAGGCCCAGATCAGGTTCTGCCGCACCTTGGCCATGGTGCTGCGGGCCAGCCGCAAGGCCAGAGGGATCGCACTGAGTCGATCACCCAGCACCACCACATCAGCGGTGTCCATCGCGATCTGGGTGCCGGTGCCAACGGCGATGCCCACATCGGCGGCCGCCAGAGCCGGGGCATCGTTGATGCCATCCCCCACCATCGCCACCAGACCGTGGCTGCGGGCCTGCTCAATCCGCTCCAGCTTCCGCTGCGGCAACAGCTCCGAGAACACCTCCTGGAGAGGTAGCCCCAGCTGCTGAGCCAGGCGCTGCACCGGTGTAGGGCGATCTCCACTCAGCAACCCGAGGCTGCAGCCCATGGAGCGCAGAGCCGCCAGGGCTTCAAGGGCATCAGGGCGGGGTTGATCGTTGACCGCCACCAGCCCCACCAGGTTCGATCCGGCAGCAACGGCGATCACCGTGGCTCCGGCCTGCTCCTGCTCGGCCCACCAGCTCTGCTGGGCTTCAGGGATCCGGGCACCCTCCTGCTCAATCCAGCCCAGGCGTCCGACTCGGCACAACCCTTCTTCCTCCAGAACACCGCTCAGACCATCGCCAGGCCAGGTGCGTGCCTCCGTCACCTCGAGCAAGGGCAATTCCAGCTCTTGCGCTCTCTGCAGCAGGGCATGGGCCAGGGGGTGGCGGGTCTGAGCTTCAAGGCTGGCGGCAAGTTGCACCAGGCGCTCGCTCTCGCCTGGATTCACCGGGCACAGCCCGATCACGCTGGGGCGACCGATGGTGAGGGTGCCGGTCTTGTCGAACAGCACGCAGCGCAGCGAGGCCGCCGCTTCGATCACATCCCCACCGCGAAACAGCACCCCCCGCTGGGCAGCACGACCGGTGCCCACGGTGATGGCCGTGGGGGTGGCCAACCCGAGGGCGCAGGGGCAGGCCACCACCAGCACCGCAATGCTCAGCTGCAACCCCAAAACAAAGGGCGTTTCAGCGCCGAGGCCCAGGCTCTGATGCCCGCCGTGCTGATGCAACGCAGGAGCCGTCTGCAGCACCTGCGGCCAGAGCTGAGCCCCCAGCAACCACCAAAAGAGCAAGGTGCCCAGGGCAAGCAGCATCACCGCCACGCTGAAGCGACCCGCCACCCGATCAGTGAGGCCCTGGATTGGGGCCTTGCGGGCCTGGGCGTTTTCCACCAGGGCCATGATCCGGGCCACCGCACTCTCACGCCCCGGGCGCAACACCTCCAGCACCAGGGCACCCTCCAGATTCAGGGAGCCTGCCGAGAGTTCCTGGCCCGGCTGGGCCTCCAGCGGCAAGGGTTCTCCAGTGAGGCTGGAGACATCGAGAAGCGAGCGTCCTTCCAGCACTTGGCTATCAACGGGCACCCGATCGCCCGGCAAGAGGCGAACGCGATCTCCAGGCCGCAGGGCTCCCACCTGCACCGGCTCCACCCGGGCCTCCGCCCCCTCCCCCAGCAGCAGCAGGGCCTGATCGGGCTGCAATTGCGCGAGCTCCTCGAGGGCTCGTCCGGTGCGAAAACGGGCGCGTTCCTCCAGAAACCGCCCCAGCAGAACAAAGCCGAGCAAGGTGACCGGCTCGTTGAAAAAGCACTGCCAACCAACCGAGGGCCACAGCAGGGCCACAAGGCTGGCGAGGTAGGCACTGCCCATCCCCAGACCCACCAAGGTGTCCATGCCAGGAGCACCGGCCAAGGCGGAACGCCAACCCTGAACGAGGATCGCTCGCCCCGGGAACGCCAGCGCCAACGTGGCGACCACGGCATGCACACGAATATCCGTGAGCAGGGGCAGCTGGAGATGTCCCGCGGCGGACAGCACCAGCAGCACCACCGCCACCACAAAGGCGCGCCAGCGTTGCCACCAGCTGCGGTGTTGCAAACGCTGCGCCAGGCTCCTAGGCAGATCAGCCTCCTCAGCCGAACGGGTCTGGGCGCTGTATCCCATTCCCGCGAGGGCCTCGATCAGCCGCTGGGACGCCTCCAGCGCCGCGGCCTCGGGGTCAAGGCCCACCCAGGCGGTGCGAGTGAGCAGATTCACGCTGGCCTGCCGCACCCCCGGTTGTGCCAGCAAGCGCTGTTCGACCGCACGCACGCATCCTCCACACTTCATCCCCTCCACATCCAGCAGCAGCGGAGAAACAGGAAGGGGGGCCGGCTTCAGCTCAGGGAACACGCAGGCCGCGAAAGGGACCCCAGGCTAGGGAGTTCAAACGCATTGACCCGACCCGCCCCAGGGGCAAGTCAGGATGGGGCGACGAAGCTCAGGTGTCAGCCGTGCCCCGCTCCCAGCGCAACGACAACTTCATCGACAAGAGCTTCACGGTGATGGCAGACCTGATCCTCAAGGTGCTGCCCACCAACCAGCGCGCCAAAGAGGCCTTCGCCTACTACCGCGATGGCATGAGCGCTCAGGCCGATGGCGAATACGCCGAAGCGCTTGATAACTACGCCGAGGCCCTCAAGCTCGAGGACGACCCGAACGACCGCGCCTTCATCCTCTACAACATGGCGTTGGTGTACGCCAGCAACGGCGAGCACGAGAAGGCTCTTGAGCAGTACGGCGAGGCCCTCGATCTCAACAGCAAGATGCCCCAGGCCCTCAACAACATGGCGGTGATTCATCACCACTTGGGCTGCATCGCCGAAGAGAAAGGCGAAACGGATGAGGCCGATCGCCGTTTTGATCTCGCCGCCGACTTCTGGACCAAGGCCATCCGCCTAGCCCCGAACAACTACATCGAGGCCCAGAACTGGCTCAAAACCAGCGGGCGCGGCAGCGTCGACGTTTACTTCTGAGTTCGCTCAGGCCCGATCATCCGCTGGATTCACCCCTAGGGCGAGCACCAGGGCCTCCGCCACGCTGCCGGCCTCCAGGAGTTGCAGATCCAAACTCGCCGCCAGGCGCCCCAGGCCACTGCCCTTGGGCACCACGGCACGGCGGAAGCCAAGCCGGGCAGATTCCTGCAGGCGCTGCTCCAGCTGTGCCACGGGCCGCAGCTGACCACCCAGACCCAGCTCACCGATGAGCACCGTGCCGGCGGGGAGGGTGAGATCGCGGTAGCTGGCCACCACGGCCGCGGCCACGCCGAGATCCGCCGCGGGCTCCTCCACATCCAGGCCTCCGGCCACCGCGAGGTAGCAGTCGAAGCGGGAGAGCGGCAGACCGAGATGCTTCTCCAGCACCGCCAGGATCTGGTGCAGCCTGTTGGTGCCGATGCCGGTGGCGGTGCGCCTCGGGCTCGCATAGCTGGTGGTGCTCACCAGAGCCTGCAGCTCCACCACCAAGGGGCGGGTGCCTTCGCAGGCCACGATCGTGGCGGTGCCGGCGCTGGGCTCCTCGCTGCCCAGAAACAGCTCGCTGGGGTTGAGCACCTGAGCCAGGCCCTGGCCTCGCATCTCAAACACCCCCAATTCATGGGTGGCGCCGAAGCGGTTCTTCACCGCCCGCAGCAAGCGATGGCTGGCGAAACGATCCCCCTCGAAGGTGAGCACCGCATCCACCAGATGCTCAAGCACCTTGGGGCCCGCGAGCATGCCTTCCTTGGTGACATGGCCCACCAGCAGCAACGCCGTGTTCTGTCTCTTGGCGATGCGGGCCAGGGCAGCGGCGCACTCCCGCACCTGGGCGACGGAGCCGGGCGCACTGCCGAGCTCGCCATCGTGGAGGGCCTGAATGCTGTCGATCACCGCCACGGCCGGGCGCAGCGCCTCCAGCTCCTGCAACACCAGTTCGAGATCGGTTTCCGCCAGCAGATGCAACTGGGAGACATCAACCTCCAATCCCTGCTCATCGGAGAGACGTCTCCAGCGCAACTTCACCTGCTGCGCGGATTCCTCCGCGCTCACGTAAAGCACCGAATGCTCAGCCGCCATGGCCTGGGCGCTCTGGAGCAGCAGGGTGCTCTTGCCGATGCCCGGATCACCACCGAGCAACACCAGAGACCCGGGCACGAGACCACCGCCCAAGACCCGATCAAATTCGCCGTATCCGCTGCCCAGCCGCTGCAGGGGCCGATCACCCACCGCTGCGATCGGCTCGGAGCGCCGCGCGGCAGCAGGGATCGCCGTGGTCTGCTCGGGTGTGGCCACGGGCCGGCGGCGGCGGGTGTCGCTCGGGGTCGCGGATTGCTCCACCAGGCTGTTCCAACTGCCGCAGCTGGCGCAGCGACCAAAAAACTGCCGGGTCTGGGCGCCGCAGCTCTGGCAGACGTAGGTGCTGGTGGTACGAGCCAAGACGAATCGTTGAAGACGGTGTATGAAGAAAGCTGGTTTCTGCACACTGCAGCAACCCGCCGACCTCTTCAGTAGGTCAATTCACCTAGTTTCAGCCCGCACAGACTGGCGCAATGACGGCCTCTTCCGCTCCAGCCAAGGAAACCATTCTGGTCGTGGACGACGAAGCCAGCATTCGTCGCATCCTGGAAACACGCCTCTCGATGATTGGCTACCAGGTGGTGACCGCCTGTGACGGCGAAGAGGCTCTGGAGGCCTTCCGCAGCTGCAACCCCGATCTGGTGGTGCTCGACGTGATGATGCCCAAGCTGGATGGCTACGGCGTCTGTCAGGAGCTCCGCAAGGAGTCGGATGTGCCGATCGTGATGCTCACGGCCCTCGGGGATGTGGCCGACCGGATCACTGGCCTGGAGCTCGGTGCCGACGACTATGTGGTGAAGCCCTTCAGCCCGAAGGAGCTCGAGGCCCGCATCCGTTGCGTGCTGCGCCGCATCGACAAGGAGGGCTCCGCAGGCATCCCCAACTCCGGCATCATCCAGGTGAACGATCTGAAGATCGACACCAACAAGCGGCAGGTTTTCCGCAGTGACGAGCGGATTCGTCTCACCGGCATGGAGTTCAGCCTGCTGGAACTGCTGGTGGGCCGCAGTGGAGAACCCTTCAGCCGCGGCGAAATTCTCAAGGAGGTGTGGGGCTACACCCCAGAGCGTCATGTGGACACCCGGGTGGTGGATGTTCATATCTCCCGGCTTCGCTCCAAACTGGAAGACGATCCGGCCAACCCCGAGCTGATCCTCACGGCTCGCGGCACCGGGTATCTGTTCCAACGCATCGTTGACGCCGTTGCCCCCGAAGCCCGCTGACGCCCCAGGCCACGGTTCCCCCAACCGCCGCGGGCGCCCCAAAGCGATTCGCCGTCTGGTGATCTGGTACCGCCGCAATACGGCTGTCACCTCCCTAGTGGGCACGGCCAACGCCGCCGGTTCGATGGCCGGATCGGTGGCGGGATCGGTGGTGACCACTGCTGGCACAGCAGCGGGAGCTGCAGGTGCAGCGGCCAACACGGTGCTGCAGCCCCTGGTGTTTGATCCCCTGCGGCGCCTGCAGCAGGGCATGGGCGGCAGCGATGGTGAAGACATCGATGACAGCCAGCGGCTCTGGGTCGCCGTGGATGGCATGGGCGGTGACTACGCCCCCGGACCGATCCTCGAGGGTTGCCTGCGGGCCGTGCGCCTGCTGCCGGTGCGGGTGAAGTTCGTCGCTGAAAGCACGGCCGTGGAAGCGGTCCTGGCAGACAGCGCGCTCGCTGAGACCCTGAAGGCCGCCCAGGAGGAGGGGCTGATCGAGCTGGTGCCCAGTGGCGAGTCGGTGGGCATGAACGAAGAAGCCACCGTGGTGCGCAAGAAGCGCGACGCCAGCATCAACATGGCGATGGATCTGGTCAAAGAGGGCCAGGCCATGGCGGTGTATTCCGCCGGCAATTCCGGAGCGGTGATGGCCTCGGCCATCTTCCGGCTAGGTCGCCTGAAGGGAATCGACCGCCCGGCGATCGGCGCCCTGTTCCCCACCAAGGATCCTGAGCAGCAAGTGCTGGTGCTGGATGTGGGCGCCAACATGGATGCCAAGCCCGCTTACCTGCACCAGTGGGCCCTGCTCGGAAACATCTACAGCCGGGATGTGCTGCAGGTGAAGCAGCCCCGCATCGGTCTGCTGAACATCGGCGAAGAAGAGTGCAAGGGCAACGACCAGGCCCTGAAGACCCATCCCCTGCTGGCCGCAGAAACACGCCTGCACTTCGCCGGCAACTGTGAAGGCCGCGATGTGCTCTCCGGAGACTTCGATGTGGTGGTCTGCGACGGCTTCACCGGCAACGTGTTGCTGAAATTCCTTGAGAGCGTGGGCAGCGTTCTGCTGGATGTGCTCAAGGCCGAACTGCCCCGCGGCCGCCGCGGCAAGGTGGGCTCCGCCTTCCTGATGAGCAACCTGCGCCGGATCAAGAAACGCCTTGACCATGCCGAGCATGGCGGTGCCCTGCTGCTGGGGGTCAATGGCGTCTGCGTGATCGGCCACGGCAGCAGCAAAGCCCTCTCGGTGGTGAGTGCCCTTCGCATCGCCCACTCCGCCGCCAACCATGGGGTGATGGACGACCTGCAGCAACTCAGCGAGAGCGCTAGCCCAGCCGTTGCCTGTGGTTGACTGACCCCACCGTTGGGTTGGGCCAAGCCAGATGAGTCCCTATGGCATGGCCCTGGTGGGTTCCGGCAGCGCCGTACCGATCACCAGCGTCAGCAACCAGCAGCTAAGCGAGCGGGTCGACACCAACGACGAGTGGATCCGCACCCGCACCGGCATCGGAGCACGGCGCATCTGCAACGCCGATGAACCGCTGACCGTGCTGGCCACCAAGGCGGCAGAGGCAGCACTCGAGCACGCGGGCTGGAGCCCTGAGGATCTCGATCTGATCCTGATGGCCACCTCCAGCCCTGACGACCTCTTTGGCACAGCACCGCGGGTGCAGGGGGCCCTCGGTGCCCGCAACGCCGTGGCCTTCGACCTCACCGCCGCCTGCAGCGGCTTCCTCTTCGCCCTGATCACCGCCGGGCAGTACCTGCGCAGCGGAGCGATGCGCCGCGCCCTCGTGATCGGCGCCGATCAACTCAGCCGCTGGGTCGACTGGGACGACCGCACCACCTGTGTGCTCTTCGGAGATGCCGCCGCAGCCGTGGCTGTGGAGGCCTGCCCGGCGGAGAACGATGGGCTGCTGGGCTTCCGCATGCATTCCGATGGCAGCCGCAACGGCTGCCTCACCCTCGCCCAGACCGACTGCCACACCGATGTACTCGGTGGCGTGAGCGCACAGGTGGGCGGCTTCGCGCCCCTGCGCATGAACGGCCAGGAGGTCTACAAGTTCGCCGTGCGGGAAGTGCCGGCGGTGCTGAAGGAACTGCTGGAGAGCAGCGGAACCGAAGCCGATCAGCTCGATTGGCTGCTGCTGCACCAGGCCAATCAGCGCATCCTCGATGCCGTGGCCGATCGCTTCAAGATTCCCCACGATCGGGTGCTGAGCAATCTCAGCAACTACGGCAACACCTCCGCCGCCACCATTCCTCTGATGCTCGATGAAGCGGTTAAGGATGGCCGGGTCAAACCCGGCGATCTGATTGCCAGCAGCGGCTTTGGGGCCGGCCTGAGCTGGGGTGGAGCGCTGCTGCGCTGGAGCGGCCCCGCGTAGTCTCCCCCGGTCACTGCATCGCGCGCGGCCATGGGTAACGCCTGGGTTTTCCCTGGACAGGGGTCTCAGAAAGTGGGCATGGCCGCCGGGGTTCTGGAACTGCCTGGGGCCCAATCACGCTTCCAGAGCGCTTCTGAACTGCTGGGCCGCGACCTGCTGGCCATCTGCAACGGTGAGGCCAGCGGCGATTTGAGCGACCTGGGCGATACCCGCAACACTCAGCCGGCCCTGTTTGTGGTGGAGAGCCTGCTGGTGGATGCCCTCAAGGCCCAGGGCCGCAGCGCAGACCTAGTGGCCGGCCACAGCCTGGGGGAACTGGTGGCCCTCTATGCCGCCGGGGTGTTTGACGCCACCACCGGGCTGCAGCTGATGAAGACCCGCAGCGAGCTGATGGCCGCCGCCGGTGGCGGTGCGATGACCGCCGTGATGGGCTTCGATCGCGCTGAGCTGGAGGCCCTCGTGCAGGCCACCGACGGGGTGGTGATCGCCAACGACAACAGCAGTGCCCAGGTGGTGCTCTCCGGCAGCCCCGAGGCGGTGGAGGCGGTGAGCGGCCAGCTCAAGTGCAAACGCGCCATCCCCCTGGCGGTGAGCGGAGCCTTCCACTCCCCCTTCATGGAGCAGGCGGCCACGGCCTTTGCACAAGAGCTCGAGCGCGTTCCCTTCCAGGACGCCCTGATCCCCGTGCTCAGCAACACCGATCCGACCCCAGAAACCGGCGCCGCCGCGCTCAAGCAACGGCTACGCAGCCAGATGACCACCGGGGTGCGCTGGCGCGAAACCATGGAGCGCTTCAGTGCCGATGGCATCAGCACCGCCGTGGAGATCGGTCCGGGCAACGTGCTCAGCGGACTGATCAAGCGCAGTTGCGAGGGCCTCACCACCGCCCAGATCAGCACCAGCGCCGATCTGGGGCTGTGAACAAACCCGTTCAAGCCGTGAAGCGGGTGCTGCGTCGTCGCCGCAAGCCGGCCGAACCGCCGGCACTGCTGCGCACACCGCGGCCCAGCCTCACCTACCGATTGGTGAGCTACCTACTGGTGTTCCCGATCTACCGGCTGCTGTTTCGGGGACGCACCACCGGCAACAACAACGTGCCCATGGAGGGTGCCCTGGTGGTGGTGGCTAACCACGGCTCTCACCTCGATCCCCCGCTGCTGGGCCATGCCCTGGGCCGCCCGGTGGCGTTCATGGCCAAGGCGGAGCTGTTCAAGATTCCCCTTCTGGGGCCGATCATCCGCGCCTGCGGCGCCTATCCGGTGTCCCGCGGCGCCAGCGACCGCGAGGCGATCCGCACCGCCACCGACCGACTCGAGCAGGGCTGGGCCACCGGCGTGTTCATCGATGGCACCCGCCAAGCAGACGGCCGAGTCAACAATCCGCAACCGGGGGCAGCCCTGCTGGCGGCGCGGGCCGGTGTTCCCCTGCTGCCGGTGGCGATCATCAACAGCCACCGCGCCCTGGGAACGGGATCGCGCCAGGCGCGGCTGGTGCCCGTGCATATCCGCATCGGCACTCCGATTCCAGCGCCGACCTCACGCAAACGGGCCGACCTTGATCAGGCCACCGCTGCCTGCCAGGAGCAGATCAATGCCTTGTTGGACCAGGGTCTGATCAACGGCCCTGCAGCCCTTCCAGCAGCGGGCCAAACCGCGCTGCCGCCCAGTCCCTGAGATCGCGCCCTGTGAGCAGCCACAGGCCTGCCCGCAAGCCATCGCCCCAGACTTTGCGCCAGTCCTCCGGGACACAACGCTCCCCGCACGGGACCTCCACCGGCGTGAGGGCGATGCCGCGGCTACCGGCCACCAACCGACCCACCAACAGGGCACGATCCATGTGATCACTGCTGGTGATCAGCAGCATGTGCCGGATCTTGGCCAACTTGAGGTCATCCACCACCGAGGTGAAATTGCTCAAGGTGTCAGTGGCCCTGTAATCCAGGCGCACGCGGCTGTCATCGAGGCCGCGATGGCGAAACAGCCAATGGGCGTATTCCGGATTGCTGCCTCCACTGACGATCACCGGCAATCCGTCGCGCCGGGCCAGCTCAGCGGCCACCCGCTCTCTCGCCACATCGCCCCCCAGCACAAAGATCAACTGAGGCGGAGGCAGTGAAGGCTTCCACAGGCCTCGGCTCAACCACACCCCGAGGCCCAGGGCCGCCAGCAGCAGCAGGCGCCGTCCTCGCGGACGGCGGCGGCGGCGAGGACGGCGGCGAGCTGGAGCGTTGCTGCGGGTGGCACTGAGCTGGCTCATCAGCTCTCCACCGGGCTGGTGGGATAAAGGGGCAGCACCGGCTGCCAAGGGCCCGCCAGATCGGCTGCTGCAGCGAGGCTACCGAGCTCCAGCAGCTGCTGCACATCGGCTTGAGCGTTCACCTCCGCCTGCGCCGATGGCTCGGCGGGCAAGGGCTCACCTGGGCGGAACAGCCGCGGCTCCACCGCCTCCACGATCCCTCCAAGGGCCTGGGAATCTCTGGCATAGGCACCAGCCACCACCCCGCGCCGAGGCAGCGGCTGCTGCAGCCAAAACCGTTGCCCCTCAGGCCAGGGCTCCATGGCCCAACGGCGCCGGGCCATGAGCAGAAAACTGCTGAACCCATGCAGAGGAATCTGGAGCTGCTGCGCCAGGGTGCGGGCCAGCACGACAGTCAGGCGGGTGCCGGTGAAGCCACCTGGACCGGTCGCCACCACAAGGCGAGCCAGCTGAGGCCACTGCTCGGCCGGAAGCAGCTCCTCCACGCACGGCAGCAGGTCATTGGAGAGCTGCCGACCCAGGGGGAAGGTGGCCAACCGAGGCTGCGCAGAGAAACCCTGCACCCCCACGCCAAGGGTCTCGCTGGAACTGTGCAGCGCCAGTAACGGGGCCGAGTCAGTCATCGCGGCAGGGCCAGGCCAGGACACAGCCGCTGCCAGCGGCCCTGATCCCGCTCAAAGCTGCCGCAGGCGCGCACATCCCACTCCACGCCCACCTGCGAATCGCCGAGATCCTGCACCTGCACGTGAATCCGAGGCTCCTGGGGCACGAACTGGGGTTGGGGGCAGAGGTGGGGCACACCGTGCTGACGCTCCACTGCGTGGTAGGCCTGGCACTGGTCGACCCAGCGGCAGTCCACACAGATGCACATCTCCAGCGTCAGTGCAGGCGATGCCATTGTGCCGGGCCCGCTCAGTTCTGCCGAGGCCGCGCAGCTGGCCTGGGCGGCCCTGCAGCCGGATCGCTGGCCCCTGCCCCTAGCCGCGTTCCCCGCCGACGCCGCCCTCGTGGGTGGTGCCGTGCGCGACGCCCTGCTGCAACGCCTGGGGCCTGAGCCCGATCTCGACCTGGTGGTGGATGGCGATGCCATCGCCCTTTGCCGGCAGCTCAGCAAACGGCATGGGGGGAGCGCCGTGGTGCTGGACGCGGAACGCAGCATCGCCCGTCTGGTGATCCAGGGCTGGAGCGTGGATCTGGCCAGGCAGGAGGGGGGAAGCCTGCGCAACGACCTGCAGCGGCGCGACTACACCGTGAATGCCATGGCCCTGCCCCTGGCAGATCAAACGGCCTTGGTGGATCCCCATGGCGGCCTGCATCACCTGACGCAGCGTCGCCTGGTCGCGATCGCGGAGTCCAACCTCCTGGATGATCCGTTGCGCCTGTTGCGGGGCATTCGCCTGGCCAACGAGCTGGGCTTCCAGCTCGATCCCACCAGCGAAGCCTGGATCCAGAGGCACCGGCAACAGCTGCAGACGGTCGCAGGAGAACGGGTGCTGGCGGAATTGGAAAAGCTGGCCCACTCTCCCGCCGGCGAGCAGGGGCTGCTGCAGTGCCTGCACTGGGGCCTGCTGAGCCCCTGGCAGGGGGGCGAACCTTGTCGATCCCTGAGCCAACTGAACCGAACCCAGGCCGAGGCCATCGGGCTGAGCGAGAACGACGCCGATCTTGCGGTTCCCCTGGCACGGCTGGCGGCGGTGCTGGAGGCCCCAGGCCTCAAGGCCCTACGCAGCAGTCGCAAGCTCCAGCAACGGGTGGAGCGTCTGCGGCGCTGGCGATCGCGCCTGGCGCTCCAGCAGCCCGCCGAGGCTGCCGAAGCGCTCCCAGAGGCGGAGCGGCTCCAGCTGCACCTGGAACTCGAGCACGACCTACCGGCCTTGCTGCTCAGCTGGCCGTGCGAAGCCGCGCAAGCTTGGCTGCGGCGCTGGAGCGATGGAGGCGATCCTCTGTTTCACCCCAAGCCCGCGATCGATGGGCTGACCCTGCAACGGCAGCTGGGGCTGAAAGCCTCGCCCCAACTGGGCTCCCTGCTGCAGTTTCTGATGCTGGAGCGCGCCTTCGGCAGGCTCAGCGGAGAGCGCGAAGCGCTGCAGAAGGCGGCGCAATGGCTGCGCACAGGGCCACAGGATTAGGGGAAGGGCACCTCGCCGTGATTAACTTCATCCCGTAAGGCGTTATCAACGACCTGATCCAGCCAGTTAGGGCACAGCATTACGCAGAAGGTCGCCGTTTGAACTCCGCTGTCGGGTTCTCTGCAGCCGCATCGTGATTAACCCCGACCAGCCAGAACACAGCTTCCTCCTTCCTCTCCCTCTCCACCCATGAGCGTTCGTCTTTACGTCGGCAACCTGCCCCAGAGCTTCGACAACCAAGAGCTCGAGGCTCTGTTCGCCAGCGTCGGCGAAGGCGTGCGCTTCAAGGCTGTTCAAGACCGTGAAACCGGCGCAGGGCGCGGCTTTGGCTTTGCCAACGTGAACGACGAGAAGCTCGCCGACGCCGTGATTGAGCAGCTCAACGGCCGCGAGTTTGCCGGCAATGCTCTGCGCATCGAGCGCTCGGAGCGTCGCGACGACCGCCGCAGCAACGACCGCCGCGGCCCTGGCGGCAGCCCTGCACCCACTGCAGCACGCAAGGCCGTGAACAAAGTGGTGCACCGCGACAGCGTGGAAGAAGGCGCACCCGATCCCCGCTGGGCCGGCGAACTGGCCAAGCTCAAGGGCCTGCTCGACAGCCAGAAGGCTGCGGTCTGATCCGCGCGAGCCGCGCTTCGTTCAAGCCTTCAGATCCCCGGAG
>Ga0194123_10004159_pt1 | contig 16619 bp, 13 predicted proteins | sample TA2MahsurfametaG_5_FD_155479 | JGI IMG/M metagenome (GOLD analysis project Ga0194123, IMG submission 155479) | Freshwater microbial communities from Lake Tanganyika, Tanzania - TA2015023 Mahale A surface | ecosystem: Environmental > Aquatic > Freshwater > Lake | place: Tanzania: Lake Tanganyika... | reverse complement strand
GAATTTGTTAATTGAAAATGATGGCGCAAATGATGAAGATAATAACTACATATCTTTAAGTGATATTACAGATGAAGATATGTTAGATAAAGCAATTTCGCAAATGTTAAGAAATTTGCAGCCAAATGAATATGAAATTGAAGAAATACATAAATACACACAAGCACTTCCTGCGCGTTATTATGAGCCAGGTTCGCATTTACTAAGTCGCCAAGTTGCGTTTGCTTTGAAGCATACAGATGAGCGTTTATTCTTATCTTGGGTAAAGCTTAGAAGCAAAGCAAGCGATTTTGATTATAAAACGATTCCTGATTTATATAGTCAATGGAAGAAATTTCAGCGTTCAAGTCAAAACGGTTCAAAAGTAACTCGCAAATCAATTATGTATTGGGTAAGAAAAGAGAATTTTGAAGAATATGAAAAAATTAAGAATACGACAATCGAACATTATTTAGAAAAATCATTTGAAACTGGCACTGAATATGATTTGGCAATGGTATTAAAACAAATGTATAAGGATAAATATGTATGTGTTAGTTATGATAAAAGAGGTATTTGGTATCAGTTTAAAAATCACAGATGGATTTCTGATAAGGGACTGAGTTTACGTTCAAAGATTTCAGAAGAAATGTTTAATTTGTTAACAATAAAGCAGGGCAATTTAGAAAAGGAAATTCAAGAATATCAGGAAGATGATGAAAGAAAAACATTTCTTGTTAAAAAGATAAAAGTAATTGTAGATATTAGTATTAAATTAAAAAGAACATCTGATAAAGATCATATTATGCGTGAAGCAGCAGAAATCTTTTATGATAACGAATTTGTTAGAAATATGGATACAAATAAATATTTAATGTGTTTTAATAATGGTGTTGTTGATTTTGCAAATAAAGTTTTTAGAGACGGATTACCTGAAGATTATATTACAAAATCTACAAAAATCAATTATATTCCATTTGAAAACGCAGCTATAGATGAAGATTATAAACGTGTTTCTGATGAAATCGAAGTATTTATGAATAAATTGTTTCCTATTGCTGATTTAAATAGATATATGCGCGACCATTTAGCAGCTTGTTTAATTGGTGCAAATAAAAATCAAACATTTAATGTATATCACGGCAGCGGTTCAAACGGTAAATCTATTATTGCTGATTTAATGGCGGTAACTCTTGGTGAGTATAAAGGCACAATTCCAATTACTCTTGTTACAGATGCAAGAGGAAAAATTGGTGGAACTTCTGATGAGGTACTTAAATTAAAAGGTGTTCGTTATGCAGTTATGCAAGAACCTCAAAAAGGTATGAAATTAAATGAAGGTATTATGAAAGAACTCACTGGCGGTGATCCAATTCAAGCAAGAGGTTTGTATTCTGAATCTGAAATATTTGAGCCGCAATTTAGTTTGGTTGTTTGTACTAATAATTTATTTGATATTGAAAGTAATGATGATGGTACTTGGAGAAGAATTCGTAAATGTGATTTCTTAGCAAAGTTTATTGATGAAGGTGAAACTTATACTGACGAAACGCCTTATGTATATCCAAAGGATAAAAGTTTAAAGGATAAATTACCTAGTTATGCACCATATTTTGCAAGTATGTTAGTAAAACGCGCATTTGAAACTGGTGGTATTGTAGAAGATTGCGAAACAGTGCTAAATGCATCTAATAAGTATAGAAAGGGTCAAGATCATATTGCTGCGTTTATTAGTGAAAAGATTGTGAAAACTAGTGAAAACAAGGATAAAATTGGTAAAAGAGGTTTACAAGAGGGTTTTAAGCAATGGTTTGAACTTACACAGGGTTCTAGAAGAGCTCCTAAGGGTGATGAATTATTTGAATATATGAATAAGAAGTTTGGACAATGTAAGAGTACTGGATGGCATTGTGTTAAATTTGTTGAGCCGGATGATGAAGAAGATGATGTTGCAGCAGAACTATAAAATACTAAAATTGTAAAAATATTTAATTTTTTTTTAAATATTTTTAGCCTTTATATACGTTTTTGGGTAATAAACTATATAAGTAATATATTAATTTAATAAATGTGCCTAATAACCAAGAAGAAATAAATGGTAAAATTACTAATCCAATAAATATAAATAAGCGTTTAACTACTGCAACTTGTGATGGATAAATAAAACCAAATACAATAAAACAAATTAAACAAATTATATAGATTGTTAGCAAAAAATAGTAATAGTAAAACTTTAAGTTATCTATTTCTTGGTTTTCGTAATATGTTTTGCGATCATTTTTGGATACATCGTCTATTTCATCTTTTAAATCCTTTTCCAATTCAATATTTTCCGCTAAATATTTATGGTGTAATTCAACAACATTTTTAAAATTAAGTATTAAACCAGTATAAGAGTCAATATCTGAAGATATATCTGCAGCAGCAGCACTAACAAGTTCGGTAATTTGGTCGGCGATTTTCTGTGCTTCATCACTTAATTGCTGCTCTTGTAATTCGCTATATGCGCCGGCACCTTGAGTTAAAGTAACATAGTTACGCTCTGCAACTTGAAGTTGTCCGGGCGCAGTTGCTAAATTGGCTTGTGCGGCTTGAAACTTTTGCTTAAGTGAATCCGCTTGTTTTTGTTTTTGGCAATTTGCGTCGCACATAATAGCATTGGATGCTTGATTTATGAGAGAATTAAATTGGTTTAAATTTATGTTTGGATTATTATTCGTAGACATTACTATAATATACAAGTAAAAGAATTTATATATTATATTATACAAAAGCAATTTATTTATTAATTATACTATCTGGTAAAGTTGCCTTAAATTCATCTGCTAAATCATAATCAGTTTTATATTTACCAGGTTGTTGCTTGGTTAAAACATCATTAATAAGTTCAAATCCTTCTTTCGTCGTAGACGTAGGCATAGTATTAACACATTTATTTGTTGTTGTGTCATATACTTGACCTGAAGAGCAACATGATTGTCCGATACAAGTTCCTAACGCACCAACACCTGCATTTGACATCCAAGGGTCTTTAGAAGATGACGCGCCACCAGTAGGTGCTAATTCTGGCTTAAAACTCCAAGCATATTCGTCGTAATTCATGTTATCACGTGTAATAATAGAAGCGTAACGTCTCCACAAATAAACGGCACCAATAAAAGCAATAACAATAATTAGGAATCTATAGATTAAATCTGGAAGAAGACCTTTATTTTTAAGAAGTGTTAAAAGTATAATTGGAACTAACATAAAAATAATAATTTTCATTAATTGTGCGTGTTCTTCATATTTACTTCCATAATATTCATTAATTTCAACTAAACGTATTTTGTTGTTTCTCTCTTCTTCTAATATTTCTAAACGTTTCTTGGCCTTGTTTAATTCACTTTCTACAATTCCAATTGCAACAGTTTGTTCTTTAAGTGTGCCAAGAGAAGAACTTAATGCATCATTAAAAAAGCCATTAACTCCGCCTAAGGTTCTGTATAAATTTATACGAAAAGTTGACAAGTCATTTATTTTTGTAATGAGTTTTTGTTTTTCTGTACTTGATAAAGAAGTATTTGTTTCTAAAGAATTAAATAATTGTTGTTCTATTTGTTGTAAATTTTGAATATCATTTAAGATTTGTTCGTTATTTTGATTTGCATTTGTATTTGGTTGTTGAGCCATTCCTTCATACATTTTTTCTCCTAAAAACCATAATAAAAGGGAACATACTATAAATATAACAAAAGGTATGATTATTTCTCTCTTCATTGTATAATTTATAGTGTGAAAAAATTTATATAATCCATTTTATTATATAAATTATATAAATTTTATAAATGATTAATGTATTTATTGTTGAGCAGGTTTCATAACATTCATTGAAACAATTACTGAACCTGCAGCTAAAATGCTCCAAAATAGATAGTTATAATTTTCTTTTAACACATTAATATCACTATTTTCTAATACTTTTTCAAATGTGGTGTCAAAACCTTTTATATTGTCATTTGTTCCGTGAATTCCTGTTAAATATTCTTGTATTCCTGTTACATTTTTCTTTGCTTGATTTTGAGCTGAATTTGAACCATTTTCAAATTTGGTTGTAAATGCTGTTATTTGACGTGATAACATATTTAATTTAGTTTGCAATTGTGCCAATTGTTGTTTTTGTGTGCTAGTTAAACTTGATAATCCAAAATCACTATTATTTGTTACTGGTCCTCCATTTAAATAATTACTATAATAGAGAGAATCTGTATTATTCGTTTTATTTGTAGCACCAATTGGTGGCTTATTTGGCACCTTCTCTCGAACATATGTAGTATTAATTGCATCTACTTTTATATTTCCTTTTGGATACATTCCATTTGTTTTAGGATAGCATACATTATTTGTATTATCATATACAAATCCAGCACATTGTCCGTTTGAATTACAATAATTCATACATTTATCTACTGTTGCACTACCAAATGATGCGCTTTGAATATCATTGCCAGCCGAATTACCAGCAAATTGCGTATATTGATTACTATATTGTGTTGCTGTTGTAGGATAAGTATGCAATAAAGAATCGCCATCTACAAATCCAAGCATTGACATTAAACTTTGCTTACCAGCAGCACCAAGGCTGTAAATTGCGTTTGCCAATAATCCGCCGCCCGTATTACCGTCTCTCATTTTTGGACAATTTATACCGGTTGTATATGTATATAACACTAAATTTCCGTCTGACTGCATAACCAATGCGGTTGAACCATTAGTTGAACTTATAAATTCGCCTGGATATAATACAGAACTATCTGGCATCCAATTTTGTCCGAATTTATTTTTAGATGCGACCATATTTGGATTGGCTTGCTGTTGTTTGCCATTAGTGCTTGACTGCCATACAAATCCTTGATTATCGGTTGGTGAAGTGCCTAAATATATACACATATTGCCGTCATCTTGCATAATAAAAAAATAACTATTTGTTGGCATATCGGTTTGATATAATGCGTTAGACCAACCACCCCCGCTCCACGATCCATCTTTAATTTGCGTGCAATTATTGGCAATGCCATATTTTTTAGATTGACTTAAATTTGAACTGGTAAAGCATTGAGCGTTTTGCCCGTTTTTAGAATTTTGAAGAGCATAATAACTGGCGCCAATTGTTTCTGCTGCTTGCTGACAAGACGCATTATTATACATTTGTTTGCCACGATTATATGCAGTCATTGCTCTGTTAGATGTGTCTTTATAACAGCCAATATAATTGCTGGGTGCTTTTGTTTTATTGGGTGTTGAATATACTGACGCACCGTTTGCGTTTAAAACGCTTAATGAGCCGTTTTGAAATGACGCTGAATTGCCGGTTTGTCCGCTTGTTCCAGAATTCCACAAATTAGTTTGTCCTGTAACAGCATTACTAATACCTAAACTTTTAGACTTCGTTTGATCGTTGCTACCATAACAAGTTCCTAATGAACTACTAACATTAACATTTTGTAATGCATAAAATTTGTAACCATTATTGATAGCGGATTGTTGGCATTGTTGATAATTAAGTGATGTGTCAATAAGAGTCATTAAAGGATTATTTGAATTGTCTGCATAACAACCAACATAACTGGATGTAGGATTAGAAATCATTTGATTAACAAATATATTTACACCTTCATTACCAACACTTTGTCCTGCATTAACAGGACTACCGGATACAAGGGGAAATGGTTTGGTTGGAATCGTTGCGCCTGGTGTTTGGTAACTTGTAGACCAAGGCAAATTAACTGTTGTAACTGCGCCTTTGGCAGGAAAACCATTTTTTCCAGCATTTTGATTGTAAATTGCTTGTGTTGGAATCCATTTTGCGACACCAGAACCAGTAACATAAGACATATTTCCACCTTGAAATTGAATAACCTTGCCAAAATATGGATTGCTAGAATTAGTTCTATTTACATAACCAGTTGCGATGCTTTCAAGTTGGTTGGCTAAGGTTTGATATTCTGATAATGTTTTGTTATATTCTGCCTTTAAATTATATTCTGCCTTTAAATTTGCAAGTGTTTGTTGTTGAGATGTGTAGTCGTTTTCACCGATTACTTTTTTGGTTTGCTTTGTTAAACTGTTGCCGCTACCGCTTAACCCCTGAAATCCTTCTTTTGAACTTAGCCTTTCTGCATTTCTCTCTAAACTCATTGTAGTTTTGTTTTGTAAATTAGAAAATGTTTTACCTTGATTTAAAGAAGGTGAATATTCCGTTTTTATTATATTTTTAGATTCACAATCAGTTGGATTATCTATAATGGACTTTTTTTTTGTTAAATCATCAAAGTTTGAAAATAAATTAGATATTGTTGACATATTAATATAATAATAGATATTAATTTCACATTTATAAAAAAAATGAATAAAAAATATAACAATTTATATTTGTTAAATTGTTATAATGAAGAAGTGTATATTAGGTGCGATTAATAAAACCACAAATAAATATGAAAATATTCTCAATGTAAATAAAAATAATAGTTACAAATGTATTGGCTGTAATTCAGACTTAATTTTAAGAAAAGGAGAGAAAAACTTTCAAAGTTTCATTCATAAAAATAAGTGTAATACAGCTTGTAATTATTTCAAAGAACAAACAATAGAACAATTAAAAAATGATGCAAAATTACATTTGAGAGAATTATTAATTGATAATAATTTTGTATTAAAGCGAAGATGTGATTGTTGTAAATTTAATATCAAAATAGATTTGCCTATTATATCAAGTAATCATTCAATAGCGTTTAGTGAAACAAATAATTTAATTAATGTATATGATGAAAATGAAAATGAAAATTTAATATGTACGTTTAAAATGATCTTAATAAATGAGTATGATGAAACGCTTGATGAAAAAATTTATCAATTAGATATAACACAATTAATACACACAATTACGCGCAATTTTGCGACACAAAAAGTTGAATTAATATGTTTTAGAAAAATTGTATATTGTAACAATTGTTTAAAATATAAAGATTTATAATCCTATAGTTCTTGCAATTAATTTACGATTAAAATAAAATACAATAAAAATAAAAGCAATTACAATCTTAAAAATACAATAATTTTTTCCTCCGCCACCAATTTGCCCTGTCGCAGATGTGTTATTAAATCTAAAGAACAACATTATAAGCAATATTGCAGTAAATAATAATGCTACATATTCATAATATTTCGTTGTAACAATAATACTAGAATCATTATACGCCGCATTTAATGTATTATTTTTTTCTATGAATAAAGGATCCATTATATATTATTAATAGAAAAAACCTTCTCTAATAAAAAAAACCACCGCCACCTTGATACATTGAACCAGACGCAACTGGTGGAGCACTTGAAGAAATAAATTTAGCAAATAAATATAAAACTAATATAGCAAATAAGATTAGCAAAATATACACATAATAATTTTTATTGGTTTGAATTGTTCCTTCACTTTGGGTTTTGTCAAGAGTTTCATATTCATCCATCATTTTATCAATTTTAACGCGTTCTGCAGTTAATTGCGCGTATTGTTTAATAAGAGTTTCATTTTCTTGTTCCTTCTTTTGATTTAGTTCTTGATAAGTTGGTTTTGCTTGCTTAGCTAAATCTTGAATTTTTGAATTTGTTTCGTTTAATTGTTGATTTATATTTTGAACTATAGAGAGAAGTTGTTTACCCTTGGGAACAATTGCAATATCGCTAGATAATCCCTTAACCAAATTACCGTCGCCTTTGCGTAAAAAACACATTGGTTGCTTATAATTGGTAGGGTTATATGTTGCTCCAGTGCATTGTGGATTACTGGCACATGATGCAATACAATCGTTAAGAGTGGCCGAATTATTTTGACTTAATGCACCGCTTCCTAAAAATTGCTGTCCGGAAACAGTTACATATTTATTAGCAGTGGCATTAGACGATGGGTCTTGTTTTAAGTAATTTACATAATTTGCAACTGCTTGTTGATATTGAATTAATAAATTTTTGTATGTTGTTCTTAATGTTTCTAAATTTAAAATGATTGAATTACTTTTATCATATAATTGTTTATTGTCTTGCGAAGCCATCTATATATGTATTTAAAGAAAACATATTTTACTTATGTATAAATAAAAAATTAAGTATAATAGTAGTTATAGAGAGAATAAAAGAAAATATATATACATCTTGAAGTTTATTAGTAACTTCTATTTCTCTTTTTTCTTTTTCATCAAAATATTTTTCAATTATAATTTCAACTAATTTTATTTTTCTCTTTTCATCGTATTCTTGTGTTAGTTTTCTTATAGAATTATTGGTAGATTCAAGCGCATATTTACTAAGTACTGCGTTATTTGGATAAATACGTTTAAGACTTGTAAAGGAAGATAACATTTATTAAATAAATATATAATTATTTAATAAGTTTAAACGACATTAGGTTTTATAAGGGGCAACGAACTTTTATATACCTTAGATATAACTGCCATACCTAATAATATGCTAATACCTAAACCCCAATTTCTTAAATATCCCGAATCATACATTTCCTTATAATTGTCAATTAATTCCATTGCAGCATTGTTTTCAGTTTCAGCAATTCCTAATTTGCGCTTTAATTCGCGGTTTTTATCCTTTTCCGCTTTAATTAAAACATTTAATGCAACAAGTGCTTCATTAATTTTATCTGTATCTGCAGTCACACTATTTTCCAATACAAATAAATCAGAGCATACTTTGGTAATTTGTCCTTTAACATTATTAAACATGGATTGGTAATCGGGATAATCTGGATTTTTGTTGTAAAATACATAATATTTTTTAAAATCTTCTAAAATAGGACCAATTTTCTGCTGTAATTCGTCTAATTTATTTGTAAATTGGTTTGGATTTGGCAAATTGTCTATAATATTTTCTGTATTCATTAATATACATTAATATTTTAAAAATTATCTTCCATATCAAAACAAATACGATATATTTCATCCACTCCTTCTTTATAACCTCCTACAAACTTATTGTCTTTAAATATAATTGGAAAAGCCTTAATATCTTGCTTCACCAATTGATTCATGTCATATAAAAATTGTTCTTTATTATTATTTAAATGTTCGTCACAATTAATTACATTATATTCTAATTTATTTGTTTCTAATAATAGTTTAATTTTATCACAATTCGGACAACCACTTTTGCTATAAATGGTAAAACCTTTTTCTGCTGGAAATAAAAAAATCATTTGTAAATATTTATATATTTTATATTTAAATATTTATTTTACTTAATTTCATTTTTAAGGTTGATTTAATAGTCGCAACATAAATGTCGCTTATACACAGATTCTATAATAAGGCGCTTCAATTGCTGTCTTACTTGAACGAAGAATTTTACAAACTTGTCCTGGTCTTAAACCAATAGCACGTGCAACCGGATCAAATCTTGAAATATCAGGAAATTGCGTCTTATCTGTAATATTATAGCGCTTCATTATTTCATTTACTTGGGCATCACTTAATGGAATATGAGGCGGAACCAATGTATGATTTAATATATTATATTGAAGACGCTTAATATTTTCTGCAACAATGAAAATTCCATCACTTTCCCAAATATGCTTTAATTCATTTACTAATGTTTCATTTGGATCGTCTTTAATAATAATAAATAATGTGTCAGTTTTCTTTAACGTTTCAGTTAATATAAACAAGTCATCAATCATTTCTTGAATATTTTTAGGCGCAGGTCTAGACGTTAAATAGTAGCGAATATATATTTTTCTCTTTGGATTTTCTGGTGTAACTTTATCGTCCGCGGTTTCAAGAAGCATATCTAATTGATTATTTTGTTTCATTGAATTTACCTCATTAATGCTAAAATTTGCATAATCATTAACATTATATCCTTGTTTTTCCATAAGTTCTATAACAACTTTTCTAGAAGTGAAAATATGTGAAATTAAAACGCTTGAGTTCTGATTGGCCATTCTATATTATAATATATTTATATTAGTAAATTTTTTAATTCAATTTTATTTTATATTGTTATTTTTTTAACTCCGGAAGATGTTTCTGTAGAGGGCTCTTGAATTTGAACTTTTTTCTCTTCACTTGATGATGATTCTGATGCTGCGGCTTCTGGTGCTGGCGGCGCTTCTTGTGGAACATCTAAAATAGATGGAGTCGCACTACTTGTAGTCGTAGGGGTTTCAACAGGAGTTGGCATAGCCGTAGCAGTAGCGGTTGGAGCCGCAATAGCCGTAGCAGTTGGCATAGCAATTCCTTGAACGGGTGTGCCTTCTGGATTGTAATCGGGTGAATTTGGTGCATACTCGGGTGAATTTGGTGCATACTCGGGTGAATTTGGTACGTATTCTGGTGAATTTGGAACATATCCTGTAGATGCATATTGTGTAGGTGTATATTCAGGTGAAATTATATTAGGTGAAACTGGTGCGTATTCCGGTGAAACTGGTGTTGATTCAATTACTACAGGTTCCGGCATTTGTGGTGCTTCATTTGGTATAACTCTCTTAACAGCCGCCTTTTGCTCTTCTTGTGCTTTCATACGAATTTGATCTCCATATTCTTTAATTACTTCTGCAGTTGTTCCTGTGCTCTTCATTAATTTATTAATATTATTAGAATATGACATACTTAGCAACTGGTCGACGTTGTCTTCTGTAATAATTCTCATTTGAATATTCATTACTTGCAACTCTTGCATTAAAAGTTTAAATGAATAAGGAATTTTTAATATACTAAATGAACGACCAAAACGACTTAAATTCATAATGCTTTGACTTCCATCAGGATTTGTATTAAATTTAATAGGACCATCCGCTGCAGGGCTTAAAAACAAATTTCTTGATTCATTATAAATCGCAACTGCGCCCGTTTTATTACAAACCGCAACATAATAATCTTGACTCTCTCCTCTAACCATAAATGATTCATTTAAAAAATAAGACATTCCGTGTGCCAATACACCATCACGTTCCATTTCACCAATACGAAGACCACCATCATTTGCGCGTCCTTGTACGGGTTGTCTTGTTAGTACAGTATTTGGACCACGCGCACGATAATTGATTTTATCTTTAACCATGTGTTTCAAACGCATATAATAAGTAGGACCAATAAAAATGTCTGCCTTTAATTGCTCTCCAGTCATACCATTATATAAAATATCATTACCACTTGAATGAAATCCTTGCTCTACTAATTGAGGACCATATGTTGAGTAATTGGAACCCTTTGATTGAAACGCAGTACAGTCTCCAAATGCGCCATAAGATACACATAATTTACCAAACAAACATTCGACAATTTGGCCGATAGTCATACGCGTGGGTATGCAGTGAGGATTAATAATTAAATCAGGGCGAATACCATTTGCTGTAAAAGGCATATCTTCTTCTTTAATAATAAGACCTAATGTTCCTTTTTGACCGCTACGCGATGCCATTTTGTCACCAATTGCGGGTATACGCTCTTCGCGAACTCTTACTTTCGCAACATTAAAACCTTCTTCACCCAATGTAATAAAAGATTTGTCAACAAATCCAAGTTGTCCCTTCTTTGGTTTTACGGAATCATCCGTCCAAGTATCTTTCGCAGAGAGACTTGAATTTACTTTTCCAATTAATATCATTTTGTCATTTAATTCAGTGTTTTCTTTAATTAAACCATGTTCATCAAGATAACTATAATCAAAACCCTTTTTCTTTCCAACAACATTATTTTTCTCAATATTTGCGAATTTTGAACTGGTTGAACCAGTAACCTTTGAACTTTCTTCCCTTGTTTCATAAGAAGAAAAGTATGTTGTTCTAAAAATACCGCGTTGTATTGCGCCTTCATTAATTAAAATTGCGTCTTCTACATTATATCCTGTATAAGCCATAACTGCAACAATTGCGTTAAGACCATAAGGTTGCTCTTCATTATTAATATATTGTAAGTAGCGTGATTTAATTAAAGGGGTTTGCCCGTAATTTAATATAACACCCATTTTATCAATACGCATTTGATAATTAGAGTGATAAACAGAAACGGCTTGTTTGCTTTGACCGCAAGAGAAAGCATCACGAGGAAATGGATTGTGCTCGGGGAAAATAATTAAATTACCCATAACACCTAAAATTAATGATGGATCAATTTCCAAGTGCGTATACCATTTGCTTTTTTCTAAATAACTTGTATTTGTGGCAATTAACGCGGATTCTTCTTCTGATGTATCCACATAATCTACCATTGCTTTTGCTGCTTCTAAACGCTGTAAAATAACCGATCTATCTGTTGTTCCTAAATCGCTATATAACCCCATTAAGTCATATATTTTATTGTTTTTAGTTTTAAAATTTTCATCTGATTTTTTCATAAATCCAGATATTATTTGTTCCCATGTTATATTATCAGATTCCAACATTTCGCTTATATTTTTTCTATCATAACTAATTTTTCCGTCTTCAATATAATAAATAGGTCTGGTTAATCTACCTGCATCCGTGTAAATACTAATTTCATTGCTTTTATAATTAAATGAAATACTTGTATAAACTGGAATTACACCATTTCTTCTATATAGTTTCAATGAATTTACCAACTGAATTGGATTATCAATAACACCAATCCATCTTCCATTTACAAAAATTTTAGTATTACTTCCTAATTGCTCTGGAGAACATTCTAATATAATTCTCATTGGCACACTTGTGCGTAGCCATTTAATTAGTGGATGTCCTGAAGAACCACTTGTAATATAAGTGCTAAGTGACATATGCTTATGTAAACCAATATTACCGCCATCAGGTGTGTCAACAGGATCAATAAACCCCCATTGAGAAGAGTTTAGTAAACGAGGTCCAACAACTTTTGCACTTGAATCTAGCGGTAAGTTAATCTTACGTAAGTGAGAGATAAATGTGTTCCAACTAAGACGATTTAAGTCCTGCACAGCACCTAAACGCTTAGTATGGGCTTCTGAACCCCAATTACCTTTAAACGCCTTTCTAAATCCTTGCTCTACAATTCTGTCTTTAAAAAAGGTCTTAAAATTGGCTTCAATAAGACCAATAAAATTGTCTTTGTATTTATTTTCCGATTTTGCATTTTTATCGCCATCTTTATCTTTTAATTTAAGTTGCTTCTTTTCTTTGCGAGATAAAGTTTCATCTTCTTTATATTCGCCCTTGTGATAATAGTATTCTTCGTCTATTTTTCTAGTAATATCTTTCTTTTGAATCAAATAATACTCTCTAAATAAATCGTAAATGAGAGAACCAGATAATTCAACTCTTTTAAATTTAAAATTATCACGATCTGTTGGCTTTTCTTCTTTTGTATAAACTTTCAATAAACGATTCACCATATAACCAACAAAATATGCTTTTTCCAAAAAGTTTAATTCGCCAATATGTGGTAAGAAATAATCAGAGAGAATTTCAATTACACCAGAAACTGTTCCTCTTTTTGTTAATTCCGCAATAAATTCAAGTGCATTTTGTTGATTAAATATCTTATTTGCGTCGTGAATAGATGGTATAAATAAGTCAATATAGCGATTCTTTTCATTTTCCTTTTCATCGTCTAAATTTACAAGTAAACATTTTTCAATAATATCTTTATCTGATATAACGCCTAATGCTCTCATTAAAATGAAGAGTGGAACAGGTTTTTTTACGTTTGGCACAGCAACAACAATTTGACAATTAGAATAACTGGGTGATGGTGCAATTATTTTAACTGCGGTTGTTCTAATAGGTTTTGAAGTGTCTTCAGATACAGAGCGAATTTCGGCGGAATGGCTATATAAATCGTCATCTTTGTTGGCGCGAATATACAGCAAATTATCTGCGAATTTTTCCTGGGAAATAAGACATTTTTCCTTACCATCTATGATAAAGTAACCGCCGTAATCGTTGCGACATTCACCCATATTAAATCTAACATCTCTATTCATTGTGCTTAAAATACATAAATCAGATTGTAACATAATTGGAAAGCGACCTAAATAGATTTTGGGCAACATGATTGAATGTGTTTTTTTCTCTCCTGCAACATAATAAATAAAATCAACTTCGACATCATAATGAATTGTTACACCATAAGTCATATTTCTTAAACGGGCGTCATTAGGAAACATATAATGAGAAGAATGGTCGTCATAAATAATTGGCTTTCCATAATAGATTTTAGTTCCATCTTTTCCACCTAAATACAATAAACATTCGTTTCTCTCGCTTGCTTCACTTGCGCTTTCATCTTGTCTTTCAATAAATCTTATGGGATTGTTTTCGTGAAATACACGACGAATGCCATTTTTAAAAAATTCATTGTAAGACTCTAAATGATGAGAAACTAAATTATTAGGATTGTCTTTAAAAAATTTGTCTATCAATTTCCAAGATATATTGTCTTTGTCCATTTTATATTATAATAATCATATTTTTTTAAATGTAATTATTATATTAATATTTGATTATTTATATTTAAATATTATATTTTAAATATGAATACAAATAAATGAAAATAGTTCGTTTAGGAAGTACTGAAACTAGTTTATTATTTTTAACATTTGTATCAAGGAATTATAAACTTGAAAATAACATTAAACAATATATTTCTAAAACTATTATGAGTTGTGTAAATTGGTTATATAGTACATCAGGATATTATGATAAAAGTGTAAAAGGAGAACATTTTAATTTTGATGTAACTGCTTTAACAAAAAATTATTTTAATTTTATAAATCATTTGGAACAGGCTGTTAAAAATTGCGAACAAACACATTTTTTTGTACATGAAGGATTTGTTTTAAGTTTATTAAATCAATTTAAACAAGATTTTATTGCAAAATACAATATAAAAAATTTTACAATATTAAATGGAACCGAATTTCAAGATAGAATTAATTATATTTTTTCTAAAATGAACAATAAAAAAGTATTAGTAATATCATCATTTGATGGATTAATTAAAAAACAATACGAATCAGGAAATTTAAAAAAAATTTATGCAAATTATCCAGATATTATTACATTAGAGACAATAAAATTTCCTTATTGTTTTCATAACAATGGCCCCCATAATAATTATTTTGAAACTCTCGAATATATTTTTAATCAAGTAAAACAAATAGATTTTGATATAGCTATATTAGGTTGTGGTGCTTACGGACATATGTTATGTCATAAAATTGATACAGAACTAAATAAAAATGCTATTTATGTGGGTGGTTCAATACAAACTTTATTTGGGATTATAAGTTCAAGAGAAAAAGAACATGGAAAAATTAAATATAATGAAAATTGGATATCTGAAATACCAAATGAATATAAACCAACCAATTATAAATTAATAGAAAATGGTTGTTATTGGTAAATAAAAATTGTTTATAAATTTAGCAATTTTTTCCAAATATTTAAATTATAATCAAGCAAAAATTTTTTATTTAATTCTATTTTTTTATCTAAATTTATTATTGAGATTATTTTATTATAAACTTCAAAATTATTATTATAATTTACAATATTATCATTTCCAATTATTTCTTTTACAGCACCAGATTTTACATCACATATTACTGGCGTTCCTAAATAATATGCCTCAGCAAATACACAGCCAAATGTTTCTGGAAATGAAGGTGCTAAAACACAGCCAGAATTTTCAACAATTTTACAATATGTGTCTTTATTTACAGGCCCATAAATTATTAAATTATCTTTAAATTTATCCTTTAAATATAATATATAATTTTCATAATTTTTATATTCATAACCAGGGCTCATTAATACTAATTTAAACGTAGAATCTTGTGTTAATATATATTCAAAAATTTCAATTATTTTTTGTATTCCTTTATTCCAACCTGATGCATAAACAATTGTTTTTTTGTTAATATGTTTATTAATTTGTTTTGTAAATAAATCTTCATATAAAATATTATATATTATAGATTGTCTATTTAGATTTATATTCATATTGCTAAGAGAAAAATTAACATTATAATATTTTTGTGTAAATTCGCTATTAAAAATAAAAGAAAAATTATTGTTATAAACTATGTATTTTAAATAATTTTGAACATCATTATTGTTAGTTAATTTTTGAAATTGAAAGAATACTGATTTAAAGTCATAATCATGAATCCAAATATATGTTATATTATTTTTAAATAATTGTAATGTTTTAATTTCAGGAATTAATCTTTGTATTACAATAATATCATTTGAATTTAATACTTGATTATTTAATTCTTTAACATTTTTATAATGTATATTGTTAACAATACATTCATTTTTAATTTTATTATAACAAATAACATTTTTAAGTTTTGAAATATGAAATATTAAATTATAAAACTGATATTCCGAACCTCCAATTGGTTTATTGCCAATATTATCATAAACTAAATCACATGTATAATCTATAAAAATTAAACTCATTATAATATAATATAATACATTTGTTTATATTATTTTATTTTCTTAAAAAATTAATTCTTTTTTGTTTTATTGTTTTTGCCTCGTCCACCTTTCTTAGTTAATTTGAATTTATTTTTTCTCTCTATTGCGCTTGCAAATTCAGTCCATGGTTGACTGGGTCTATCATGTAAATATGGGCAAAATTTATAATATTGTCTAT
>Ga0194123_10004158_pt1 | contig 16620 bp, 10 predicted proteins | sample TA2MahsurfametaG_5_FD_155479 | JGI IMG/M metagenome (GOLD analysis project Ga0194123, IMG submission 155479) | Freshwater microbial communities from Lake Tanganyika, Tanzania - TA2015023 Mahale A surface | ecosystem: Environmental > Aquatic > Freshwater > Lake | place: Tanzania: Lake Tanganyika... | reverse complement strand
CACAGTAAGAATTATTTCCGTTAAACTTTCGGCATTTTGTTTTTCAACTATGAAACTTCATAAATAGGAGAAAATTTTCTTTCTTTTATTTTGACACCTTGTTGTTTTTTGTCAAATATGTGAATTTGTTTACATTTAAAATCAAAATACTCTTACATTCTTGCTTCGCTCTAGGGAAAGTGACTGCCCCACAGTAAGAATTACTGGCAATGTCGTCCTCTCCCCGCCTGCTGTCGCCCGCGTAGATACTTATTTTAATGTAAGGACTTTCATCAAGAATGTATTTATTTCTAATGTCGTCCTCTCCCCGCCTGCTGTCGCCCGCGTAGATACTTATTTTAATGTAAGGACTTTCATCAAGAATGTATTTATTTCTAATGTTGTCCTCTCCTCGCACGCTGTCGCCCGCGTAAATACTTATTTTAATGTAAGGACTTTCATCAGGAATGTATTTATTTCCAATGTTGTCCTCTCCTCGCACGCTGTCGCCCGCGTAAATACTTATTTTAATGTAAGGACTTTCATCAGGAATGTATTTATTTCCAATGTTGTCCTCTCCTCGCACGCTGTCGCCCAAGTAAATACTTATTTTAATGTAAGGACTTTCATCAAGAATGTATTTATTTCCAATGTTGTCCTCTCCTCGTGTCTCCCGTGTGGATAGTTACTTTTATGTAAGGACTTTCATTAAAAATGTATTTATTTCCAAAGTTGTCCTCCCCTCGCACGCTGTCGCCCGTGTGGATAGTTACTTTTATGTAAGGACTTTCATTGAAAATGTATTTATTTCCAATGTTGTCCTCTCCTCGCCCACTGTCGCTGGCGTCAATTAAGAAATTGCCGAGAGAAATATAGTTCATTTCCATGGCCGTCCTCTCTTCACAAGCTATCGCCCCCGTTGATGAATACGTTATAGAAGGGATTTTTATCGTAAAAAGTACTGCATTCTGAACATGTACCTTTATACTAATTTTCAACCTATTTTTTTAATTACATTTCTTCTGCAAGCAAGACTTCAGATTTAGTTTCTTGGGGCACAAACACACATATTTTAACTTGCTGTAACACGATTTGAAACTAGTAAGTTGACAAATAATTCACTAATTTTAGTGTTAATTTTTGTTTAAAATTTAGGAATACGTTTTCTAGGAAAAAAAATCTCGATAAACTCACACAATTTTTTCAACAGTAATATCATCATGCAGTAGTCTTTCATTATCCTCGTATTTCTAGGCCTGGGAGAGGTGTATTGTATACAACAACAGTGCCAACTCCCCCTTCCTGGACTATTATGGTGAGAATTCACTCTCTGCTTGTATTTTAGTAACAAAAAGTTGGAGACTTTGCTGGTGATTCAGTGTTAAAACTGGGCCTATAAGAATTGTTTTTAAAAAGATTGCAATTATAGTTCCAAAAGAGAAATTATTTTTGCCTGTAATTCAGGAAATTATCCAAATTATTAGTACGAAACCCTATGAGAAGGTGCCCTGGAACTAATCAGTTTGCTTTGTTTCCAGAATTTCCGACCTTTTCTTCCTCTTGGACAACTTGTCTGAATGGTTCTGCAAACCTATTGTTGCTCTCAAGGAACATCTGTAGGTAGGCACCATATAATAAGTATGACGTAGAATACTCAGCATCCTAGGTCGTCCAGCCCCCACCCCTCCCTGCAGATACGTAGCCGGGACTGATTCTACTGCCATCTCTCGGAGGAGAGAAGAACTAATGTATTCTAACCCCCCAACAATAATGTGCGCTCCCTCCGAGAGATGGCAGTATAGTCATTTCCCCGGCTACGTTTCTCCAGAGAGGGGGTAGGGGCCGGACGATTACCTGCACTAAGCGTTCTGCAAGATTCTTCTTTTATGGTAGGCAGTGTGTTTGCTTTCAGAGGTGGAATTTAAAAATACCCGAGACCAATCTCCTAGTCAAAATTGTTGAGCGGGGGATGAGGTCGAATTACACAGGTACGAACGGAGATAGGGAAGTGTGGGGGGTGACCTGACAGGCGGTGAACAGTTCCAAAGTTTTCTTGACCTTTTTTCCAACCTTTGTAATAGCCTGCCTAATTCTGATACATTTATCCTTGGTGATTTTAACGTCAATCTACTTCAATATCCTAATGTCCGCTCAGTGTCTGACTTTGTTGACTTACTTTTTTCATACGGATTCCTTCAAAACATTTTATTTCCCACAAGAGTCTCTCCAGCTTCTTCATCCCTCATTGACCATATAATAACTAACTCCAACTTTACTAATCGCAAATCTTTTATTATTACAACTGATATTTCCGACCACTACCCCGTGATTTTTCATGTTAACCAAAGTAAAGAAACAACTCCTAAACCAGTTTTATTTTCTCGCGACTTTTCCCAAAAAAACAAAAACAACTTTGGCATGGCTCTTCGACAATTGACTTGGAACGATGTCACCTCCTGTCAGGATACTAACACGGCCTATTCCATTTTTGAAGACCAGTTTAATGATCTTTTTAACATCTTTTTCCCCTTGAAAGAATCTAAACTTAATCGCCGTATTAACCCTCTGGAGCAATGGATGACAATTGGCCTTCTTACCTCTCGTAATACTAAGCTTAAATTATTTCAAACTTATAAAAAAATCCTTCAGATATCAATTCGGATCGTTACAAAATCTATCGCAACTTATTTAATAGAACTGTCAGAACAGCAAAAAAACTCCATTATGAAAAAGTGTTCCAAAAGTCTAAATTTAACCTCAAACAAACTTGGTCCCTTTTAAACAAGGCTATAAATAAAAAACCAAAAAAAAATGAACAAAACATTACCGAGATCAAATATGAAGATATTCTTTATTCAAATCCGTTACAAATAGCTGACAGTTTTAACAAATTTTATTCATCTATTGCTTCAGAGATTGTTTCCACTATTAACCCTCCTCCCCCGTATACTACCAATAGACCCTACCACCATATACTGTAGATAGCCCTTTTGACTTTAAAACTCAACCGGTTACTGGTGGTGAAATTGCCGAAAATTTTAAACTCCTTGAAAAGAAAAAAACTCAAGATATTAATGGCATTTCCCTTCATTTTCTATCGAATTACATCTTAACCCTATCTAAACCCTTATCCCACATTTTTAACCTATCCTTCCAACACTCGATTTTTCCCAAACCCCTAAAATTAGCAAAAATTACTCCTATTTTCAAATCTGGTAATAAGCTTCTAACGACTAATTATCGTCCCATTTCGATCCTTAACACTTTTTCAAAACTTATCGAAAAAATCGTTCATAGTAGACTAACAACTTTTTTAAATAATAATGACATGATCAACCCCCTTCAATTCGGTTTTCGGTCTGGGCATTCGACCGTTCACCCCCTTTCCTTAATCATGGACAAAATTACAAATGCATTTGAAGAAAAAAAACACTCCATAGTAATTTTTTGCGACCTCAGCAAAGCATTTGACTGTGTAAACCATTCTCTTATTCTCAAAAAACTACAAAATGTTGGCGTGGGGGGTGACGCGGTCGAATGGTTTCGTAGCTACCTTACCGACAGAGAACAATTAGTTAGTATTAATAACATTTTGAGTTCAACCAGTCCCATTAAGCTTGGAGTCCCCCAAGGATCCATTTTAGGCCCGTTATTATTCCTAATTTACATTAACGATCTCCCCAACATTTCATCCCTTTATACCCTCCTTTTTGCCGATGATACTACCTTGTTTGCCTGTCATGAAAATTTCGATTACCTGGTAAATTTTGTCCAAACTGAATTCCGACTAATTTGCGAATATTTTCGTCAACACGGTCTGGCATTAAACTCAAAAAAATCGTATTTTATGATTTTCTCTAAAAATCAGAACATAAAAAATACAGTAATCGATCTATTCATTGACAATAATAACTTAACACTTAACGACCCTAATCTCCTTTTACCCCTCCAGCAAATTTTGCCCAATTTGGAAAAGCCCTATGTAAGATTCCTGGGTGTTTTGTTCGACCATGACTTGTCTTTTAAACCACACATCAACCACGTTAATAGCCAGGTTTCTAAGGGCTTGTACTTTCTTCGCTCAGCCAAAAATATATTATCCCCGTTTTGCCTTTTAAGTATTTACTACACTCTAATCCACTCGCACCTAACTTATGCCCTACAAATCTGGAGTTGTATCCCAGATTCAGTTATAAAACCCTTAATTATTAAACAAAAAATCGCTGTAAGGTTAGTAGCCGGAGCTAAGCATAACGCCCATTCCGAACCTATCTTTAAAAGTCTAGGAATTCTTCCAATACCGAAATTAATTTATTACTTTAACATTAAATTTGTTCACGAGTATAAAAACAAACACCTTCCTAATATTTTTACTAACTATTGGCCGATGAATAGAGATTTGAGAAATTTTGAAAATGACAGAGAATTAAGGGGTGATTATGACTTAAATGTACCTTTTTGCAGACTTAACAACTCGCTTAGAACCCCCCGGTTTAACCTGCCCCGCCTTTGGAATGAGTTTAATCAACCACTACTTACTATTATTCGGGATCGCCTCAAATTTAAAACCGCATGAAAACAGTTCCTTTTGTCTGAATTACGCGAAAACCCCAACTGTGGTAGATTATTCTGCCACAGTTGTAGTATCATTGACATAAACTAACTGTAACGTGAATTAACTTTTTTTACTCCCCCCCTCTTTGTCATTGGTGAATTTGGCTGAAAAGCTAACCTGACCCTTAGTTTACCATCGCTCCGAATTCGTTTTTTATCTGTGGGTTATATTTTTTACGCTTTTACCATCAGGCCGAGGGCCATCCCAGTTCTCTGGATCCGGCTAACGGGGACCCTAAAAAGTCACAGTTACCCCGAGGTTGCGATGGCCCTCCCAATATATATAGCCCTCTCGTACCATTGGACTGCCGACATTCTGACCGACCCGCTCTGCCCCCCCGATAACTTAGTATTAATCCTTCCAATTTTTATTAATCCCGCCCACCCTAACCCTTCACCACCCTTCCTCATCCTTAATCCCCTCCTAATCCTTGCTAATACCTTATTGAGTTACTTTATACGGTGTCTCTAATGTGCCTCGGGCTTGACATTTAAACATCCACTGGATTTGCTAAGCCCGCCGACTGTATTATTAATCTTCAATCAAGTATTAATCCATATGACGTTGTATATGTATCGTCACTATTTACTCTCGAATTGTTTTCTATCATGTATATTGCAGTCGGAAATAAATATTTACTCATTTACTCATTTACTCAAGTTAATACAGTACAAAAGAGCAGTATTTTAGACCAAACAGCGACCGGAACCATCAGTGATAACAAAGAGCATGAATACAGTGCTTTATTTTTGGGGGGAATTTCTATTTTTTAACCAAATTTTATCAAATCTAGATTTAGCAATCGACGTGTCCCGGTACTGATTAGAGAAAGGCTTTCATTAAACCCCACTTGAATTGAAGGGGAAATGGGCAAGTGAGCGCCTGCACACTGCGCAGTATAGGACGAAAGCAGTTTTAAGGTAAAACTGTCAAAACAAGGTAAACTCATGCTTTACCTGAGCCCAAACTCGACTTTGATCAGATGCTATAGGTAATGCTTTGCTGGTTAATTCATATAGCAACTGACTCTGAGAGGTCAAAACAGACTTTCAGAATACCAAAAATATCTTATAACTCTATCTCAGGATCAAAGAATTTGCTATTGATGTCAAGGAACATTTGTGGATAAGCACCCTAGATAGATCAGTTCCGTTTCCGGTTCAGATTATCTTCGCTGCTGTCAAGAAACATCTGTAGGAAGGCACCAAAAGAACTGTTTCATTTTAGTTTTAGATAACGCATTGATCGATTGCTACTTTATTTATCCCAGATAAATTACTACCTGTTTACAAATCATTATTTTCAAAAAAATTGTTTTATGTAAAAGTAAAATATATACAGTTCTCACTTCACTTCGTTAGATGTGGGCGACCACGTGGGCTGAAGACGACAGTCCTTCTCCATGCGGAGTGCCGCCGGTGCCGAGAGGACTTCTCAACCTGTGGCATCTCTAACACCATGTCAGTTTCCAGCATTGAACAATATGTAGAATGTTAGGCAAAAGCGTGTCGTCCAGTTCCCATCCCCTCTAAACCAATGCAGCGGGAAACTAGCTACAGTACTAGTGCCATCTGTCGGCGGGAGAGACTTTTAACAGTGGGGTGGAAGATCTTTGTTTTGTTCACTCTTTAAGTTGACTGTACTTTACTGTACTATGGACACATCATCACCTCTGAGGTATTTCCCTCTACCTAAGACAGAAGACTTTAGTATTTAGTTTCCAGCTACGTTGGTTCAGGTTGGGGGTGGGTGCTGGACGACACGCCTTCGCCTAACATTCTAGATCTTTTATTGTTCAATGCTTCACCGGTTCAAATCTGTTTTCTTCTTCTTTGTACCTACTTGAACAACTTCTATTCAGATGTTTTCTCCTGGACATTTCTATATTTCAAACAACAATTTGTATTTACTTGAACTCTTTCTATTCAGATCTGTTTTCTATTATACATGTTCTGAATTTCTTGCAACAGTTTATATCTTCTTCTATTGAGATCTGTTTTCTTCTAAACATTTTCTATATTTCTAGCAACAATTTGTATCCACTTGAACAACTTCTGTTCAGATCTGTTTTCTTCTGGACATTTTCTAGATTTCTATATTTTTAGCAACAAATTGTATCTACTTGAACAACTTCTATTCATATATGTTTTCTTTTAGACATTTTCTGTATTTCTTGCAACAGTTTATATCTTCTTCTATTCAGATCTGTTTTCTTCTGGATTTCTAGCAGCAATTTGTATCAACTTGAACAACTTCTGTTCGGATTTGTTTTCTACTATAGACATTTCTGTTTTTTACAACATTTTATATCTTCTCTACTTGGATCTGTTTTCTTATATCTACTTATATTCAGATCTGGTTTCTCCTGGACATTTTCTGTATTTTGTGCAACATCTTCTATTCTACTGAAATCTGTTTTTAATGGACATTTTAATATTTATAGCAGTTTTTAATATTTGCAGTACTTCATTTCAGATCTGTCTTCTACAAGACAATTTCAAGCAACATGACAAATGTACTTGATAAAGTACGATTTGTTCTACTGTACCTGTAGCTTGTAGATTAGAAGAAAAATTATTATCTTTTAATCGATAATATTTTTTACATTTTCCAATACATTTTGGGATTCGTTCACTAATTGCAATCCCCTACATGAGCAGAGAACACCTTCCAGTAAATTGTATTATGTAGCTGCTTATAATTTAGAGAAGCCTTCACCCGTTGGGGAGGGATCAACGACGGCCCTATGTATCATCTTCTAAATTTATTAGTATTCTGTGATGGTAACATATTGCCGCATCTTATTTAGAGAAGCCTTCACCCGTTGGGGCTGGAGCAACGACGGCCCTATGTATCATCTTCTAAATTTATTAGTATTCTGTGATGGTAACATATTGCTGTATCTTATTTAGAGAAGCCTTCACCTGTTGGGGCAGGAACAACGACGGCCCTATGTATCATCTTCTAAATTTGTTAATATTCTGTGATGGTAACATATTGCCGCATCTTACTTAGAGAAGCCTTCACCCGTTGCGGCCTGTACATGAGCGGTGGGCGGAAGATTGGGTACTCCGTATACTGGCAACTAAATAATAATCTCTCAGGCAAACCAGGCTCATAATTTCCAGTTTGAAAATCCATTAAAAAAGATTTTTTGCTACAGAATGAGCATATGCTTTAAGAGTGGAGGCAAAAATAATTAGAAATCAATCAAAAAGACTATGTACGTTTTTTGGGAAAGAATGAATGACTGCCTTGTGATGTACTGCATAAAGAATTGAAAATGCTGGATACCTTTTCCTGTCCAAAAAACTGTGGAAAAAGCGCATAAGCCTGATCCTGTCAGGTGTGAAGAGGTTCAAATACGTGCACTGCATCAGCAGGGAGGTGGTCTACAGGTTTCCCTACTACGGCATCTACCTGCCCAACAACAGCACAGGGGTGGACTGCCCCAGCAGAATTGAAAACAGGTAGGGGTGGACTGTTATAGCAAATTTTGACAGGTAGGGCGCACTGTCATAGCAGACTTGGACAGGTAGGGATTTACACTGTCCCAGCAGACTTGGACAGGTAAGGGTGCACTGCCACAGCAGACTTGGACAAGTAAAGGGTGCACTGACCCGGCAGACTTGAGGTGGAATTGCGAGACGTTTTAAAGTCGACTTTAAAATCTTTAAATCAGGTTTAGTACTAAAGTCGGGTTTAGTGGAATTGTTAGACATTGCCTAACCCATATTTAAGATAAAATCGGCTTTTGTTAAGTATGGGTCTATTGCGCATGCGTTTGTCTGTGTAATTAACACCATAGCAAATATTTTAAGTAATAATATGTTTTTTATATATTTTTTCTTTTCATATTTTATTTCTATTTTAAAAAATATTCTACATGAAATTTTATATTCATTGTTTATTATGTTTTTAATGCACTTATATATCACTACAGTATGTACGATACATTTTCTAACTCCAGAGAGTACACTAGTGTACACATTGAACTTTACTCTCCTCTTGGTCCCTCGCACACTGTAAACCTCAGTTAAAAGAGAGAAAATTCAAAACAATATCACACACAAATCCTCTTTCAAACTGTTGCTAAACATGGGTATACCCAGTTTTAAGAAAATACAGTTTTTTTCTTACTGCGCATGCGTCAGCTACCCCCCCTCCCCCACTAAATCAGGTTTAAGGAAATTCTTTAACAATACCAATAATTACTGGTGCCTAAATATGGGTTAACTAAAGTCGGGTAAAAAGTCGGGTTTAGGGAACGTCTCGAATTCCACCTCACTTGGACAGGTAGGGGTTTACACTGCCCCAGCAAGTTTGCTAATTTTCAGCCAGGCCGAACTTTACCTGCTAACTTTCCTGATTTTTATCATCTCTGTTGAGGACTGCACTATGATGCTGGTGACCTCTAACCTGTCCGAGGACAATTTGATCTGCACCTGCCTCCCGGACATGTTCAGGCTAACACAGGAGGACTTTCTGGAAGGTGATGTACCAGTAGGGTTGGCACGAAAATGCTGTTTTGGATTTTCGCGAAAATCTAAATATTTTCGCAAAAATTTCGCGAGATTTCGCAAAAATTTTCGCGAAAATCAAAAAGTTTTGCGAAAATTTCTGCGAAAATCAAAACAATTTGCACAACTTTCCGCAAAACTCAAATTTTTTTTGCAAAAAATTTGTAAATTTCCACGAAAAATTAGTTTTTTGTAATTTTTCCAATATTATGCAAAATCGCTGAAGAGTCTTGAAATAATAAGTTTTAATCAGTTATTGTCAATTGACTAACAGGTTCTAGCAGCTCCCTCTCATAAAGCATGCACAGAGCACACTTGCACCATGCAGTGTCTTCCTTTAATCTGGACCCTGGGTAGGATGGCCACAAGAAATTTCATTTTGCAAAATCGATATTTAGCAAAATGTAAAATTATTATGCCTATTTGCAAAATTCTGCATTGCACAAAATGCAAATTTTGAGCGAAATTTACAAAATTTAAGACAATGATTCATGAAACTTGTCCAAAACTATTTGAGAGCAGTATTTTTTTACTTTGTACATGGAAAATTTTACATTTCAGAAAAAAAATTTACAATAGAAGGAAATAATGAAAAATTTGTAACAAATTGGGTTGGTAGGAAATCCTGTTTTAAAATTGTATGATAGGAAATTTGATGCAAAAAAAGCCAAAATCCATGTAATATTTTGCGAAAATGGTAAATTTTTGCGAAAATTTTCGTTTCCCGAAATTTATAGAAAAAATTTCGCGAAAACCGAAACAAAAATTTTCGCAAAATTTTTCCGAAATTTCGCGAAACGAAAATTTCGTGCCAACCCTATGTACCAGTGCTAGTATACCTTTTATAAAATTAAAGTATTCATAAGATTTTGAAATAAAAATAACAATTGTGTCATATACAACTTGTCGAGTCTACGAATAATGGCTTCTATATAATAAATTGCAAAGTTTTAAGATGTACAGGTAAATTTTGAAATTTTATTATTTTCTTCGAAAACAAATGTTAGAAAATGTCAATACAATGACCAACGATCAACACATAACCTTTACCTAACTCACATTTATTTTCACAACTTTTTGCCAAGTTGGTTTTTAACCTTTTTCCCACCTTGTATATTGAATTATTTTAATATTATATTTTAACTAAATAAATCATATTTAGGCAAAGATCCGATACCAAGTCTATTGCCCATAATTGAATTCTGAGTGCGATAAGCAAGACTGAGTTGCAAATTATGAAAAAATGTTTTGTATCAAACTTACAAATATTAAATAAAATCAACATTGTTTTCTGCACCAGGCTGTCTGGACTACTGGAACCCTGAGTACAACCTGCCCATTCCACCAGAAACGTTTCCAGGTACAATTAAATATATTCCCGAATGCTCTTTGTAAATATAAATATGCTCCTTTGTACTACAAGTCGGAACATTGGGGAATTGTCTCGAAATAAGAAGAAGAATTTTAGGGTCTGTCCAGGTAGCAGTAGGTTGGTGAGATCAAATTATGATTGGCGGATTTCGTGTTTCCCTGATGCCCAGATTACTGTACTTGTCCAATGAACACAAACCACCAAACCATACCATGGACTCTGTTGGCCAAACTTGTATTCTCACCCACTTTCTTCCCCTTCGGCCTAGGTTCAGCCTCAAAACAAAACCAACTAATTTTGCCCCCTAACTGGGCTTCATACAACCGCTCCGAATCGGGTTGAAGGAACTGTCTCACGAGATTTTTTCATTAAAAAATTCATTATAGGGCCCTAAAAAATTGCTATAATCGGATCTTTTGAGAGAAAAAAATTTGAATAAGCGAAGATAACTGTTTCTAAAAATCGATTTGTTCGCTTCACCATGTACCGCTTAACACAGGAAGTGATTTTTCTTATTATTTTGACATATTTTAATTTGTGTTGATTTTTAAATTCTTATATTAAAAACTGACCTCTTAACGCTTTCACTTGATTTTCCTATCAAACTTCAAAATAAATATTTAATGTAATTTTTTCAATTTTTCGATCAAGAATTACTTCCCCTGTTAAGCCTTAACCCGGGAAGTTTCTTCCCAAGTTAAACCTCGGGGAAGTCCCTTAACCTGTTGTACCTTGGCCAGGGAAGTAACTTCCCCCGCTAAGGCTGCTGAACAGGTTAAGTGAAAATATCAATTTTTAAAATTGGTTTTTTACACAAAGACAAATATGCAAAAAAATTGTAATAAGGAACTGCCTTAAGAATTTGTTGACAATTGATCAAAAGGAAAAATAGGTGTAAAGTCTCGTGAGATTGTCCCTTTAACCTGGGCTTTTAACAATTTTCAACTTCCCAGGTAAGAGAAGTTTCTTCCTAGGTCAAGACTTAATCGGGGAAGTGAACAATTTGTAATTTGTTAATGACCAATATAGAATTTTTTGATGAATGGAAAAAAAGTCCCTTTAGGTGGCTTTCGCCCCTGCTAACATGGTCCTGACAACCACCAGAAGCTATTGAACCTACTAACTCCCATTAAAAATTATGACTTGGAATTTAAATTCGACAAGGGCCCAGGTGCAGGCTGACCTGATCCTGGCCTCTGGTCAGCCGGACAAATAATAAATAATGGGATTTGCAATGGACCTGGTGGAGGCTGATCTTGTGCCGGCCTCCAGTCAGCCAGACTATGACTCAGATTTGCGAGGGATGGTGGAGACAGTCCGAAAAGAGGCTGATCTGGTGCTGGCCTCTGGTCTGCTGCACTAATAATAATGACTAGGATTTGCCCTGGTAGTGGCGAGAGACCTTGTGGAGGCTGACCTGGTGCTGGCCTCCGGTCAGCTGCACTACTGCGACACCTTGTCTGATCCAGGCGTATCCTTCAAAGGCAAGAGATTGGTACCTAAGACAACGGGCAGTGGATATTAACATGTGCACTATCAGGAGCATGATAAATTTTTAAGTGTTCCACTCTCCACAAACTGTAGGACATGTTTTCGTTCACCAACATTAACTTGACTTTTAATAATTGTACAGGATAACAAACGCCGCATTAATAATGTCCGGAGAGGATATTTATTTTTGACAATGTTATTTGTTGTATTCACTAGAAAGTCTAAAAACTGAGAAAACTGCCTCCTTTACCGAATTATCAGGTTTTATTAAAAAAATTGTTTTTCATGAATTGTGCCTCAAGAACCGATTTTTGAAGGCTTGCATGCCGATTTCCAATTGTGTAGATAGCGGCGGTACCTGGTTCAGCTGCCACAAGGATGAATACGACATGTGGTACCTTCAGGAACGAAAGGAGACAAAAATTTGACAATATCGTAACAAATGCTACATGCTAGTGCTAGAGAACCAGAGTTAGCAAACTTAAAACAAAAAGCAAACGGGCGACTAACTAGGAAATTTTAAACAAGAAATTCACAAAAAAGAGCGCAAATAGACGATACTTACAAAAAATTTACAAAATTATTTTTACATCCAACGTGGTCTCTTTCAGAGTAATATTTTCCTTTTACAGTTTACGAATTTAGGTCATTTTTGTAATACGCAAAAATGCGAAAAAAAGTAGGTCGGAAACACTTAAAATGTACACCAACAACGCGTAAAGGGCATGGCTGGAAAATCTGACTTTCACATTTTGTCAATTTGCCAGATTTCCGGCCGCGTAATTTTTCTCCCTTCTAGAAAATATACTGTAGAAATAAAAATATTTTTTGTATCCTCTTTATGCTTAGAGAAAAGCTGTTGAGCTTCATTCTAGCAGCACTAGAGCAGCATCAGCTACGGTGTCAGCTCTTCCGGATGTTTCTACGGTGGCAACAGCAACTTCTACTGATATTTCCAAATCCACAGCAGCAACAGTTGCCTCTACGTGTGTTACTGACAGTTCTACAGCGGCAACATCAACATCATCTGTAAATTCCGATATTTCTACAGCAAGTCTCCATAATCTAACTACAGCAACAGTAACCACCACGGATAATTCCTATGTTTCTACAGAAGCAACAACAGTAACAGACATTCTCTACATCTCTACAGCATCCACAACAACACTAACAGCCAGTCCCTGTCAGGACAAATGTACTACATCATCATTGTCAACATTACATCAGAGCTCTTCATCTCCGGAAACGGAAACTACTGTAACAGGAACAACAGGGGAAAACAGCAGCACTGACAACACAATGGCTGTTGTATCAACAACAGCTTCAGAGACTGAAACAGCTGTTACAACAACAGTAGATGCTGCTACCTGTGCCACCATTTTGTCATGCAGTACAGACCCAACCACTTTATTTTCTGAAACAACCTCAGAAACAACAACAACTACAAAAACAACAACACTGTCTACATCATGGACAATATCGGATTCATCTATGGCAGAAACTACTGGGTTTTCTTCAACAGCAGCTCTGAATATAACCACATCAGAAATAACAACAACTTCAGCCCTAAAAAATCAGACAACAACACAGCCTCCGTCAACAGCCTCCTCAACAACAACTCTGGCTCAAACTTCACCACCACCAACATCCCTGACAGCCGCACCTCTGCTACCTGAACCAGGCCCAGCCTGCAGCCAATCAGACTCAAGGTAGGTTTTTCCGTTATAAAGTTTTAAACAAAATATATCAAAGAGAAAAGAAATTGAATGACAAACCAGACATGAAATACAATAATGTACGTAGAAATGTTACTCTTGGTCTGCAGGTTGCAATCCGTGTGTTCTCGTCGTTATTTTCGGAATCCTGAAGAAAATTATGCTCTAATTTTTGGACCTAGGCTGAAATATTGAAAATGAAATATAAATATAAAAGAAAGTACGTACTGTCAATTGCAAAGGTCGGATGTAAAAACGTAAATTTCGGTCCGCAGAGTACGGAAAAGGAAAATACTCTTAAATAAACCGAATAAAATGGAATTTGAAAGGGACACTGACACGAGATTTTTATCTCAGTTTTTTACTTATTTCATTCATCATGGGTTCCTGATTGATCACATATTTTTTGTCAAATTTACCTTTAGACTTTCAAACTTATTCAAATTTGAAGGCAACTTCTTAGAAATATGTTTCTCCCAGAGAGTCAAAAAAAAATTTACAAGGGGTGTCCAAGCGATTCCAAGGAGTGTTCATTGACTCCTAGGAGGAGCACACTCACAGGGAGTATGCCCTACTGGGAGACAACTCCCTAAGAGTATAGGCTCCCTTCAGGGAGTTAGAATTCTTCTGGCATACTCCGAGGGAGTGGGAACATGCTCTCCTGGCCGGGAGTCAGATAATGCTCTCCGCGAGTCCGACTTCCCGGTAGGAGCCTACTCTTGGAGAGTTGACTCCATGGGATGAATTAACTCTTGGGAGCAAACAAACAAACAAATAAGAGGTAAACGATCTCGTGTCAGTATCCCTTTCAGGAAAATATGCGGGTTATTGCTGACTTTTCAAACATTCAAAATTTTTGTCTCAAATCATTTTTACTAATTGAATAATAATGAAATTATTCTTGCCAATGCAGAAGAGATGAAAATTGCGAGGTTTTTTATGATAAAGTTGTTATTTTATTTTTTTAGAGGTGACTACTGGTTTTCATCATCTTGCAATCTCACTGTGGTCCACCCCTGCCCGGAGGGATCCACAGGTACAAAGATCACTCAGGCCTAGCAGCCGTGGTGTCACACTTGTAAGCTCCGTCGTCAATGGGTACAAGTCTAGGAAAATTGACAACCAGCTTATCTAGTCTTTAATGTCTTATCCAGACTTTAAAAAGGGACTTTTTGTCGTACAAAAATTTGAAAGAAAATTTTTTGAGAATGTTATTTAATTTTTTTCCCAACAGTACTACGCCAGCTTAAAATGGTTCAATATTGCTTTAAAGCATGTGTCAAAAAGAGCTCAGGTGTAAGTCAACAAACATGCTTTTTTTGAACCAATAAATTTGAAAAATGTATCGATAAAAGTATGTTTAATGTTTTCACTGTTTTCTGGCAAAAATAATACGTTAGGAAATAATTTAGGAATAGCTGAATGGTTCTGCAGCTGTGAAAGACACAGGTTCGCAACCCCTGAGCCAGACAGAAGGAACTGTAGAGAGGAGTGGATAGGAGACATTCAACAGCAGGTCAGGATTCACAAGAAGGAAAGGATTTTCAAGTTGGAAAGGTCATTAAAATTGGAAAGTCTTTAAAATTGGAAAGGTACTCAAAGTCATTAAATCCTTTTAAGTCGGAAAGGTACTCAAAGTCATGAAATGCAAATGTTCGAAAGGTCAAACAGGTTTCCAAAATCCGGAAAGTCGTCAAAGTCAGATAGATCTTGAAAGTCAGACAGGTTGTCAAAATCAGAAAGGTATAAAAACTCCTCGAAAAATCAGAAAGGTTTAAAATTTCGGAAAGGTAGTCGAAGCCTCTTCAGTTTGTATGTTCAGTGGACATTGGGATGTCTTTTCAGACTTGACATACTATATATACAGTACAGTACTAAAGCATACTTTATAGGAGTGTTGCCATTATTTTAAATATTTGATCGAAAACTTAGATCTTTTCAAAGCCCACAAAATTTGCTTCATTTTATTTTTATTATTTAAATTTCAAAGAATTTAACCAACTCTTTTGTTATCCAAGTTATTTCGATTTTTAAACCAACGTTTGACCGTAAACAATTTCAATAATACTGGAAAGACGATTTCTAAAAGTTTGTCTCAAAAAGCAATATAAATAATGCAATTAAATTGCTCTCCAGAGGAACGAAAACACAAATATAAGTAGATAACCGGTAACAAATAGTTTTATTCGTCATCCTCTCCAGTGACTTTTTATCGATAAGACTCCTTTAAAATGGGTACCTGCGGCCAAGTCTTGGGGCAATTTTTAACAGCCTTTGATTCAACAAACTAAAGTAAATATTTTGAGCTGTTTTCAGGTTGACAATGGGGAGCCAACTCTAGACATTGCAGCTGCTATGGTTAACACCATGAACACCAGTGATGAGATAACCAGTGGAGGTCTGCTTCAGCTGGCCTCCATACTCCCAGCCATCCTCTCACTACACCAGGTATGATAACCAGTGGAGATCTGCTTCAGCTGGCCTCCATAATTCCAGCCATCCTCCTACTTCACTAGGTATGATAGGCTGATAGCCAGTGGAGATTTTTCTCCAGCTGGCTCCATCCTCCCAGCCATCCTCTTACTACACCAGGTATGATAACCAGTGGAGATTTTGCTCCAGCTGGCTCCATCCTCCCAGCCATCCTCTTACATCACAATGTATAATAACCAGAGGAGGTCTGCTCCAGCTGGCCTCCATACTCACAGTCATCCTCTTACTACACCAGGTATGATAACCAGTGGAGATTTTGCTCCAGCTGGCCTCCATCCTCACAGCCATCCTCTTACTACACCAGGTATGATAACCAGTGGAGATTTTTCTCCAGCTGGCCTCCATCCTCACAGCCATCCTCTTACTACACCAGGTATGATAACCAGTGGAGATTTTGCTCCAGCTGGCTCCATCCTCCCAGCCATCCTCTTACAT
>Ga0194123_10004148_pt1 | contig 16642 bp, 23 predicted proteins | sample TA2MahsurfametaG_5_FD_155479 | JGI IMG/M metagenome (GOLD analysis project Ga0194123, IMG submission 155479) | Freshwater microbial communities from Lake Tanganyika, Tanzania - TA2015023 Mahale A surface | ecosystem: Environmental > Aquatic > Freshwater > Lake | place: Tanzania: Lake Tanganyika... | reverse complement strand
TTGATAAAGATGGTAATCTTGTAGATAAAAATTACGATCCAAATGGTGAACAAGATCAAGAAGTAAGTAGTAAAGAATTAAAACAGTTTGACCCAGAAAAAACTAGAGTAAAAATAACACATCCTGGTCGACGGGCCGAACCAAGAGACAAAGATACCACTCCTAGACAAAAAAGAGATTGAGTTTCTCTGTAATTTCAACTATAATACAGTTATGAATGATAAACAACGAGAAATTCTTGTGATCACACAAGAAGAATGCGCTGAAGTAATCCAAGAAATTTCTAAAATTTTTAGATTTGGAATAGATCAACTGCATAAAGATGGCATGAGTCACCAATTAAAATTAGAAATGGAAATTGGCGACTTGATGTGCATGATCAATTTGTTAACCGAACATGGGGTTGTAACACAACAAGGCATAAATCAATCTGTACAGGCTAAAGAAATACAATTAAAAAAATGGAGCAAAATTTATGACTGATTTGTATCGCGGTTTGTTGGAAATTTTAGTAATGCGTTGCATCGAACAAATTGAATCATTAAGAACGCATATTAGATCACACAACTCTGGCCACAGCAAGCACTTTGAATTAGATATTGGAGTAGCAGGATTTTGGAATCTAATGTTAGAAACAGTGTTTACGCTTTTAAGTGTAATTTTTCTGACTGCGGGTATTATAGTTGCTGCTTCATTGGCAATAGCATCTTATCCATTCGCAGCATTTATCAATTATGGTGCTTGGTTGTTAAAAAATACAAGAAATCCTGCCCCGGAATCTGAAAGCCCAGTGATTATCAAGACCCCAGATGGCCAAGAAAAAAAGTAACGTTGCCAAAGGCAAAGACAGTTACGACACAGAAATAGGCGGCGAACTTGTCGCCTTTTTCAATAAAAATATCACACCTTATGCCACTGAAGTTGGTGGTCCAAAATTTGATCTAATTCCTGTAGAAAAACAAAAAGACATAATGGTTAACGTTGCTCGTATGCATGCCGAGCAAGAATACAATCGCATAATGGATTTGGTCAAGGTTCTTACCAAACAGGCAGCAGAATTGAAACGTAGATTAGAAATCACTGATGCTGTACACGCTGCTAAATATGATTTTCAAATTTACCACGGACAGTGTTATTGGCTGTGTTTTGATAGCAAAATTGATAACACTAGATTGGTTCCTCTAGGACCAAGTGATTGGACTTGTGGACCACCCGATCACTATACCTATATAGCGCAAGTAAAATGGTTAGGCGATTATACTTGGGTTGAAGTTCCTACCACACAAATGTCTGAGAATAATACTGAACAATCTTAACTAGTTCTACTTCAAAAATAGCTTCAGGTTTCCAACCAAGAGATTTTAATTTTGTGTCATTGATACTGTATCTTACATCTTGGCCCGGTCTAGTTATACTCAAATCCAAGTGATTGTTAGGATCAACCACAGTTGTGAAGAAAGCATCAATAATCTGCATGGCAATTATGATATTTTGTTCTTCGTAGTTGCCTGAAATATTGTAGATTTCATTCTGTACACCAGATTCTATTATTTTAATTATCGCCGATGCAGTATCACTTACATGAAGCCACGTGCGTCGCGGTAAGCCTGCATCGTGCAAAGGAATAGGCCTACCTAATTGTAAGCTCTTAATACTTTTAGGAATAAACTTTTCAGTGTACTGGCCAATGCCGTAATTGTTAGTGGGCCTTACAATAACATAAGGTACTTTAAATGTACGTGCCCACGCAAGTATCAATTGATCAGCGGCGGCTTTGGTAGCTGAGTATGGATTACTGGGCTTCAACAAATCTGTTTCTAAGTGACTACCTTCTTCGATATCTCCGTAAACTTCGTCTGTGCTAAAATGTAGCAAAGTCGGCATTTTAAATCTATGCCGTTCTTTGATTAAGTTTAATAAGTGATGAACACCATTCACATTGCTACGTAAAAAAACATCGGAGCTGACAATACTGTTATCTACATGAGTTTCCGCAGCGGTGTTTATTATATAATCACAGTCATACAACATTTTTAAATCATTGATGTCTGATTCAATAAATTTAAATTGATTTTTATACTTTTCTAGTTCGGGTAAAAACTGTAAATTGGCAGCATAGGTTTTTTTGTCTACACCAATAACATAATACCCTTGATTTAAACATCGCCTGGTAACTTCGTACCCAATAAAGCCTAAACATCCTGTAACATAAACTACTTTTGTGGTCATATTTTTCGTGTAAGGTTAAGATAAGCTGGTTCTTTGGAACTAATAAACACTGGCCAAATATCTTCCAATTCTGCCATGTTCAGTGGCTTGTACAACTTTATATTTGGCAATGCAGCCAAAACCGCTTCATCATCATGCGCCCAATGACTAATGCCATCGTGGCTGTAATCATAGTCTCTACCGCTACCAATTAATTTCACCGGTATTTGTTCGTAGTTCACATAATTACGTAAAAACTCAAATGGTCTATAAAGCAAAAAACTACTCATTGAATAACATACAGGAACCAATCCTTCGTTGGCCATTCCAATAGCTGCGCCAATCATTAGTTGTTCAGCTGCACCCACGTTATAAAATCTTTCTGGAAATGCATTACGAATTTGGTCCAATATTCCAAATCCTAAGTCACCAGTGATAACTCTAATATCAGACTGATTTATCATTGTTTCTAATAGGAGACTGGCGCATTCTTTTCTCATTTAATCAAAGCCTCATAATCTTCTGGTTTGAGCACATAATAATGTGTAAGTAATTCTTTAGCAAAAGGCCAATTTGGAGGATTACTAAATCTTACATTTATTCTTGGTAAAAAGGCAACTAGACGATGACTTAAACTAATTGCATCAATCATGTCGTAAGCACCCATTCCATTTAAATTTACATATACGTGTAAATTGTCTATTTTACTGTCGTTTATAAAACGTAGTGATTCCCAAATGCTGCCTTCAGCACATTCGCCATCGCTAATCATGCACCATACATTTTTTTCAGGAGTAGCCAGTGCGTGACCCACTGCTATAGGAAGGCCTGAGCCAAGACTACCTGTTGAACAATACAAGTGATTTTCTAAATCTCTTCCTGGATGTATGCCGTGCTTGTGTAGCATTGCTACAGGATCTACTCCATAGTATTTTTCTAATACCACATATAACGCAAGTCCTGCGTGTCCGTTACTGAGAACAAACACTTCATCATTTTTGCGCTTGGTATATATTTCTTCAATGATAGGCAAAGCACTCAAAGTTGAACTCAAATGACTTAGTCGTTCTTGATAGGTAATATCAATTAATCGTTTAGTAAGTGGATTCATTTCCAGGCAAATAGTTGATCGTGTATTACTGGTTCAGTTTGATAACCGTGACGTTGAAATAGTTCTGCAAGTTGTTGTCTATTGGCTTCTAAATTTCCAGGCCAGGCATTTTGATCTACATCTGTTTGATGTACTTCTACAAACCAAAATTTCACTTTATCGGCCACAGGACCCAAAGTGGCATCAGTGAGTGCTTGCATTTCGGAGCCTTCGATATCACATTTGACAAAATCAACGTAGTCAAGACCTTCTTTGAAAAATAATGTTTCAAGAGTCATACATTGAACCTTGGTCTCAACACCGTTGCGATTGAGCATACTGTTGGTAGTACTATTTTCGTTGATGTAAAACGATACCATTTCATTGTGCGGACCAACTGCTAGTTGAATTGGCTTAATTTTGCTGTTTTCTTTTACAATTTCATGTAAAACATCAAAGGTACTTGGTGTTGGTTCTACAGCAATAATTTTGCTACAACTGTCGGCAGCATACAGACTGAATAGGCCGCAGTTGGCACCTAAGTCAATTACAACCATATCATTTCTATCTGCAAAGATAGGATCGTACATTCTATCTTCGTTGATTTGTTTGATAATGATATTGGTGTAGTTTTCAGGATTGTTAAACCAATTGATTACATTATTATTTTCGCTCTTGTAAATAAAGTTGTTATGTTTGCTTGTTTTAATTAGTTGTTCTATCATATTTTGCCTTTAATAAAAAATCTCTAATGCCTGTTTCTAAGTCGTATTCGCAAACGAATCCAAGAGAATTTGATTTGCTTGTGTCACATACCCAGACATTGTTTTCAAATGCCTTTTGCATTTCAGCAACTCGAGCTACTGGTGCTTCGGTGTTGCCTGTAATATTTTCCCATAAATCGCAGAGATCAAAGTTACTTGTTTGTGAACCACTACCAAAATTTACAATATCGCCGGGGCCTAGATCCCAGTGCTGTAATACTAGATCTATACCGCGCACAAAGTCGTTAATGTAAATGAAATCGTGATGCCCTTGATACAGAGTCATTGGTTCGTTATAATTGAATGCTCTAAACAGTCTTGGAAACAGTCTATGATCTCGTTCTCCAGGTCCGTACACACTGTAAGGACGTACTATCCAAACGGGTAAATTATGTAACCTCGCCCAACCTTGACACAACAGTGTTGCAGCACCCTTAGTGGCCTGGTAAAAATCAATTGGTTTTAATAATGTATCTTCTGCTGTAGCCTGATTGGTAGGACCATACTCGCTGCTTGATCCTATTTGTATAAAACTACAATGTTGGTCACATTGCTTTACATATTCCAAGATAGTCTGAACCATTAATATATTAGGTTCAAACATATGTTCATAATCGTAAATTTCTGCAGCTGAATTAATTACAGCATCTGGCTTAAATCTTTCAAGACACTCCTGCAAATATTGATCTCTATGAAATTGATAAACCTCGTGCCCACGATTGGCATAGTACTCAACCAGATTTTGTCCAACAAAACCTGTAGAACCAGTTATAAAGATTTTCATCGGATTACTTGAGATAAATGAAAGTTGGCACGTTCTATACGTGTGGGCTTATATGTTCCTGGCCAATGCACAATCCAATCACCTGGTTCCCAAGCACCACTGTTGCCTAAAATGTCAAATCGGGCATCACAATAGTCATAAATTTGAGGTTCATAACTGTTCATGTATTTTTGTGGAACAATTTTAACTATGTCTTGATATTCTTCAATGGTATCAATTATAACCTGCTGTTCTGCCCACTCAATTTCTTTATAAGATTGTTCTTTATCTAAGATCATCTGTAGATAAGCACGGCCTTGATCAGTATTGCGAACTAGAAAATTTCCACTGTTTAAATTTAATCTATCAACTGGTACAATAAAATGGTAATTGTTATCAATTTTGTCTTCGATTCTTATAGTCTGATTGGTGATCATTGCATCACATTCGGAAAACAATAACCATTCAATTTCTGGATTCTGATTGAGAATTTCAAGAGCAAAATGAATTTTGTTAAATCCAGTTATTGTGCTATACTTCATTTCAGTTAGGACATAAAATTTATATCCATATCTTTCACAATATTCTTGTTTGGATTGATTTGTTAAAGCTGCTAGATCTGAATAGTTACTGTCGTGTAAACTTGCAACGGCGTGCATAAATGTCCTTGAAATTCAATGTAAGGTATTTATTATACTAAGTATTGACATGAAAATCTACGATTGTTTCACATTTTTTAATGAATTAGACCTACTCGAACTTCGATTTGCAGAACTTTATGATCATGTAGATCATTTTGTTCTAGTGGAAGCCAATAGAACTTTCCAAAATAATCCCAAATCTTTTTATTTTATGGAAAACTTAAAAAGATTTGAACCATATTTAGATAAAGTTATTCATTACACAGTGGCAGACATGCCCGAAGATACTGATGCTTGGGGACGAGAAAGATATCAACGTGATGCGATAGTTCGTGCTGTAGTTTATGCTGAGCCAGAAGATATTATTATGATCGGTGATGCAGACGAAATACCAAGAGTTGAAACTATTCGAAAATTACGTGATAGTAAACAGAGCATCTGGGGTTTTAGAATGCCTTTGTTTAATTTCAAATTTAATTACATGATGTGTACACAAGATTACTATTCAGTTTGGTCCGGTGCTGTACGTCGTGATTTATTAAACAGCCCTGAGGATTTTAGACGTATGCGTCATATGCTCAATCAATGTGCATATGACTTCAAAGATGACAATATTCAAATAATTGAACACGCCGGCTGGCACTTCACCTATTTGGGCACTGAAAATTTTGCCAAAGATAAAATACAAAGCTTTGCACATCAGGAAACCAATCGGCCAGACGTGTTAGATCAATTAGATATAAACGAAAGTATCAAACAAGGAGTGGGAATAATTCGTTCTAACATGGACTACCTGTTCAAGGCAGTTAAGTTGGACAACTACTTTCCAAATACTGTAATTAACAATCCTGTTAAATATAAAAATTACATATTAGATGGCGCAAACGAAAGTGCCAGAGATTTATTACCTAGGTAAAAATGAGACCAACTTTAGAAATAACCACAATGATAGGCTGTCCGCTGATGTGTAACTACTGTCCACAGGATAGTTTACGTGATGCTTACGGAAACGATATTAAGTATATGACTTTTGAAGATTTCAAAACTATCATTGACAAGCTTCCAAAAGACGTAAGACTAGACTTCAGCGGTCAAGCCGAACCGTGGGTAAATCCTAATTGTAGTGACATGGTGGAATATGCTTTGAAACAAGGTTTCAAATTGGCAATTTTTACAACCTTGTACAATTGGACCGAAGACACTGTACATAGAATGGGACAACTGTTGTTGGAATATGCTGCACAGATTGAAATATTCAAAATACATTTTCCTGATGAAAAAGGTAACATGAAGGGTTGGAAATTAACACCCGAGTGGGAGTATGCCTACATTGGTATGCGTACCATTGTTCAAAATGCCGGTATATATTATGAAGCAATGACAATGAGTGACGACGGAGTTCATCCATCCATTCGTCATTTACCAGGCGTAGGAGTTAGCCACAGCTGGTCTGTAGCCGCACACGATCGTGCAGGAACTTTGGACACAGACAACGTCAAACAACAACCAATTAAGTTCTCTCCTAAACATCAGCAACCAATAAAATGCAGCAAGACTGATTTTTACAATCAGGGTGTGTTATTACCAAATGGCGAAGTGTTATTGTGCTGTATGGACTATGATAAAAAACACGTAATGGGCAATTTATTGGAACACGGATACGAAAATCTGTTTACCAATCCGGAAATGATTAAGATAAAAAGTTTAAATTCTCTTCCCTACTATACCGATGAGTCATTATGCAAGGGTTGTGTTGATGCAGTTGTTGACCTAGCACAATAATCTGTGTTAAAATATAGATTCAATTAATATGGAGTTACCATGTTTGAATCAATCGAAATTCGTCGAGTAGCCAATGGCTTTGTTGTTACAGTTCACTTAGAAGATGAAACAGTTGAATATGTTTTTGATACTGCCCGTAAAGCAATGAGTCATATCAAGCAATTTATTGCGCCAAAAGCTGGCGAATAAATATAAGTTGTACATTCAATTAAACTGAGGTTTCATGTCAAAAAAAGTATTAATCACTGGCGGTGCTGGATTCATCGCACATCATGTAATTGACTTAATTTTAAAAACCACCAATTGGCAAATTATTTGTCTTGACAGACTTGACATTTCTGGTAATCTAAATAGATTACACGATATGCTCAAAGAGCACGATGCTGTTGCAGTAAGTCAACGACTGCGAATAGTGTTCCACGACCTTAAAGCAGAAATCAATAGCCAAATTGTCCACGATATTGGACCAGTAGATGTCATTTTACATTTGGCAGCTGGTAGCCACGTGGATCGTTCAATTGCCTATCCTATGGAATTCGTGCAAGACAATGTAGTAGGTACGGTGAATTTATTAGACTATGCAAGGAAGAACTTACCAAATCTGGAACGCTTTGTATACTTTTCCACCGACGAGATATACGGCATTGCACCACCTGGTGTGGCTTACAAAGAATATGACAGATACAACAGTACCAATCCTTATTCCGCGTCAAAAGCTGCTGCAGAAGAGTTTTGTGTGGCATATGAAAACACTTACAAGATGCCTATCGTTGTTACACATACCATGAATGTGTTTGGCGAACGACAGCATCCAGAAAAATTTATTCCAGCAACTATACAAAAGGTGAGAGATGGGGAGACGGTCATCATACATAGTGATCCAACGAGAACCGTGGCTGGTAGTAGAATGTACATTCATGCCCGAGATGTTGCTGAGGGTCTTATGTTCATACTCGCTCTCAAGGATTACAAGCACACCGGTGACTACGGCCACGCCCACTGTCCGAAGTTTAATCTCGTTGGTACCGAAGAAATTGATAACCTTACCCTAGCACAAATGATTGCAGCAGCAGTAGGTAAAGAGTTAAAATACGAAATGACTGACTTTCATAGCAGCCGCCCAGGACACGATATGCGTTACGCATTAGATGGTAGTCTTTTAAAAAGTCTAGGCTGGGAACCACGCATCAAACTAAGTGAACGCATTGACGAAATGGTGCAATGGACATTAAAGAATGAAAGATGGTTACGTAAATGATCAAGCATTGCTTTATAGTTACAAGTGCAGTTAACAGCAAGTTTGGTATATATAATTCCGAAGAGCGTTTAGCACAAACTGTAATTACCTTGCAAACTATTCGAATGCGAATACCTGATGCAAAGATTGTTGTCATGGAATGTGCTGGTACTCCGTTAACTGATAGTCAAAGCGACACGCTAGAAAAGAATTGTGATTTATTGTTGGACTTTAGTCAAGATCCTGATGTACAAGCGATTTATCAAAGTGAAAATTGGGACGTGGTAAAAAACTCCACCGAGATTATGTGTTTTGGCCGTACATTAAAAATGTGCCAGCTGGACGGAGATTTTGAAGGAATAGATCGTGTTCATAAAATGTCAGGCCGTTATATTTTAAACAACGAGTTCGATACTAGTGTATACGAAGAATTCAAAGACAAGATCGTCATTGGCCCAAAACACCGCAGTCAATTTCCGTTTAACATGACTGGTATTGAATTACAGTATATGGCACGATTATGGTCTTGGCCAGTTGAACAAACTGAACGAGTGATTCAAGTGTACAATGACAGTTTGGCTTATATAGGTCAGCGAGTCAGTCAAGGTGGATATGCTGACATCGAACATGTGTTATATAAATTTTTGCCTCAAGAGTTAGTACAAGAATTACCTGTGCTCGGTGTTGAAGGATTTATTGCACCAAACGGAGTACCTATTAAAAATTAACATGGAAAATTGTACAGAATTAAAAGCATGTTTGGCCTGCGGTGGAAACAACTTATTACCTGCTATTAATTTAGGCCATCAACCTCTAGCAAACAATTTTTTACATGAACCTGGTAAAAATCAACGGTATCCATTGGCAGTAAATCAATGTGTTGACTGTTTTCATTTGCAATTAACTCATGTGGTTGATCCAGCAGTAATCTATCAAGACTATGCATATGTAAGTGGAACCAGTCAGACTTATTTAGATTACATGTGGTGGTTCGCCAAATGGGTAAGAGAATACAGTGATATACAATTTGGTAGTGTGTTGGATATTGGCTGCAATGATGGCAGTCAGTTAGATTATTTTGAAAAGTTGGGATTTCGCACTTATGGAGTAGACCCAGCAAAAAATATTCACGCAACCAGCACAGCAAAAGGTCATCGGGTAGTATGTGGATTTTGGGATGAACAATCTATAAGGAATCTGGATGACAGGCAATTTGATATAGTAGTGGCGCAAAATAGTTTTGCACACAACCCAGATCCACTTGCCTATCTTAAATTATTGCAACCGTTAATGAAACCCAATGGGATGTTTTTTGTTCAAACTAGTCAGGCCAACATGGTGAGAAACGGTGAATTTGACACTATCTATCACGAACATGTGAATTTTTACAACATTAATTCAATGAATCAATTGTGTCGACGAGCTGGTTGGGAATTGATAGATGTGGTTAAAACGCCTATTCATGGAACCAGTTATGTGTTTGTACTTACACCTAACCGTGTTCGCAGAGAACATGTAGCTAATTTAATTAACATGGAAGCAGACTTGTTAAACAATGACACATATCGTGCATGGGCTGCTCGAGCGAGAAAAATTTCTAGTGAATTTAGTTCAAGAATCAATTTGTTTAGAGAACAAGGATATCACATTGTGGGATATGGCGCCGCAGCCAAAGGAATGACCTTGCTTAATTTTGCTGATGTACGTCTAGATTACATCATCGATGACAATCCAACCAAGCAAGACACATACAGTCCAGGGCAAGATATTCCTGTGGTGTCTATTGGTCATTTGTCTCTCTACAAAGACGATGATAAAATTTTATTTGTTCCGTTGGCCTGGAACTTTTTTAAAGAAATCAAAGGTCGAATATTAAAACACAGGACTAACAGCAACGATCGTTTCATGCGATATTTTCCGGAGGTTGAAGTTGGAGTTTAAGTTTCCTGTAATGGAATTGGTTGATAGATACACTATTGCACAAGTCAAACACAGTCGCACTGGTGGAGCCAATCAGGCTGAATTGGACTTTTATGAACAACAAATGTTGGGAATAGATAAATCCTTGATTTGGCATGAACTACAGGCATTTAAAATTTTACATGATAAAATTTGGAGCCTAGAAGATGATTTCAAAAAATGTCGAATTGATGGTACAGATTTAACCGAAGTTGGACGTCGTGCTTTGGAAATTAGAGATTACAATAACTTTCGAGTACAATTAAAAAATACAGTGGCAGAAAAATTAAATGACCCAGTAAGAGAAGTAAAAACAAATGTATGATACTGGCGAATACGATATCCATCTAGACATACCCTTAGACAATTACGTAGTTTGTAATTTGTTTCCTTCACATTTAGAAACAATAGTTGATTGTGTTAAACAAATTGCAGTCAAAGACAAAAATACGTTAATAATACTGTTGGGAGCATTTCAATGCATACAGGAAAGAGATTTTTGGATACTGCCGCTAGATGAATATTGTCGATCGATTGATAATCCAGTAATTGTTTTTACAGGGAAACTTACACAAGATGCAGACTATCAAAAACCCAACACAAAATTTGGTTATAAATCAATTGGGTTATTTGACTTAGTAAGCAATCAGCATTGGTATCAACGAAAAGAAAATCAACAAAGGGTATGGGACAACGATTGCTATCGAGCAAGACCGTACAAATTTTATTGGGCTAGCAGCAAAGATTGGTACACTCGAAGATACGTTCTTGCTGGGTTAATACACAATAATTTACTATCAAATAATTTAGTAAATTACAAATGTGTACACTCGGACATACCTGGACTCTGGATTCAACATCGCATTGAATCAATTTGGGCAGCTCATATAGATCAAGAATGTCATTCCGTTGCCAATCAAATTCCTCTACCAGCTATAGACAACACAGTGGAGTTTACACAGACCAACGTAAATTTTTATCTTGATAGTTGTTTGGGAATTGTTACAGATACTTTTTTTGATAATGGAATATTCTTCAGTGAAAAAATTTTTAATGCCATCAATTATCAACAACTGTTTTTTTACATTGGATATCATAACAGTTTGGCATATTTAAGATCGCAAGGGTACAGCACCTTTGACGACATTATTGACACCAGCTATGACAAGATTGAAGAACCAGGGTCAAGACTTGTGTGTGCTAGACGTAGTTTGCTTGAATTCTTGACGCAGTCCGCAAAAACAATTAAACTAGCATACGAAAAAAGTGTTCCGTCTATAAAACACAATAAACAGTTATTACAACAACAAAGACCAGATTTGCAATTTACTGAATACATTCGAGACTTTTTAAATGAAAATAGAACGACCTGTACAAATATTAGTTAGACGCAGAGCAGCACTCGGTGATGTGATTATGAGCACCGGTGTTGTGAGAGAATTAAAAAACAAGTACAACTGCTACATTGATGTAGCGACAGAATTTCCCAATGTTTATGCCAACAATCCACACGTCAGGGCGATATATCATACTGACGCTATGCCCGAGGCTAAAAATTATGATTTATATATTAACCTGGATGATGCCTACGAACATAGTCCTCTTAATCATTATGTGGACAGTTATTTCTATCGCGCTTTTGGCACATCAGATGTGGATAACAAATCGGTAGAACTGTTTGCTAATGAGTTTGATAAAGATGCGGTAAGCTTATTTTGCCAGGACAATGAGCTTGACAGTTTCATTGTGGTGCATATTCGACAATGGCATTGGCCATTAAAAAACATGGCTTGGGAAACTTGGTTTGCTGTTTTTGAACACCTGTTTACTGAACGTACGGATTTCAAAATAGTTTGTGTTGGCAGCGCAAGTGATGGGTATGTTGATCATCCATTGTTTGTGGATGCAAGAGAACAATTGAACATACAACAACAAAAACTCGTGATGGATCGAGCTAGATGTTTTGTTGGCATAGACAGCGGGCCATTTCATGTAGCAGGTGCCAGCAAGACGCATATAATTGCACTACAGACACACCTGCTGCCAGAAAGAATACTGCCGTATAGAAGAGAAATGTTTGGACATAACACAACCGCAATTATGAGTGCAGTTGATTGTGTGGGATGTAATGACCATCAGGCTCGACCAGTAAGGCAAGTAATTTGCAAACACGGTGATTATCGTTGCAAAGACAGTTTTGATGCCGAACGTATCGCAAACAATATTTCAGAAATACTATGATATATAGACACTCAGGAACATTTGGCGATTTAATTTACAGTCTATCTGTAGTTAAAAAAATGGGTGGTGGCACATTTGCTATTCATCTTGAAAACATTGAAAAGTGTGTAGCACGATACGGATATAAACCCAACGAAGTAGATTCCGCACATCAGGGCAGATTCAAGATTGCTGATTTTGATTTGTTACGACCTTTGCTGTCCAGGCAGAGCTATATTGACCAAGTGACAGTTTGGTTAGGCGACCACGATGTTGATCTAGATCGATTTCGTGGCGTATTATTTAGAGGTTTTGAAGGTAACTATGTTGAAGCGTATCATCGTACATTTAACCTACCATTTGAACCAGAAGTGTATAATGAAACATGGCTAGAGGCTGATGCAAAGCAAGTCGCACCTGTGGTCATAAACAGAACATTTAGATACAGATGTCCTGAAGGTACAGGTACCTGGCAAGGCCTGCTAGAGCAAGCAAACATATCTCAGACAGGTGTGTTTGTTGGCACTCAAGACGAGCATGAAGATTTTGAAAAAAGCACTGGCTTTCGTGTACAATATTACTGTGTTCAAGATTTCAAAGAGCTGGCGGATGTGATCGCTGGTGCAGATTTGTTCATGGGCAACCAGAGTGCTGCATACAGTTTAGCAATGGGTCTAGGCAAAAGCTCGGTATTAGAAACAATTAAGATTAAACCACTAGCAAACAATGAGTGTTATTTTCCAAGATCAAACTGCCAATACTTCTAAGGTACGAATATTACTTGTAGGTGACAACGGTATTGATCAATATCAATATGGTACAGTTACAAGAATTAGTCCTGAGGCTCCTGTGCCGGTAGTCAACTACACACATACAGAAATTAGACCTGGCATGGCCGCTAATGTAAAAGAGAATTTACAACGACTAGGATGCGAAGTAACTTTTGTACACGGCATAAAAACATGTATAAAGACTCGAGTAATTGATTCAAGGACCAAGCAACATCTAGTTAGAATAGATCAAGATTCACCTAGTCGTGCCGTAAAAATTGACTACAACAACTTAGACCAGTATAATTGTATTATAGTAAGTGATTATAACAAAGGATCAGTAGAGTATGAAACCGTCGAAGAGCTTCGCCGGCGTTATTTGGGTCCAATATTTGTTGATACGAAGAAAAGCGACCTGGCCCGCTTCCAAGGTTGTTTCGTTAAAATTAATCAAGTGGAATATGAAGCGGCTCGAACATATCCTGCCGATCTTATTGTTACCCTTGGTAGAGATGACGTAAAGTATAAAGAACATCGGTTTTCTACTCCACAAGTAGAGGCGTTTGATGTATGCGGGGCAGGCGATACATTTTTGTCTGCTCTCGCATACAACTACGTTTTATCAAATGACATCGCCGTGGCAATCAAATTTGCAGCTCGTGCAGCCAGTGTCACTGTTCAGCACATCGGAGTATACAGTCCCACCTTAGCGGAGATTGAGCAAGCATGACAAGATTATCAGGAAGAGTTGAAAAAGGTTGGGGGTTTGAAGAAATCTGGGCCACCAACGATAGATACTGTGGTAAGATGATGCACTTCAATATCGGTGCCAGATTTAGTATGCACTTCCATAGAGAAAAAGAAGAAACTTGGTACATACAATCTGGAAAATTCATTGTAAAATATATTGATACAAATACTGCTGCACAGATTGAACAAGAATTGAATGTGGGCGATACTTGGCACAATCCACCTTGTATGCCACATCAATTAATTTGCCTAGAACAAGGCACAGTAGTAGAAGTTTCCACACCAGATTCCGTAGAGGACAATTATCGTGTACAGCCCGGGGATAGCCAGAAGAGTAATAGTTAACGGGACCTTTGACATCCTGCATCGTGGGCACATTGAAATGCTCAACTTTGCAAAAAGTCAAGGAACCTATTTGTTGGTTGCAATAGATTCAGATCGTGAGGTGAGAGAGTTAAAAGGTGAACAGCGTCCTGTTAATAAACAGGAAGACCGCAAGTTTGCATTGGACAATCTTAAATGTGTAGATGCTGTGTGGATTTTTGATACACAGGAAGAACTGGCACATATTTGTAAATTGTATAAACCTAGTTTAATGGTCAAAGGTTCAGACTATCGTGGTAAAAAAATTACCGGTGCTGAATACTGCGACAGTATTAAATATTACGATCTAGTACCCAATTATTCAACGAGTAAAATAATTGAAAATATTAATAACCGGAAGTAGAGGCTTTATTGGTAGCCACGCTGTAAGTCGTTGGCATAAAATTGGCGGCCATGAAATTGTCACATACGAATGGGACGAAAATCTATTACCGCGTATCGAAGGCCTGGATTGGGTTTTTCATTTTGGAGCCATAAGCAGTACCACTGAGCGTGATGTTGACAAAGTGATGCGTCAGAATTATGACTTTAGCGTTTGGCTATATGAGGAGTGCAGACGACATGATGTCAATCTTCAATGGAGCAGCTCGGCTAGCGTGTATGGCATGGGCCGAGACTTTACAGAGACCGCACCAGTTGATCCTAGAAGTCCATACGCATGGAGTAAATATCTATTCGAACACTACATCGAACACCATCCGACGCATGTTCGGTGCCAGGGATTTAGATACTTTAATGTATATGGTGCGAACGAAACCCATAAAGGTAATCAAGCCAGCCCGCACTATCAGTTTGCTGTACAAGCTCAATCCACTGGTATTATAAAAATATTCGAAGGCAGCGACCATTTTCAAAGAGACTTTGTTCCTGTTGAGCGTTTGTTAGATGTTCAATACGAATTTGTCCGGCGCAAAATTGATGAAAACGGTGTATGGAACATTGGTACAGGACAAGCACAATCATTCGCCGACATTGCGCGAGACAAAGCCAATCAATATGGAGCACTGATTCAGATAATACCTTTTCCTGAACATCTAGCGCATAGCTATCAAAAGTATACCTGTGCAGACTTAACAAAATTGCAACAAACTTTTGGCAAATACACGGGTTGACACATAACTATATTTTGCATATACTAAGATTCAGTAACTAATTCCAGTTACTATTTACAATTGGAGAATTACCATCATGTCAGCCCGGGTATCGCGGCCACTGATTGATGTTGTTAACGACGCTCGTCGTGACATCAAAGCGGCCCTCAAACTTTCAGACAAGCAATTTAATTCAATGATGCAGCAAATTAGAGCAAGAATGACTGCTCTAAATTTGAATTTTGCACGAGGCATGCATTATGAAGATGTTAATAACGTTTGGTTGGACTATGAAGTTCAACGCAACGTTATTATCAAGCACTTGATTGACATCATTAAAAAATTTGATATTAGAATTATTGAACCTGCTGCTACCGCCAACTTTATAGGCAAGGCCCTAACAAAAGAACCTTGGCGTCAAGACAAGTTGTTTGCATATAATGGTCAGCACCGTTGCGTTTTGTTAAGCCTACTAGGCTACACTAAAGTTCCGGTTATTATTAACGATACCGAAGATCTTGCGTTTCCTTCAGTTGCGTTTATCATCAACAACCACAGTGGTATCAAGAAAGTTGGAAAACCAGACCTGCACCAAAACTGGTTGTATCAACACAAGCTGGGTTTGAGCACGCAGGAAACTGAACTGGCTCGAAATCTACAAGATGCATTTGATAATGCCCGTGTACAATTAATTGAATCAACCAAAGCCAGAAACATCAACGATTATTGGTTTAGTCATTTTGACTATGCCTACAAATCTGCCAGCGTTGATAAAACGGCTGCTACTACTCGACAAATTCTTGACGCAATCACAATTGCTTGGCCAGCTGATCAAGAAATTGATCAGGGCGTGTTTATTGGACTCTATTATATGAACAGTATTGTTAAAAGTTTAAACAAAAAGATGCCAAAGAATTGGATGCAGGATATCACTGAAACTTGTGCAGTAAGTTTTTCGTCTAGTCACGACTGCCATACCGCTG
>Ga0194123_10004146_pt1 | contig 16653 bp, 12 predicted proteins | sample TA2MahsurfametaG_5_FD_155479 | JGI IMG/M metagenome (GOLD analysis project Ga0194123, IMG submission 155479) | Freshwater microbial communities from Lake Tanganyika, Tanzania - TA2015023 Mahale A surface | ecosystem: Environmental > Aquatic > Freshwater > Lake | place: Tanzania: Lake Tanganyika... | reverse complement strand
AGGAGGTTCGTCAGGTGCTTTCAGATCTTTTCCTCGGAGAGCACTTTCAGGTGCACACCCCTGTCGCGCCCGTTGTGATTTGTGAGGTCTCAGCCAACCATCTCGGGAGCTTGGACAATTGCCTCAAGTTGGTGTCCGCTGTGGCGTCGGCAGGCGCAGGGGCGGTCAAGTTCCAGCATTTTAAGCCGGAGTCGTTGACAATGAAGTCCGATCATCCTGACTTTCGAGTTTCATCCGGAACCCTATGGGATGGGGCCCAGTTGTTTGACGTGTACTCCGAAGGCGCGTTGCCTTGGGAGTGGACCGAGCGGTTAAGCATCGAATGTTCAAATCTGGGCATTGAGTGGTTCTCTTCGGCGTTTGACTTCGAGTCGGCAGATTTCCTTGAGACATGCGGAGTCTCGGCATTCAAAGTTGCTTCGTTTGAGTTAGTAGACACGCCTCTTATCCACCACATCGCGGCAAAAGGGCGGCCAATCTTCCTGTCAACTGGCATGGCAACGCTTGGTGAAATCGACGAAGCTGTTGTTGCGGCTCGGAGCGCAGGGTGTCGGGAGATTGCTCTATTGCGATGTAATTCTGGTTACCCGGCTGTGCTGTCGGAGATGGACCTTGCCTCCATTCCAACCATGGCTAAACTTTGGTCACTCCCGATCGGATTGTCGGACCACACGCTTACCAGCACTACTTCAGCTGTTGCAGTTGCCCTTGGCGCTACTTTCGTCGAAAAACACGTCACTCTTGATAGGTCCCTCGGGGGTCCCGATGCAGCATTCTCGCTTGAACCATCTGAGGTTGCGGAACTTGTCCGTGTTGTAGGTGATGCATTTGAGATCCGGGGATCTGTTCGATTCGGGCCGTCTAAGCACGAGTTAACCAGTCTCCCGTATAGGCGCTCACTCAGAGTTTCCCAGGACCTTGAGGCGGGTGACATGCTCTCGCTCAAGAATGTGCGCTCGGTTCGACCGTCAGGGGGACTTCATCCGAGGGAACTCACTCGCCTACTGGGAAGCAGAGTCAGGCGCGCTTTACGGGTGGGTGACCCGCTTCGGTGGGAGGACGTCGACATCGGGGACGCTCAGTGAAATCCGACGCCGTTGCAGTAATCCCTGCTCGAGGTGGCAGTAAACGCATACCGAGGAAAAACCTTCTTCATTTCTTGGGCGTTCCTCTCGTTCAGCGAGTCACTCAGACCCTCGTCGAGTCAAGACTTTTTGAACGTGTCGTCGTGTCCACAGACGACAGTGAGATCGCCGAACTGGCGACGAGGTCGGGAGCATGGGTTCCCCAATTGCGAGACTCTTCTCTTGCCGACGATTTCACACCAACAGCCCCGGTGGTGCTTGATGCCATCGGATGGTTTTCATCTGACACTGGGGTGGAGCCGCGAGAGGTACTAGTCGCCTATCCGACGTCGCTCTTCCTTCGAGGTGACATGCTGCTCAGGCTCGCCAACCGATTCCGGCAGGGAGACCTAGAGCACGTATTCATCGCGACTGAGATCGGAGTTCCGATCGGGCGAACGTGGACAGAGGCGGATGAAGCCTGGGTTCCACTCGATCGGTCGACGTTTTTCGCCCGATCTCAGGATCTGCCGAAGGCATTCGCTGATTCTGGTCAGGGGTATTGGTCGAGTCCGCAAGCTTGGGAGAAGTTGGCGCGCCAGGAGATCCCGAGGTCTGGTGCAGTTGTCGTCAACCGCTGGGAAGCAGTCGACATAGATGATCCGGAGGATCTTGAGTTGGCGGAAGTAGTTTGGAAAGCGTCTCAGATGAGGACCTCGAGTGGCTCATAACTCCGTCGTCGTCCGTGATCTGTGGAAGAGCTTTCGGCTCGATCAGGAACGAATTCAGTACTTGAAACCATCATTTTGCGCAGCCGTCGCGCGCGGTACGACGAATTCTGGGCGCTCAAGGGCGTGTCGTTCGAGGTGCCGCAGGGCGCCACGTTCGGCGTGATCGGATGGAACGGATCGGGCAAGAGCACGTTGCTGAAGTGTCTCACCGGAAGTCTGTATCCGGAGAAGGGTTCGGAGGAGATCAGCGGACGCGTGTCGGCGCTGCTCGAACTCGGTGCTGGCTTCCATCCCGAGTTGTCGGGCCGCGTCGACGTCTTTCTGAACGGTGCGATTCTGGGGCTCACCAAGAAAGAGATCGAGCGCAAGTTCGACGACATCGTCGACTTCGCCGGCCTGCACAACTTCATCGACACCCCGGTGAAGAACTACTTGTTGGGCATGTTCGTGCGGCTCGGTTTCGCGGTGGCCGCTCACGTGGAACCCGACGTGTTGCTGATCGACGAAGTGCTGTCGGTGGGTGACGAGTCGTTCCAGCGTCGGTGCGCCGAGAAGATCGACCAGTTCCGCCGCGATGGCCGCACGATCGTGTCCATGAGCCACGGCTTGGCGCAGGTGGCGCAATTGTGCGAGACGGTGGCCTGGATCGACAAAGGCAACTTGAAGACGGTGGGCAAGGCCGACGACGCGATCGCTCAGTATCTAGGTGATTGGCTGCCGGTTGCGTCAGCCACACACGAGCGCGGCTCGCGATTCGGTGCGTATGCGCGCGACGGCGGTGGTGCTGTTGGCATCGGCCTTGGTGGTGTGGTCGCGCAGCGGGTCGGCTACAGCGATGATCGCGGCGGTGGCGAGTGTGGTGGCGGCCTCGTGGATGGTGGCATGGCAGCGCGGTTCGTTGGTGGCCCGGCGCCGTTTGGGATGGCTCGCATTTGTTGTTGGTGCAGTGGGTGTGGTGGTGGTTGTGCGCGCGGTGTGGCGGCGACGCGATCACGAGTGGGCACCCACCTGGCTGGCGATGGTGGTGTTCGCGCTGGTATCGAACGTCGGCGAAACCAACATCGCGGCCAATCGCTTGGTGTGGTTCGTGTTGGTGGCGGTGCTGGCCACGGCCGGTGCGCGCGAGCCGTCGCCATACGGTCCACGGAGTCACCGAGCCCGGCCGTGAGCGCTGGCTAGGGTCGAACCGTGCGTCAGCGCTGGCTCCTTCTGATGGTCGTTCTGCTGCCGTTGTGTGCAACGTGGGCCCTTACCAATCCGATGTTCGCATCACCCGACGAACCGGCTCACATGGCCCGTGCGCAAGGTTTCTCACGCTTCGACTTCACGCCTCCGTATGAGACCGACGGCCTGCCGATGAGTGCTCCCGACTGTTTTCGATTTCGGGCCGAGGTGACGGCCGATTGCGCCGACTACACGTGGGGAACCGACGGCACCGAAGTGGAGACCAAGACGCGCGACTATCCACCCTTGTTCCATGCGGTTGCGGCAGTGCCGGCGGTCTTCGTGGGTGGGCTCACGGGTGCCTACGTCATGCGGATCTGGATGGGTTTGGTGTGTTGCGCCCTCCTCGCGTGGGCGGGAGCGCTGTTGATCAGGCCCGGTCGTGGTCGGTGGCCGGTGGTGGGGTTCGCGCTCGCCCTCACGCCGATGGCCGTGTTCGTGTCGTCCACTGTGAACCCGTCGGGGATCACCGCCGCCTTCTCCCTTCTCGTCGTGGCGGGAGTCGTGGCGCGCCGGTTGTATCACGATCGTGGTCGTGCGATGAGGTGGGCCGTCGGAGTCGGCCTTCCGGGTCTGGTGCTCGTGCGCCGCGACGGTGTGCTCTGGGTGGCGATTCTGGCGGTGACTCTTCTGCCGATCGTGTTGGCCGATGCCGACACCCGGGCGAGGTTGAGGGGCCTCGACTCGCGTGGCTGGACCGCACGGTCACGCGCGATCGTGTTGCTCGGGGTGATGGGCGCGGTGGTGATCGCCGCGTTGTGGGTTGTGCCGGTTCTGCACCGCTTCTTCACCACCGGTGAAGTTGGTGGTAACGGTTCGCGCTGGCAAGGAATCGAGGTTCTGCGTATCTACTTCGACCACATGATCGGCACGTTCGGGTGGATCGACACCTACATCGGTCAGGAGGCGTTCGCCATCGCCTCGGGTGTGTGCCTGCTCGTCGTCCTCACCGGGTTGGCGGGTGGACGGCGGGATTTCGTCGCAGCGCAGACTCTCTCGTTACTGGCACTCTTCGCCACCCCGGTGGTATTCGGCATGTTCTTGTACCCGTATTTCCAAGGGCGCTACATGCTTCCCATGTGGGTGATCGTCGCGGTCGTCTCCGCGCTGTCGGTGGGTTCGTCCGACGTGGGCACACGAACCAGTGGCCGTCTGGTCGTGGTGGCGCTCTCGTTGTGGTGGGTCGTACACGTGTGGTCGTTGGTCCAGAACCTTCGCCGCTACGCGGTCGGATTCCGTGGCTCGTGGCGTTTCGTGGCGACCTCGGCCTGGCATCCGCCGATGATGTCGAATCTGGTGGCGGTGGCAACGATCGCCGTAGCGGCGGGCGTCTCGGCGCTGGCGGTGCGTCGAGTGATCGCCGTCGCGGACGGCCGTTGATCAGACTTCTTCGGCCAAGCGACGATCGAGTCGGCGGAAGGCCCACCATCCAACGCTGAGACTGGCCACGGCCCACAGCGCGAATGCACCGAGGCTGGCCCAGTTCGGCGACTGAGCGTGGTAGAGGCAGTCGCGGAAGATGCCGACCACCAGGTTCATCGGATTCGCTTCCAGGATTGGACGCATCCAGTCGGGTGCTTGATCGTCGAGGAGGTCGGGGTTGTAGACGATGGGGGTCGCGAAGAACCACACCTGGAGCACGATGCCCCAGAGATACGCGAGATCCTTGAAATACACCGACAGGGCCGACAGGGCGAGGGCGAAACCGGAGGCGAAGACGCCGAGGAGTACCACCGTGAGAAGAACGATGGGCAGCCAGGGCAGGAACGGACTTCCGAGAATCACGAAGATGACACAGAGCAGACTGAGTTCGATCGCGAACTGAACCGTGGCGTGAAGGACGGCTGAGAACACGAGCACTTCACGGGGGAAGGCCACCCGCCGTACGAGGCCGGCATTCGACGACATGGCGTCGAGACCCATGTTGTTGATGAGAGCCCAGTAGTTCCAAGGGAGGAGCGCACACAGCAGGAACCACGCGAAGCCGTGAAGGTCGCTGTTGACGCCGCGAGGAGCCTGGGCATCGAACAGAACGCCGAACACGAAGAAGTAGATTGCGACGTTGGCGAGGGGGTTGAGCATCGACCAGGCCCAACCGAGTACCGACCGCCGGTACTTGGTGCGTAGTTCGCGCAGGGTGAGGTTCCAGAGCAATTCGCGTGAGGCGATCACGCTGGACACCGGGTTCATGGCGGTCAAACCTAGTTGCCATCGGCAAGACTGTCGGGGACATGAGCCAGGCCGTCGTCGTCCGTGATCTCTGGAAGAGCTTCCGGCTGTACCACGAGAAGAATCAGTTCTTGAAGGCGGCGGCACTTCGTGGACGGCGGGCCCGCTACGACGAGTTCTGGGCGCTGAAGGGTGTTTCGTTCGAGGTTCCGCGGGGCACGACGTTCGGCGTGATCGGTTCCAACGGTTCGGGCAAGAGCACGTTGCTCAAGTGCCTGACCGGGATCCTTTATCCGGAAAAGGGTTCGGTGACGATCGATGGTCGAGTGTCGGCACTCCTCGAACTCGGAGCCGGTTTTCATCCCGAACTCTCGGGTCGCGAGAACGTGTTCCTCAATGGCGCCATTCTCGGTTTGACGAAGAAAGAGATCGAGAATCGTTTCGACGACATCGTCGAGTTCTCCGGCCTCGGACCGTTCATCGACACCCCGGTGAAGAATTACTCGTCCGGAATGTTCGTGCGCCTGGGGTTCGCAGTGGCGGCGCATGTGGAGCCCGAGGTGTTGCTCATCGACGAGGTTCTGTCGGTTGGAGACGAGGGGTTCCAACGCAAGTGCGCCGAGAAGATCGACAAATTCCGCCGCGACGGGCGCACAATCGTGTTCGTGAGCCACGGTCTGTCACAGGTCGAGCAGTTGTGCGACACGGTCATGTGGATCGACAAGGGAAACGTTCGCATGATCGGACCGGCGCGCGACGTGATCTCCGAGTACGCGGGTGAGAGCCGTCAGGCGATCAAGGTCGAGGGGGAGATCGGCTCGCGATGGGGTAGCGGCGAGGCGACCATTGAGTCGGTCGAGTTGTTCGGTCTGGACGGTCGCCCCACGAATGTTCTCAAATCGCTCGAACCCCTTCGTATCGCCATCGACTTCACGACGCACGTGCCACTTCGTGACGTCGTGGTGAACATGCGGGTCGACACCAAGTCGGGTGAACCGGTGTGGGGCACCTCCACCCGGCGCGCCAATCGACCCATTTCGATGTTGAACGGGCGAGCCAAAGCCGAGCTCATCATGCCGTCGATGCCGTTGCTCGAAGGAACGTACGAACTCACCGTGGCTGTCACCGACTGGACCGAATCGCACCCATACGACCATTGGGAGAAGCGCATTCGCTTCGACGTTCGACAGTACAAGTCGAACGACATCGCATTGGTCGATATTCCCACCGAGTGGATCATCACGGGCGAGAGCGCCGAACCGGTGCCATGACTAAGCCTCGCGTGTCGTGCATCACCGTGACCTACGGACCGACGCCAACCTTATGGGCGATGCTCGAGTCGCTGCATCGCACGACATCCCGGCTGGACGTGGAAGTGATCGTGGTGACGCAACCCGACTCGGAATCGTCGATGGCGACGGAGGTGGCACGGCGGTACCCGAACGTGTCGTTGGTTGCTCTGGACGAAAACGTGGGTTTCGGCGCGGCCAACAACCGGGGAGTCGAGCTCGCGCGCGGTGAATTGGTCGCGTTGCTGAACCCTGATCTCGTTCTCCCCGAACGGTGGCTCGATCCACTGCAGAGCGCACTGACCGACGAGTCGGTTATGATCGCTGCGCCGCCGCTGCTGACCCGGTTCGGATACCTCGACGAAGCGGGTCAGGTGATGTACTCCGATGGGGGGAGCGAGCCGTTCGGACCCAACGGGCTTCACGCTTCGTACGAGCAACTCATGTTCTCGCGCGATGTCGACTACTCATCGGCGGCCTGTTGGTTGATGCGGCGGAACGACTTCGTCGACCTGGGCGGCTTCGACCTTGCGTATTCGCCGGCTTACTTCGAAGACGTCGATCTGGCGTTTCGGGCGTGGAAGGCCGGTGGTCGGTGTCGGCTCGTGTCGAGTCGGCCGGTGATTCACGACCACGCCGCCGCCACTTCTGACCGAACGCGGATTGCGATTCGATCACGCGACGTCTTTCGATCCAAGTGGACCGCCGAACTCGAGAAGCAGCCGCGACGCTTCATCGGCCGCGAGTCGTGCGAGCGAGCACGCGATCACCGCTGCACCGATCATCGTCGTGTCGACATCGACAAAAAGATCTCCGACGCTCGAGCCCGAGTTCTCGTGGACGAGGTGGGTCGGTGGGCGCAGGCCAATCCGACGGCTCGCGCTACCGTGCATTGCAACCATCGACCGGTAGTTGAAGAGTGGCGCCGAATCTGGTGCGGCCACGGACTCGAGATCGTGTCGAACGACAAGTGAAGTCGGCGGCACTCGTTCGGTCGAAGTGGGTGCTCGCTTGTCTGTGGCGATTGCGGTCGGTCGGCCTGCTCATTCGCTGGTGGCTGCTGGGCGCATCACAGGGAGCCGTCTCCGCCGACGAGGCGTACACCGGACTTCAGGCTCTGAGGATCCTCGACGGCGACGTTCCCCTCGTGATCGAAGGCCAGGCCTACACCGCAGTGCTCGACAGTTATCTCCTGGCTCCTTTTTTCTGGTTGTTCGGTCCGAGTGTGTTCGTCCTCAAGTTGCTTCCCATGGTGTGGTGGTTCATCGCCTCGGCTCTTTTGCTGCGCATTTCCTTGGGGCTGCGCGGTCGGGCCGTCGGTGTACTTACCGGGTCGTTGTTCTGGGTTGCTCCCGGGTGCTTGATCGTTCTCTCCACCCGCGCGTACGAGGGCTACGGCATCGGGGTCGTTGCAGTTCTGGTGGCGTGTCTGACCGCTCAGCGATCGGTGAACGAGCCTGAGTCGGTCCTGCGCACGGCGGTGATTACTGGGGCGGCATCAGGACTCGCGTTCTATGCACATCCGATGTATGCGGCTGTCGTGTTACCGCTCCTCCTCGTCCCGTCATTCGTTCATCGTGCTGAATGGCGTCGCTGGTGGCTACCGGTTGGCGCGTCGGCACTATTCGTCAACGTTCCGTTGTTGGTGTGGAATCTCCGTAACGACTGGGCGACGCTCGATCAACCGGCCGACAACGGCTCGACGTACATGGGTCGCTTGGTGGTGCAGTTCAGCCAAGTGATTCCGCGGGTGATGGGTCTTCGCGATCTCGACGGAAGTTGGACACTTTCAAGACTCGTCGTCGGAATGGTGCTGGTTGCATTCGCTGTGCTGGTGACCGTAGGTCTGATCGACCTGCTACGTGGCGAACCGGCAGGGCGAGTCGTCGCTTCGGCAGTGGTGTTGTGCTGGCCCATTCTCGCGATCTTTCGAAACACGAATTTCTTCGCCGATGGACGCTACGGAATCGTGTTCTTTCCATTCGTGCTCGTGGCATTCGTGATCGGTCTTCGCGTAGTGGCGGTGGGGATTCGCTGGATCACGGTGGGTGCGGTGGTCTTCGTGGTGTGGTGTCTCGTGTTGATCGTGCCGTGGGTCGATGCGAACCAAGGCCCACGACGAGGAGATCCGAACGTCGACGCGTCGGAGGTTGTGAAGCTTGCCGAGTCGCGCGGGTTCGATTCGATCGCGGGGAGTTTCTGGTGGGTGCTGCCGGTTGAGTACCTCAGTGATCGACGGATCCGTGGCGGGGTCGAGGGCGAACCACTCACGGTGCGGCTTCCCGACAGTCAAGCGATGGTCGAGTCGACACCCGACGACGAGTTGCCGTACGTATTCAGTGCGGGTGACGAGCAGACGAACGTCATGCGGATGCCCATCGGTTCGTACGAGCGAGTGGAGATCGGCGATGCCGTTGTGTATCTTCCGCAGACGAAGGGCTCGGGGTGATCGGGAGTGTGGAACGGCAAATCCTTGGCGGTCGTCCTGCCCACCTACAACGAGGCCCAGTCGATTCGTGAGTGCATCGACGGGTTCATGAATCTTGGAGTCGTCGACCGAGTGGTGGTCGTCAACAACAATGCTCACCCCGACACCACGGCCGAAGTTGCTCTGACCTCGGCAATCGTAGTGCACGAGCCGGTTCAGGGATACGGATCAGCGATTCGCCGCGGCCTGCACGAAACCCGTGACTTCGACTTGGTGTGCCTGTGCGAACCGGACGGAACCTTTGAACCGAGCGATCTTCTCAAACTCCTTCCCTACACGGCGGATGTCGACGTCGTTCTCGGCTCACGTACCGTTCAAACCTTCATCTTCTCGGGGGCGAATATGGGCCGGTTCCTTCGCCACGGGAACTGGGCGGTCGCGAAGCTGGCCGAGGTGTTGTACGACACCGTGTCTCTCTCGGACGCGGGGTGCACTTTCCGCGTGATCAGTCGACGGGCGATCGACGTGATGTCGCCGAACTTCCGCGGCCTCGGATCCGACTTCGGGTTCGAGATGATGCTCGTTGCGGCCCGACTTCGTCTACCCCTCGTGCAGCTCCCGGTGCGATACAAGGAGCGAGTGGGGCTCAGTTCGGTCACCGGCAGTCGAGCCAAGGCCGTGGTTCTTGGGCTGCAGATGATCGTTTTGTGTGTTCGGCTGCGGTTCGCGCGTCGACTGAGTGCCTGAGTCGACCCCACGTCCACGACTAATCTCGTCGCGTGTCACGTCTTCGGTCGATTGCTCGGCGGGTGCTCGGCGGCCGTCGTCGCCACTTGTATCGCGACGTGGCGGAGATTCGCGCCGCCGTCATCGACATCAAGGGTCGAGTCGACACGATCGACCGACTGATTCAGGCTCTCAATCACGACGTGCGCCACGGAGCCGGGGAATCACTCCCATTGTTCCTCGGATACACCGAACGCCTCCGTCTCGACGCCGAGACGGCCGTGGGCGTCGCTCAGATCATCGAACGCCGGCTTCTCGAATTGGAGGATCGCCTCGATCGGCTCGCTCGAGGCTGATCGACGATGACCTCCACGGCGCGTCGTCGCATCCTGATCGATGCACGACCGATCAACCATCCCACCGCGCGCCAACGCGGTATCGGTCGATACACGGCTGGACTGATCCATGGGTTGTCCCTCGCCGGTGCCGATGTGGTGGCCGCCAGTTCGTCGATCGAGGAGTGCGAGATCGTTCGTGACACCATCTCCGGGGTCGACGTGGAGTTGTGGCGACCCGAGTTGGTTCGTCGAGCCGCGGATGCGGATGCGTGGTACGTGGCGACGCAGCTCATGCTGCATCCCATCACCCTCGACCCCGTTCCGGATGCGGTGACTGCCGCACGTCTGCCGGTGGCTGGCGTGATGTACGACGTGATCCCCGAGCGGTATCCCGAGCGGTACTTGACCCATCCGCAGTCGCGGCAACTCTCGACACTCAGAACGATGCTGGGGCGCACGCTCGACGGACTTTTGGCCATCAGCGACTTCGCGGCTCGCACGGCGGGTGACGTGATGGCCATCGACTCGTCGCGGATCGTCTCGATCGGTGCCGGAGTCGGTGAGGTCTTCACGCCATCCTCGGACGATCCGTGGCCGGCGCTCACACGACTGGTCGGGCTCGGCGTCGATCGCCGACGCGATCTCGTGGTTGCGGTTACCGGAGGTGACGAACGCAAGAACACCGAAGGATTGATTCGGGCTTGGGCCGAGTTGCCCGCGCAGGTTCGGTCGTCGCACCAGTTGGTGGTGGCCTGCGCGATCGGTCCGATGGTGATGGCTCGCTGGACCGAATTGGCCGAGGGTCTGACTCTTCGAGTCGGCAAGGACGTCGTCTTCACCGACAGCGTGTCCGACGACGAGATCGTGGCCCTTCATCGGGCGGCGCGACTGGCCGTGTTTCCGTCCCTGGAAGAAGGATTCGGTCTTCCGGTGGCGGAAGCAGCGGCGTGTGACTGTCCGGTCATTTGCTCCGATACGTCCTCGCTTCCCGAAGTGATCGGCGTGAGCGACGCGTTGTTCGATCCCTTCGACGTTAGTGCGATGTCGCACGCGATCGAATGGGCGCTTTTCGACGAGGCGCACCGCGATCGCTTGCGGGCCGCGGCAGCCGTTGCCCGCACTACTTGGACGTGGAAGAAGACCGGCGAACGGGCGATGTCGGCCCTCGATCAATTCGGAGAACGAATCGACCAGCGTCGACGTCGACCTGCGTTGAGGAAGCTGGCCGTCTTGGCGCCAAGTCAGGCCTCACCGTCGGCGATCGGTGGTTACACGACCTCCGTTTTGCGCGAATGGGAACGGACTCCCGGCACCCACATCGAGCACCTCGTCGACGAACTGGCGACCGACTTTCGACCGGCGGCGAGTCAGTGGTTGTGCTCGGCTATCGGTTCGTATCGACACGATTACGAGTTCGATCACGTCGTGTCGGTTCTCGGATCGTCGGGTTTTCATTTGTCGACGGCTCTGGTGGCTGAGAAGAACCCGACCCACGTGTGGCTTCACGAGGCCTCGCTCGCCGGCTGTTACCTCTACGGAGCCGTGAAGTCGTCGTCGGAAGACTGGGCTCGTCGCTTCATCGCGTCGCGATGCGAAGTGGGCACCGATTTCTATTCGCTCGAGCCCGAAGACTTTCATCGGGCTGGCCTCACACTCCTCGGTCCGGTGCTCGATCGGGCTCGATCGGTGATCGTGAGTTCACATGAGGCGGCCGAGGTCGTGAAACGGGTGCGCCCTGATTGTGCGTCGATCTTCGTGCTTCCGTTGGCGTATCCCGAGGTGCAGGCTGTTCAGTCCACTCCGGGGCGGCGCGTGGTGTCGGTTGGCTGGCTGGCTTTCAACAAGCGACCGGAGGTTCTCGTTCATCTCGCCCATGAACTCGGTGTTGAGGTCGATTTCGTGGGGCCCATGATCGGAGTGGTTGCCGACCGCGTTCGTGAACTCGCGCAGTCGCTCGGAGTCAGTCATCTCGTTCATCTCCGGGGGCGACTGGACGAGTCCGAGTTCCAGCAGGCTCTCACGTCGGCGCGAGTCGGGGTGCAGTTGCGTACCGGAGCGATCGGACAGCGATCGGCGGCGGTGAACGATCTCGTTGCTCGTGGCATTCCGGTGGTCACCAACTTGCTCTCGTCCGACGAGTCGAGCGGCGGAGTTCGTGGGGTCGACATCGAAGACATGAACGACCCGGCTGCGGCCAAAGTGCTCGTGCCGATTCTTCGCGAACTCTTGGATGACGACGCCGAGTGGAAGCGTTCGTCCGAGGCTGCTGTTGCTCGAGCGCGGTCGTGGGGCTTCGGTGACGTGGCTCGAGCGATCGACTCGTGGCTCGATTCGTCGTCCGGTCTCGAACGCGGTTCCGTTCACGTTGCGGGGCCGAACCCATGACAGCGACGGAGGCGAAGATCCGGGTGGTCGTCCTCAACTTCGACGGCGGCCAGATGACTCTCGACTGCCTGGAGTCGCTCCGGGCGACCGATTGGCCGACTGAATCGTTGGAAGTGGTGCTGGTCGACAACGGATCGCTCGACGACGTGGTCGAGAGGGTGAGTGCTCAGTTCCCCGCGGTACGCATTCTCGAGCCGTTGGCCAACTTGGGCTTCGCGGGCGGCTGCAATCTCGGGATCGATGCTCCGATCGTTGGCGGATTCGTTCCTGAATTCGTCGCCTTGATCAACAACGACGCAACCGTCGCTCCCGGTTGGTTGCGCGCGCTGCACGCTGCGGTCACCTCCGCCTCCGACGTGGGAGCGGCCAGTGCGAAGATGCTCTTTGCCGACCGCATGATCGGATTCGAGTTCACCGTCGAGCCGCCCGTTTCCGAGAACGAGCGAACCTTCGCCATCACCGGAATGCGGGTGAACGGTCGGCCTGATGATGCGCGATTCTCCTTCGACGAAGGAGTGTTCGGCCCGATCGGTTTCGACGCCCGAATCGATGAGGAGATGATGCGCTGGGCATCGGCGCGAGGGTCGGTGCGCCTGGTGGCTGGGGGAGATCCGATCGAGTCGATCGAGTTGCGCCTGCACGCGGAAGTCCCATTGACCGTCGTGTTTCGCAGCGACGAAGGCGAAGCGCGTGTCGCGATTGGACCGGCAGCAGCCTGGGTGTCCCTCAATCCCCCGAGGACCGTATTCGATGTGATCAACAACGTCGGCTCGAATCTGTACGCCGGAGGTTTCGGCGGCGATCGGGGCTTTCTCGAGCGCGACCGCGGGCAGTTCGACCAACCGGCCGAGGTGTTCGCGTGGTGCGGCGGAGCCGTCCTCCTGAAGCGCGAGTACCTCGACTCCGTCGGCATCTTCGACGAGCGCCTGTTCTTGTATTACGAAGACACCGATCTGTCGTGGCGTGGGCGCCTGGCCGGCTGGCGCTACGTGTACGAGCCATCGGCGATCGTGCGGCATCGGCACGCTCAATCGAGTGGAGTCGGCTCACCGGTGTTCCGCTTCCACACCGAGCGCAATCGCTTGTTGGTTCTGGCCAAGTGCGCGCCGGCTCGACTCGCGTGGCGGGCCGGGTTGGGCGAACTGATGAGAGTAGTGGTTCGAAACGTTCGAGACTTGGTCGTACGCCCGCTCACCGTGAAGCTTCCCGTCCGCGGCGAGGCGCGACATCGCCGCCGCGTCTTCTTCTCGTATCTCTCACTTCTGCCCGGTGTTCTTCGCGATCGTTGGCTGTTGGATCGTCGGGTCACTCGGCGCTCACTCATGCGCTGGCAGGTGTCGAAGTGAGTCGGGTCGCGATCTACAACCTGTATTGGCATACGTACGGTGGTGGCGAACAGGTGAGTGGTGCGTTCGCGGAGTTCCTCGCCCGCGAGCACGACGTGACTCTTCTCGGCCCGACTCGGCCCGACATCGATGCGAGTCGAACGCGGCTCGGCGTCGATCTCTCCTCATGCGAATTCGTCGCGGTGATGGATGATGACGAAGCCGCCGAAGCGAGTTCGGACTTCGACGTCTTCGTCAACGGCACCTACCGCTCTCACGCGCGGAATCGAGCGCGGCGTGGGATCTATTACGTGCACTTCCCCGAGCCCCCGGCCACTAGTCGCGAGCGGGTTCGATCTGCGGTCTCTCAGGTGGGACTGGCTGCGATGGGTCCACTCGTGCGTGGCTGGGAGGGTGACGACACCGCGCACCGAGTGAAGCGGGCTTTCGCGCGTCGCCGCCGTGACCTCTCGTGGGTCGAGTCATATTCGAACTTCGCGGCCAATTCGGAGTACACCGCAGGCTGGGTGCGTCGGCTGTGGGGCGCGCAGAGTTCGGTCCTGTATCCGGCGGTACGGCCGGTTGTCACCGACGTCGCCGAATCCGACAAACAACCGTTGATCGTGTCGGTCGGTCGGTTCTTCGACCCGAAGCTCGGTCATTGCAAGAAGCAAGCCGAATTGCTCGAGACCTTCGCGCAGATGCACCGAAGTGGTCGAACGTTGGTTGATGATCGTGAATGGCGATTGGCGTTCGTGGGCGGCGCGGATGCGGCGAGTCGCGAGTACACACTTGGAGTTCGGCGGGCGGCTCAGGGCCTTCCTGTCGATGTTCATGTGAACAAGCCGCGTGAGATCGTCGAATCGAATCTGCGGGTGGGGTCGATTTACTGGCACGGCACTGGATACGGCGAACGATTGGCGAATCATCCCGAGCGGTTCGAGCACTTCGGCATCGCGGTGGTGGAGGCGATGCTCGCTGGCTGCGTCCCGGTCGTGTACGGCGAGGCCGGGCCGGCCGAGATCGTGCGCCACGGGGTGGACGGGTTCCACTGGCACAGCCCCGAACAACTGGCGGAGTTCACTTATCTCTTGATGACTGATCCTGCGAAGCGGCAGGCGATGTCGCACGCCGCCACGGTGCGTGGCCGTGAGTTCTCGATCGACCGCTTCCGCAGCGCCATCGGCGCGATCGTCAACTAGTTGGGGAACCAGACCGGCAAATTTGCCGGGTTTTCGCACCCAATCAGATGAGATACGGGTCGGGGCGGTTGGGGTCGAGGCCGTACTTCTCGATCGCCTCTTTCACCACCGACTGCGGCAGCACCCCGTCCTTCACCAAACCGCTCAACACAGCTACCACCACATTGGGCATGTCGGTCTCGAAGTGGTTGCGCAACGCCTCGCGTGTATCGCTGCGCCCCATGCCGTCGGTTCCGAGCGGCACGAACGTGCGACCCGGCACGAACCGCGCGATCTGCTCGGGCACGATCTTCATGAAGTCGCTCACCGCGACGATCGGGCCTTGCGACTCGCCGAGCAACTCGGCCACCAACGGCGTGCGCTCCACTTGCGGTGTGTGCAGTCGGTTCCAACGCTCCACCGCCAACGCATCCTCGCGCAGCGTCTTGTACGACGTGGCCGACCACAACTCGACGCCCACGTTCCAGTGCTGCAACAACTCGTCGACCGCGGCCCGTGCCGCCGAGTGCGCCGAACCGCTGAACAACACCGTGGCCTTGTGCGCCGCGCCCTCGGGCGCGTCTTGCCATTTGTACAGACCCTGCACGATGTCGAGATCGGTCAGGTGCTCCGTGCGCGCGGGCATCGCGTAGTTCTCGTTGTACAGCGTGAGGTAATAGAACACGTCGGGGTCGGTCTCGCCGTTGGGCCCGGCCGCACCTCCGTACATACGGCGCAAACCGTGCTTGATGATGGCCGCCACTTCGTACGCGAAGGCCGGGTCGTACGCCTGACACGCCGGCACCGTGGATGCGAGTACGAGGCTGTGTCCGTCCTGGTGCTGCAAACCCTCACCGAGCAACGTGGTGCGGCCCGCCGTTGCGCCCATCAAGAATCCGCGCGCGCGAATGTCGGCCGCCTGCCAGATGAGGTCGCCCACACGCTGGAATCCGAACATCGAATAGAACGTGTAGAACGGCACGGCCGGCACACCACGCGTTGCGTACGCGGTCCCGGCCGCGATGAACGACGACAACGCGCCGGCTTCGGTGATTCCTTCTTCCAGGATCTGGCCACCCGACGACTCGGCGTACGACAACAGCAAGTCGTGGTCGACCGGCTCGTACTTCTGGCCTTGTGACGCGTAGATCTTCAACTCGCGGAAGAGCGAGTCCATGCCGAACGTGCGCGCCTCGTCGGGAATGATGGGCACCACACGCGAACCGAACTTGTCGTCGCGCGCGAGGTTGCGCAGCAGTCGGGTGAATCCCATGGTGGTGGATACCGACTGACCGCCCGAGCCGCCATCGAGTTCGGCGAAGGCTGCATCGTCGGGGAGTTCGATGGGTCGGCGGTTGCGCACGACGCGCTTGGGAACCGAACCACCGAGCGCACGGCGGCGTTCCATGAGGTACTGGTACTCGATCGATCCGTCGCTCGGACGGAAGTACGGCGGCTGATCGGCCTCGAGCGCCGAATCGGGAATCTCGTCGTTGAGATGCAGACGATCGCGCAAGGTGCGCAACTGCGCGGCGTTCATCTTCTTGATCTGGTGGGTGGCGTTACGGCCTTCGATGTCGGGGCCGAGTGTCCAGCCCTTCACCGTCTTGCAGAGAATGGCCGTCGGCCGCCCGGTCCCGAGGTTCTGAGTCGCCGCGCGATACGCGGCATAGAGCTTGCGATAGTCGTGGCCGCCACGGGGCAGCGTGCGGATGTCGTCATCCGACAGGTGCGCAACCATCTGGCGTAGACGCGGATCGGGACCGAAGAAGTTCTCGCGCGCGTAGTTGCCG
>Ga0194123_10004144_pt1 | contig 16660 bp, 14 predicted proteins | sample TA2MahsurfametaG_5_FD_155479 | JGI IMG/M metagenome (GOLD analysis project Ga0194123, IMG submission 155479) | Freshwater microbial communities from Lake Tanganyika, Tanzania - TA2015023 Mahale A surface | ecosystem: Environmental > Aquatic > Freshwater > Lake | place: Tanzania: Lake Tanganyika... | reverse complement strand
CGAACAGGCCGCCCAGCAGCAGGCCGGCGGGCGCCAGCAGCAGCCATTGCGGCGCGATCCGCGGCAGCCGCGCGGTCGTCGCGGCCGCGCTCACGCGGGCGCCTTCGGCACGAGGCAGCCGCCGGCGAAGCGCAGGCCTGCATCGGCGCCGCCGTTGATCGGGCCGCGGCTGTCGATGAAGACGTCGCTGCCGTCGGCGAGCGCGAGCTGGTACCTGTAGACGCTGCCCAGGAAGAGGTGCTCGACGACCCGCGCGCGGAGCGCGCCCGGCTCCGTGGCCGGCACCAGGACCGCCTCCTCGGGCCGCACGGCGAGCAACGCGCGGTCCCCGGGGGCGTGCCCGGCGGCCTGGCGCAGGCGCTCGACGACGATCGGCGTGCCGTCGCGCGCGCGGAGCCGTGCGCGGCCTCCCGGGTCGACCGCCTCGATCGCGACGTCGAGGAACGTGGCCTTGCCGATGAAGCGCGCGACGAACTCGGTGCGGGGCTCGTAGTAGATCTCCTGCGGCGTTCCCTGCTGCTCGATGCGCCCCCTGTTCATCACCACGACGCGATCCGAGAGCGACAGCGCCTCGTCCTGGTCGTGGGTGACGTAGATGGTCGTCTGGGCGATCCGCTTCTGCAGGTGCTTGAGCTCCAGGCGCATGTCCTCGCGCAACTGGCGGTCGAGGTTGCTCAGGGGCTCGTCGAGCAGCAGGAGCGGGGGGTCGATGACCAGCGCGCGGGCGAGGGCGACGCGCTGCTGCTGGCCGCCGGACAGCTCCCGCGGGAGGCGCTGCTCCAGCCCCCCGAGGTGGAGCCGCGCGACGACGTCGCCGACGCGCGCGGCGACTTCCGGCTCCGCGACCTTGCGCACGCGCAGGCCGAAGGCGACGTTCTCGTAGATCGTCATGTGGGGCCAGAGCGCGTAGCTCTGAAACACCATGCCGATGCCGCGATGCCGGGGCGAGACGTCGGTCATGTCCCGCCCGTCGATGAGCACCGAGCCGCAGTCGGCCTGCAGGAAGCCGAGGACGATGCGCAGCGTCGTGGTCTTGCCGCAGCCGCTATGGCCCAGCAGGGAGACAAACTGGTTGCGCGCGATGTCGAGCGACACGTCGTCGAGCACGCGCACCTGGCCGTAGTTCTTGCGCAGGCTGCGGAGGGAAACGAAGGAATCGGTCATGTGCCTCGGCCCCGTTGGCGTCGCCGCCGGGCCACGCGGCCCGGCGGCGGCGGCTCAGCGGAACGCGACCTCCTTGTTCCAGCGCTCCTCCCAGGCGCGGCTGTTCGCGTCGACATAGGCCCAGTCGATGTTGATGAGCCCCTCGATCTCGGTGCGGCCATAGGGCACCCGCGCGGCGATCTCCGGCGCCAGCTGGAGCTTCGCGTTGGCGGAGCCGTAGTTCATGATCCGCGCCATGTCGGCCGCGACCTCCGCGCTCAGCAGGAAGTTGACGAGCCGCATCGCGAGGTCGGTGTTCGGCCTGCCCGCGACGACCTGGAGCGTGCCGATGAGCGCGAAGGCGCCGGGCTTGGGCGAGACGAAGCGCACGGGCAGGTTCTGGTCCGTGGCCAGCCAGTTGGCGCGGCCGTTCGTGCAGGTCGCGGCCCACACCTGGCCGGTCCGGAACAGCGTCGAGAGCTCGCCCCAGTTCTCGAAGTACTTTGCGATGCTCGGCGCCAGCTCGGCCATCTTGCGGAACCCCGCGTCGGGGTTGCGCTCGCTGCCGCCGGCCTGCTTCGCCATCGTGACGAGCAGGCTTATCGAGTCGACGCGGAAGCTGCGCACGCTCACCCGCCCCTTCAGGTCGGGGCGCCAGAGGTCGGACCACGCCTCCATGGGTCCCGTGCGCGCCGGCAGGTGGCAGATCCCGAAGCTGCCGTAGAACAGCCCGACCTGGTGCGCGTCCATCAGCGCGACGGGGTAGAGGTCCCCCATCGCCGGGATCTTCGACCGGTCGAGCGGGACGAGCAGGTTCTCCTTCTGCATCTGGTAGGAATAGACGGGGTCGGTGATGAGGACGTCGACCTCCTTGTTTCGCGCCATGGCGACCGTCGGCGCGCCGAGGCCCGCGACGATGTTGACGCGCACGTTGTGCTCCCGCTCGAAGGCCGGGATGTGCGGCGCGAAGACGGTCCGCATCGGACCGAGCTCCGTGGCGTTCATCGTGAGGGTCGTCTGCGCCGCCGCGCCCGCGAGCGGGGCGGCGGCGAGGAAGGCCAGGACGGCCGTCCGGATATCGCGAAGTCGCATCACTTGTCCTCCCTCTGGATCGCTGTTACAGGCACGTCGTTCACGCTGTGGCGACGCCGACGTCGCGCAGGGCGCGCGCGAAGGCGGCGAGGAACTGGTCGTTGTCCTCGGGGCTGCCGGTCGTCACCCGGATCCACGTGGCGAAGGCGCCGCCCCAGGGCTTGACGATCACGCCCTGGCGCAGGAGCGCCTGCGAGATCGCCGCGGCTGGTCGTCGCGTGTCGAGGAACAGGAAGTTGGCGCGGCTCTCGACCGGGGCGTGCCCGAGCGCCGCGAGCGCGCGCGCGACGCGAACCCGCTCGGCCCGCGTGGCGTCCACGACATCCTTGACCGCGCCGCGCTGGCGCCATGCGGCGAGCGCGGCGACCTGCGCGAGGCGGTTGACGTTGAAGGCGGTCCGCACGAGGTCGAGGTGGCGGGCGACGGACGCATCGGACGCGATCGCGTAGCCGATGCGCAGGCCGGCGAGACCGAAGGCCTTCGAGAAGGTCCGCAGAACGAGGCATGTCCTGCCCAGTCCGTCCAGCAGCGGGATGCTCTCCGGGTAGCCGTCGCCGCGCGCATACTCGTAGTAGGCCTCGTCGACCATGATGGCGCAGCCGGGCGGCGCGGCGGCGCAGATCGCCGCGAACTCGGCCGCCGGGATCGGGTTCCCGGTCGGGTTGTTCGGGTTGCACAGGAACAGCAGCTTCGTGCGGGGCGTCAGCGCGGCGATCGTGGCCGCGGCGTCGAGAGAGAGGTCCTGCCGGCGCGGGACGTCGACCACCCGCGCGCCCATGACGACCGCGTTGTCGCGGTACACCGAGAAGGTCGGCGAGGAAAGCACCACCTCGTCCGCCGCGTTCAGGAAGCAACGGCTCGCGAAGCCGAGTATGTCCTCCGAGCCGTTGCCGAAGACGAGCCGGCCGGGATCGATCCCGAGGTCGCGGGCGATCGCCTCGCGAAGGTCGCGGCAATTCGGGTCCGGGTATTGCGCGATCGACGCGGCCTCGGCGATCGCGGCGCGGACGTCGGCATGGGGCCCGTAGGGATTTTCGTTGCTGCCAAGCTTGGCGATGCGCGGCGGCGCGTGGAGCCGCCGGATCTCCTCGGCGCCGAGCCCGGCGTTGTATGGCGCCAGCGTCGGCACCGCCTCCCGGTAGAACGCGCTCATCCGATCCCCCGGCTTCCCCTGCGCCGCCGCGCGCGGGCGCGCACGGTCCCCGTGGCGCGACTAGAGGATGGCGCGGCAGCCATGTCAAGGATAGTGATATACCTGTATAGTCCAATTATCGGGATGGGGGCTCAGGGCGGGGCCAGCAGCGCGCGCGCGATGATGTTGCGCTGGATCTCCGACGAGCCCTCGTAGATGCGCATGATGCGGATGTCGCGCGCCATGCGCTCGAGCGGCAGCGCGCGCGAGTAGCCGTAGCCGCCATGGATCTGCAGGGCGCGGTCGACGATCGCGCCGGCGCGCTCGGAGGCGAAGAGCTTCGCCATCGACGCCTCCTGCGAGAAGCGCGCGCCGCTGGCGCGCAGCGACGCCGCGCGCAGCCCAAGCAGGCGCGCCGCGTCGAGCTCGGTCGCCATGTCGGCGAGCATCCATTGCAGCCCCTGGAAGCCCGCGATCGGCTGCCCTCCCACCTCGCGCTGGCGCGCCCAGGACAGGGCAAGCGCGAGCGCCTCTCGCGCCATGCCAGTGCAGATCGCGGCCACCTCGACCCGGCCGTTGTCGAGCACCTTGAGCGCGGTGCGGAAGCCGGAGCCCTCGGGACCGAGCCGGTCGGACTCCGCGACGACGCAGTCCAGCGCGACCTCGTGGGCATGGCCGCCGCGCAGGCCCATCGTCTTCTCGGGCCGCGAGACCGAGACGCCGCCCGCCCTCGGGTCGACGACGAAGGCGGTTATGCCGCGCGCGCCGGCCTGCGGGTCGGTCTTCGCGAAGACGACGATGAAGTCGGCATGCCCGGCGTTCGAGATGAAGTGCTTCGTGCCGGTGATCCGGTAGCCCCCGCCTTCGCGCGTCGCGCGCGTCGACATGTCGGCCGGGTTCGATCCCGCACGCGGCTCGGTGAGGGCGAAAGCGCCGAGGATCCCGCCGCGCGCGGCCCGGGGCAGGAAGCGGGCGCGCTGCGCGTCGTCGCCGCCGATCAGGATGGCGTCCGTGGCGAGGAAGTGCGCGCCGACCATCGAGGCCGTCGAGCAGCAGGCGGCGGCCATCGACTCCATCCCGAGGTAGAGCGCCACCGCGGACGCGCCCGCCCCGCCCCAGCGCTCCGGCAGGTTGAGGCCCATGACGCCGAGCCCGGCGAGCGGCGCCAGGTGCTCCGACACGAAGCGCCCGGTCTCGTCGATGTCCTGTGCCCTGGCGCGCAGCAGGTCGTCGGAGAGCTGGCGGATCGATTCGGCGATGGCCAGGTCGTCGGCCGAGGGCGCGAACTCCATGGCGTCTCAGCCCTCCTTCCCTTCGATGCGACGGCGCAGGGCCTCGCCATGCTCGCCGAGGCGCGGGACCGGCGCGGGGCGGCCGCGCGCCACGCCCGAGAACCGCGCCGGCTGCTCCGGCAGGGGCGGCATGTCTCCATCGGCGCGGAACAGGCCGCGCGCCCTCGACTGCTCGGAATCGATGGCCTGCCCGATGTCGGCGATGCGCGCGGCCGGGATGCCGGCGTGCGCGAGGGAGGAGACCGACTCGGCGGTGCCGCGCGCGCGCGTCCAGGCCTCGACGATCGCGCGCAGCTCGGCCTCGTTCCGCGCGCGGTCCGGATCGCTGGCGAAGCGCGGGTCGCGCGCGATCTCGGGGCGTCCGATGCAGGCGGCGAAGACCTCGAACAGCTTCTCGTTGAGCACGGCGATCGCGACATGGCCGTCGCCCGCGTCGAACACGCCGAACGGCGCCGAGAGCGGATGCCGGTTGCCGACGCGCCCGGGGACGGCGCCGGTGGCGAGGTAGCGCGCGGCGCCCGTCGGCAGCATCGACAGCAGCGCGTCGAACATGGCGAGGTCGACATGGCAGCCGCGCCCCGTCCGCGCGCGGCCCACCAGGGCGCTGGACACCGCCCACGCGCCGTAGAGCCCCGCGACGAGGTCGCCCATGGCCTCGCCCACCAGCGTCGGCGGCCCGGCGGGGTCGCCTGTCAGCGACATGATCCCGCTCTCCGCCTGCACGATGATGTCGTAGGCGGGACGCTCGCGCATCGGCCCGACCTGGCCGAAGCCCGATACGCTGAGGTAGACGAGCCGCGGGTTGAGCGCCGCGAGCGTCGCGTAGCCGATGCCGAGGCGGTCGGCCACGCCGGGCCGGAAGTTCTCCACCACCACGTCGGCGTCGCGCGCGAGCGCCTGCGCCGCCGCGAGGTCCTCGGGCAGCTTGAGGTCGAGCACGATCGAGCGCTTGCCGCGGTTGGCGCACCGGAAGGGCGCGCCTTCCCCGCGGACGAAGGGGCCGATGCGGCGATACTCGTCGCCGCCCGGCGGCTCGACCTTGATCACCTCGGCGCCGATATCCGCCATCAGCGCGGTGGCGAACGGCCCGGCAAGCACGCGCGAGAAGTCGAGGACGGTCAAGCCCTGGAGCGGCGGCGCGGGCCCGCGATCGCTGTCGTCCATCCGTCCCCCCGTGGCGGCGACGCGCCGAGGCGCCTCGCCTGCCGCCGACTAGAAGGCGCTTCTCGCCTCCATGTCAAATAATATATACTAGTATAGTTATAAGGGGGGATGGACGGCATGGACGAGGTCTTCGACTTCGTGCCCGGCGACGCGCCGCTGCTGGTCAGCGTCCCGCATGCGGGGACGCGGATCCCCGCGGGGATCGCCGCCACGATGACGCCGGAGGCCCTGCGGACCGAGGACACGGACTGGTTCGTGGACGCGCTCTACGACGTGGCGCCCGGGCTCGGCGTCGGGCTGATCGTGGCGAGGCAGTCGCGCTACGTCGTGGACATCAACCGCGACCCGACGAACGCCTCGCTCTACCCCGGGCGCAGCGTGACCGAACTGGTGCCGCTGACCACCTTCGCCTTCGAACCCATCTACGCGGCCGGCAGGGAGCCGGGACCGGCCGAGGTCGAGGCGCGCGTGAGCAGGTACTGGCGTCCCTACCACGACGCGCTGCGCGCCGAGCTCGGGCGGCTCCGGGCGAGGCACGGCGTCGCGGTGCTGTGGGACGGGCACTCGATCCGCAGCCAGGTGCCGCGCTTCTTCGACGGCACGCTCGCGGACATGAACTTCGGCTCGGTGCACGGCCAGTCGGCGGACCCGTCGCTCGTCGCCGCGGTGCAGCGCGCCGCCCGGAGCCATGGCGGCTATTCCGTCGTCTGGGACGGCCGCTTCGTGGGCGGGCACATCACGCGAAGCCTCGGCCGCCCGGCGGAAGGCGTCCATGCCATCCAGCTCGAGATGACCTGGCGCACCTACATGGCCGAGGAGGCGCCGTACCGGCTCGACCCCGGGAGGGCCGGCCGCGCGCGCGCCTTCATCGCCGGCTGCCTCGCCGCCGCCCGCGACTGGGCCCTCGCCGCGTCGTCCGGCGCCGCGGCAAGGGCGGATTGACGATGGCCGACCGTCTCGTCGTCGGCATCCCGGGCGCCTCGGGCGCCGTCTACGGCATTCGCTGCCTGCAGGCGGCGCGCGCCGCCGGGCTCGAGACGCATCTCGTCGTCAGCCGCACCGGCGCGCAGACCATCGCCTGCGAGACGGACCACACGCTCTCCTCGGTCTGCGAGATGGCCGACGTCGTGCATTCGGCCGCGGATCTCGGCGCGGCCATCTCGTCCGGCTCGTTCCGCACGCTCGGCATGGTCGTCGCGCCATGCTCGATGCGCTCGCTCGCCGAGATCGCCTGGGGCAACACGACCGGGCTCCTCACGCGCGCCGCGGACGTTCAGCTGAAGGAGCGCCGACGCGTCGTGCTGCTCGCGCGCGAGGCGCCGCTGCATCTCGGGCACCTGCGCGCGATGTGCCAGGCGGCGGAGATGGGCGCGGTGATCCTCCCGCCGGTGCCGGCCTTCTAAAACCGGCCCAGCACGCTCGACGACATCGTCGACCACACGGTGGGCCGGGCGCTGGACCTGTTCGGCATCGACAGCGGCATCGTCAGGCGCTGGAAGGGCGGATAGCCCCCCGCGCGGCTCAGCCGCCGCCACCCAGGCCTGCAGCTTCAGCAGCTCCACCTGCAGCCGGTATTTCTGCTTCTCGTAGGCCTTGCGCGACAGGAGGTTGCGGTACGGATGGGCGCCGTCGCGCCAGCCCGGCGCGAGCTCGGTGTCCGGGTCGACGCCGTCGGCGGGCGCGGGCTCCGGACGGAGCGGCGCGCGCTCGAGCGCCCGCGCCTCGTCCGGCGAGGCGGCGGCGAGCAGCGCGCGGAGCTGCTTCACGAGGGCGCCGGCCGGCGTCGATTTCCGCGCGGAGACGAGGTCGGCGATGGTCATCTCGCGCGCGACGAGGTCGGCCGCGCTGCGGCGCGCGACACGCTCGGCGCGCGCGGCGGCGTCGCCCTTGCGCGGCAGCGTGTCGCCGGCGGCGACGGGCGCGGGGCGGCGACGGGGGCGTCGATGCGCGCACGGGCGGGGCGCGCGCTTGCGCGGCGGCCATTGCCCTGGCGTGGCGTCGAAGCGTCGTCCCCGATGCCCCCCCTGTCTCTCCGGCACCTGGCCTGCGCGCGGGATCCGCGGACGCGCGGTCAAGCTACCGGCATCCTGGCCTCTGAGGCCATCGGGCTTTCGTGGCCGGGCGTCGAGTGCCTGCACCGCGGGTCGCAGGAACGCTCGACGCAGTCGAGCGCGCCGGCCGCGATCCCGGCATGGCGCCCGACCGTGCGTCACCGCTCCCCGATTTCGGCGAAGATCGGGCTCGACCATGCGCAGGCCCCGTCCCACTGGCGCACCCGCACCCAGTAGGCGCTCCAGCCGGTTGGCGGAGACGGATCGCGGAACACGCCCTGCCATCCCGGCGGACCGGGGTCGCACGGCAATCGCTGGATCTCGAGCTCGCGCAGCGGCTTCGCGTCTTGGAACCGCGTGGGTCCGCGCGCGAGCGCGCCCACCGGCACCGCCGCCGAGATCTGGGGCGTCTCGACCGACAGCACCGCGTGGGCCGGGGCATCGATGCGCGCGATCACCCCGTCCCAGTCGCCGCCGGTCATCGACCGCCACGCGATGCGCGATGGTGTCGTCGCGACGATCCCCTCGTCGGGGGTGTCGAAGGCGTGGCCCTCGACGTCGTGGAAGCCCCCCTCGGACAGGGTCGCGGCGCCGTCCCAGCGCATGCGCGACTTCGAGAAGTTGCCCGGCGCCGTGGCGCCGCGCCATGCGATGCGCACGCGACCTGAAAGCGGTGCGTCTACGGCGCGCAACGCAACCGAATGCACGATCGTGGTGCCCCGGAAGATGTCGACCGCCTCGAGAGGCGCCGTGCCCTCGACGGCGATTGCGAGCAGCGGCGCGGCGCGCGCGGCGAACTCGCTGCCCATCGGCCGGCCGTCGCCCGTGAACTCGAGGCGGATGCGCGCGCCATTGGTGGCGTAGCAGTTGCGCGCCGACATCGCTTGCCAAAGCCCGTCGCGCGTCAGCGCGCCCAGCGGCGCGGCCATGAGCCCGCCGCGCACGTTGCGCACCGCCTGGTGGCCCGGGTGGCTGGCACCGGGCCTGCCGTCGACGCCGTCGCTGCCGCCGGTGACGCCCATGCGGTAACCGCGTTCCAGGGCCTCGAACAGGAACCACTCCGACGTCGCGTGCGTCGAGTGGACCTCGATCAGCCGTTCGAGGCCCGGCTCGTGGCGGCTCAGATCCGTCGTCCGTCCGCCGACATGCAGCGCCACGATGGCCCGGGTCCCGCGGTAATGGGCGTGCAGGTCTTCGGCGAGCGGCAGGTCGCTGGCGGCGTCGGACTTGTCGTCGACGTATTCGTGGCTGCAGCGCGTGATCGGCGCGCTGTCGCCGGGGAAGTACAGGTTCCGGTCGCCTCCCCTCGCCGTGTCCGCCGACCATTCGAGCCCGAGCAGCGTCACGAACCGGCCCGGATCGTTGTGGCGCGCGGTCGCATCCTCCGTCTCTCGCCACTCCGGCGTGGAGACGAGGAAGCAGTTCGCCTGGTGGCTGGCGAAGTCGATGCGCCCGAAGTCGCGCGCATGGGCGAAGAAGGCGTCGATGCTGCGCGCGCCGCAGCCGATCACGCATTGCGCATGGATGTCGCCCCAGCGGATCCGTGTCGCGGGCGCCGCGTCGTGCACGCGGACAGGGTTCGAGCGCGGCTCGCCGGGCAGGCCGCGCGCGCGCAGGCGCGCCACGCCGGGAGCGTCGATCCGCGCGGTCCAGCGCTGGATCCCGGGAAGGTCCGGGAGCGGCGTGCATCGCGCGCCGGCGATCTCGGGGCGCGTCGTCGCGGCGGCGGGGTTTCCCCACGGATCCTCGACGCGAAGCGCGAGTTCGAACGCCTCGCCGGCGACGACGTCGCTGGGGGCGATCAGCTCCCAGCGGGTCGCCTCGCCGGCGATCACCCGGACGTCCAGCCGCGCGATCTCGATCCAGGCGCCCTGGCCGGGCCGCACGCGCACCGAAAGTGGCGATGCTTCCTCGATGAAGGTCTGCGCGCGCAGGCCCGGGCCGCCGCCGGCGCGGTCGCCGAACACCATCGTCACCCCGCTTCCGGGCGGGACGGCGTCGAGCAGCTCAAGTTCGAAGACGTGGTCGAAGGGATGCCACTCGATCGAGCGCCGCGTGCGCCAGCGGTAGCGACACGGCGCGTCGAAGGAGATCGTCGTGAAGCCCGGCGCCGCCGGCGAATGGCATTGCGGCACGTCCCAGTCGCTCGGCCAGCGCCGGATGCAGGCGATCGCTCCGCCGGCAGGAAGGCCGCCCGGCCCAGCGTCGAACCGAAGCGTCCACGTGCCGGACATGCCGGCGACGACCGGCTGCGGCCCGTCGAGGCGTGCATGCCCCGACCGGCCGCTGGCATCCACCGCGATCGCGAGGCCGCTCACGCCATGCCCACCGGGGCGATCGGCGGATCGCGCGCGTCGCCCGGCCGGCTGCGGATCATGTCGGCGAGTTCGCGCTGGATCGCGGCGACGCCGGGATCGCCGAACCGGTTGTCCATCTCGCCGGGATCGGAGGCCAGGTCGTAGAGCTCGCCCGCCCCGGAACCGGTCTCCAGGGTCAGCTTGTGGGTGCGCGTCCGCACCGTGCGCAGCGTGAGCTCGACGCCGCAGCGCGACGCATTCAGGTCCCACTCGTTGTAGGCGAAGTCGCGCGTCGCATCGCCCTCCGCCAGCGGGCGCAGGCTGCGCGAATGGATCTCCCGCGACGGCGAGAGGCCGGCGTAGTCGTAGAACGTCGCCGGGAGGTCGAGGGTGGAGACCGGATGCGGCACGACCTTGCCCGCAGGCACGCCCGGCCCTTGCATCAGGCAGCCGATGCGCAGCAGCCCCTCGTAGTGCATCGGGCCCTTGAGCAGGAGGCCGTGATCGCCGAGCCAGTCGCCATGATCGGTCGAGTAGACCACGAGCGTGTCGCGCGCGAGGCCCAGCCGCTCGAGCTCGATCATGATCCGGCCGACATTGTGGTCGATCAGCGAGATCATGCCGTAGTAGTTCGCCGTCAGGTGGCGCAGCTGCAGGTCGGTCTGGGGCGGCGTGCGCGACTGCTTGGCGCGAAAGGCGCGCAGCTCGGGATCGTCCAGCTTCGGCGTGCCGTCGAGGCTCGCGCGGTGCCACCAGGGCCTGCGGTCGAGATCGAGAGCGCGATGCGCGGGCAGGTCGACCTCGTCGGGATGGTGCAAGTAGCACCAGGGGGCCGGCGCATCGAAGGGATGGTGCGGATCGGGGAACGACGCCCAGGCGATCCACGGCCGGTCCTTGTTTGCGCGCATGAAGTCGATCGTGCGATCCCCGACCCAGGTCGAATTGTGGAAGGCGGGCGGCAGGGCCGAGTTCCAGGTCTGCGCCGCGCCGACATCTGGCGGCAGCTTGGCGAGGAACATCCTGTCGAGCAGCTCGCCGCGGCCGTCCTTGTGGTACCAGGCCTCGTAGCTCAGGCCCTGCGGCGGCTTCTGCGGCAGGAACATGTTGTGCCCGGCGATCATCATCTCGACGTGCTGGAAGCCCATGTAGGGCCCGCACCAGTCGGCGGCGAAATCCTGCGAGCTCGACCGGCACTCCGGGCGCCCGGTCGGCTCGAAGGTGTGGAAGGTCGAGAAATGCGCCTTGCCGATGAAGCCCGTGCGCCAGCCAGCCCGGGCGAAGACGCTCGCGAAGCCATGCGCGGCCACGCCCTCCTCGAGGTCGATGCCGTTGTCGCGCACGCCATGGGTGCGCGGCAGCAGACCGGTGAGGATCGAGGCGCGCGAGGGCTGGCACACGACGTTGGGGGTGATGCAGGCGGAGAAGCGCGTGCCCGCGGCCGCCATCATGTCGAGATGCGGCGTGCGGACCTTGCGCCCCTCGAAGCCGTAGCAGTCGCCGCGCTGCTGGTCCGACGTGATCAGGAGGATGTTGGGCTTGCGTGGCATTGGCCTCACGCCTCGATCCGCGTCGCGAAGACGGGCTTCTGCCCGGGTGCCGGCGAATAGCCGAAATCGCCGCGCCTGATCAGCGCCTCGACGCCGCCGTGGCGCGCGATCTTCGCCTCCTGGTCGGCGAAGGCGCGCGCATTCACCGCCTCCGGATCGACGATCTTCCTCAACTCCGCCTCCATCCGCGCGACGACGTCGCGATGGGCGGGGCTTTCGCCGAGATCCGTCGCCTCGCCGGGATCCGCCTCGAGGTCGAAGAGCTCGGGCCGGAAGCCGACATGGTGGATGTACTTCCAGCGGCCCTTGCGGACCATGTACATGGCGGTGATCGAGCCGGCGGCGTGGTACTCGCCGAAGGCGACGCGCTCGGGATCGGGCGGCGCATTGGCGAGTTCGACCAGCGACCGCCCGGGCAGCTTGCGCTCCTTGGCATCGGGCGCGAGGCCGACGCTCTCGACGATCGTCGGGTAGACGTCCACCAGGCTCACCGGGGTCGCGCAGGTCTTGCCGGCCGGGACGCCGGGCCCCGCGACGATCATCGGGATCGCGGCGGACTCCTCGTAGTGGACCGACTTGCCCCACATGTGCCGCGTGCCGAGATTGTCGCCATGGTCGGTGCTGTAGACGACCCGCGTGCTGTCGGCGAGTCCGGCGTTCCTCAGCGCCGCCAGCACCCTGCCGATGTTGTCGTCGAGGAAGGTGACCATTCCGAGGTACGCGGCCAGCGCGACGCGCACCTTCTCCGGCGTGAAGAAGTCGTCGTAGCTCATGCAGCTGCGCAGCGCCTCGACCGCCGGGTGCTTCGGGTAGTCGTCGGTGCCGTAGAGCCGCGGCATCGGCAGCGACTCCGGCGGGTACATCGCGAAGAACTCCGGCGGCGCCACGAGCGGGAAGTGGGGCTTCACGAAGGACACGAACAGGCACCAGGGCTTCTCGTGCCGGCGCGCGTGCGTGGTCAGCCACTCGATCGCGCCGTCGCGGATGTTGCGGTCGTAGGCGGCGTAGGTCGACTCGCCGGGGCCGGCGCCTTTCGCGAGGTCCGGCATGCCGCCGCGCGCCGCCGCCTTCGGCCGGCGGATCAGCCCGAGCAGGTCACCCTGCCCGTCGACGACGTGCAGCGGGATGACCTCCTCGGCGAAGCCGTTGTCGTCGGCCGCCGAACGGAAATGCAGCTTGCCGATCGACATCGTGTGGTGCCCGGCGGCCTTGAGGCGGTGGCCCCAGCTGCGGATCGAGCCGTCATAGGGATGCGCGTTGTCCCAGCAGCCGTTCTCGGCGACGTAGGTGCCGGTCTGCAGGCTGGCGCGCGCCGGCACGCAGATCGGGCAGTTGGTGTAGGCCGCCGTGAACCTCGTGCCTCGCGCCGCGAGGGCATCGAGGTTGGGCGTGCGGACGATCTCGTGCCCGTAGCAGCCGGCGACGTCGCGCGTGTGCTCGTCCGACAGGATGAAGAGGACGTTGCTCGGCTGTGTGGTCATCGAACCCTCGGGAAGGACGTGGCGCAGGGACCGCCCGGCGGCCGCTCGGGGCGTCCGGGGAACTCGTCGGCGGATCGAGGATGGCTCGCGGCGAAGCGGGCGTCGTGGGCGTGCTCGTCGCCGCCGCGGCCATCCCGGCGCGCCTGGCCTCGCGGCCCTGCGCGCACGTCGCGATCGTCTCCCGGCATCAGCCCGCCGTGACGTTGTTGCGCTGGGCGAGCTGCTTCATCGCCTCGTACTGGCGGGAGATCTCGGCCTCGAGCTCGGCCCCCTTGAGGAAGGCCGGGACGATGTTGAACTCGGCGAGCTTGTTCTTGACCTCGGCATCGTCCATGCCGGCGCGCAGCGCCTCGGCGAAGCGGTCGACGCGATCGCGCGGCGTCGCCCTGGGCATCCACCACCAGTAATTCAGGTTGAGGAGCAGATCCGTGCCCTGCTCGCGCGCGGTCGCCAGGTTCGGCCAGCTGGCAAGTCGCTGCGGCGCGAACAGCGCGAGGATCGTGAGGTCGCCGGAATCGACGAGCGGCTTCGCCTCGTTGACCGTCAGGAACGCGCAGTCGACATGGCCGCCGGCCAGCGCGGTGCGCGTCGGGCCGCCGCCCCCCGTGTTCACGAAGCGGAACTTCACCCCCGTCTTGTCGCCCAGCGACAGGAACAGGAAGTGGTTGATCGCGCCGATCTGCACGCCCGCCTTGAGCTCGCCCGACCGGGCGGCGTCGAGGAAGGACGGCAGCGTCTGGTAGGGCGCCTTGCGGTTCACGACGACGGCGACGTACTCGGTCGCCACCTGCGCGACCTGCGCGAAGGCCTCCGGCCCGAAATCCATGACCTTGAGCGTCGCCGCCGTCAGCAGGGCCTGATGGACGGCCAGGACCGTGTGCCCGTCCGGCGCCGCGTCGCGTACCTGGCGATTGCCGATGGAGGTGCCGCCACCGACGACGTTGGCGATCGCGACCCCTTGCCCGAGGAGGCGCTGCAGCGGGACCTGGAAGAAGCGCGCCACGTAGTCCGCGCTCCCGCCCGGCGGATTCGGCACCACGATGCGGATCGGCTTGTCGGGATAGGCCTGCGCGCGCGCCGCCGTCGCGAGCGTGGTGGCGGCGAGGCTGGCTGCGATGACTTGCCTGCGATTCATGTGTCTCTCCTTCCCTGGCGAGGTCTAGTCGGGTCTCACGTCGTGACGGCGCCCCGCCGGCGGCGGCGCCATTGGCGCAGGAGCGGCCAAGCGAACATGGCGATCGACACGACGAGGAACGAGAACGCGACCGGACGGTCCAGCAAGGGCCGCAGCGACCCGTCGCTTGCCATCAGCCCGGCCCTGAGCTGGCCCTCGGCGAGCGGCGCCAGTATCAGCCCGATCACGAACGGCCCGAGCGGCACCGAGGCCAGCTCGAGCCCGAAGCCGATGACGCCGAAGGCGAGCATCGTCCACAGGTCGAACATGCGCCCGTTCTCGGCCAGCGCGCCGATCGCGCACAGCACGATCACGATCGGCAGAACGTAGGCGCGCGGGATGTACATCAGTCGCGCGATCAGCAGGCAGCCCGCGATCATCATCGCGTACATCGCGACGTGCGCCGCGAGATGCGTGGCCATGAGCGCGCTGACCACCTCGGGCGAGTTCGAGAACAGCGTCGGCCCCGGCTGGATGTTGTGCATCAGCAGCGCCGCCAGCAGGATCGAGGCCGCCGGACTGCCGGGGATGCCGAGCGTGATCATCGGGATCAGCGCTCCACCGGTATTCGCATTGTTCGCGGTCTCGGCCGCGACGATGCCGTCGTCGAAGCCGGTGCCGAACTTCTCCGGCGTCTTCGACATGTTCTTCGCCGTCGAGTAGGAGACGATCGAGCTGATGCTCGCGCCCACGCCGGGCAGGATCCCGATCCACACGCCGATCGCGGCGGAGCGCACGATGTTGAAGGCCTGGCGGGCGTAGTCGCGCGGGCCCAGGAAGATCCCCCGAAGGCTGGGATCCAGGCGCTCGAAGCGCTGGCCGGCATGCATCGCGTCGGCGAGCACCTGGCTGATCGCGAAGGCGCCCAGGATGACCGCCAGCGTGCTGAACCCGCCGGCCATCTCGGCGAAGCCGAAGGTGAGTCGCTGCTGGCCCGAGGTCTCGTCGATCCCCGGGAAGGAGACCAGCATCCCGAAGAGGCCGGCGAGCAGCCCCTTGATGACCGACCCCTCGCTCAGCGTGGCGATCAGCACCAGTGCCATCAGCACGAGCGCGAAGTTCTCGAACGGGCCGAACACCAGCGCCAGCCGCGCCATGGCCGGCGACAGCGTCACCAGCGCCACCCACGAGATCGCGCCGCCGATCAGCGAAGCCGAGATCCCGAGCCCGAGCGCCCGGCCGGGCCGGCCGCCGCGCGCCATGGGGAAGCCGTCGAGCGTCGTCACGACGGCCGAGGGCTCGCCCGGGATGCGCATCAGCGTCGCCGTGATCAGCCCGCCGGAGATCCCGCCGACATACATCGACGTCATCAGGATCACGCCATCGACGCTCGTCATGCGGTAGGTGAAGGGCAGCGACAGCGCCAGCAATGCCCCGCCCGTCAGGCCCGGCAGCGCGCCGACGACGATGCCGAGGAAGGTCCCGAGCAGGAGCAGTCCGAGCGGCCCCGGCGAGAGCAGGTGCAGGAATCCCTGGGCGAGATCCATGCGGCACCTAGGGGAGGGAAACCATCATGGCGCGGAACCCGGCATCGAGGCCGAAGCCTGACACCAGCGCCACCGCGGCCACGACCGCGAGCGAACGCGGCGCGCGGTCGCTCAGTTGCCAGCCGAGCACGAGCATGAATGCGATCGACGCGTAGCGGAAACCCATCGCCGGGACCGCCGCGACGAAGGCGACGGTCGCCGCGATCGCGACCACCGACAACCCGGGTCGCACCGCGTAGCTGTCGTCGATCGCCTCCGTCGACACGAAGTACGACGCGGCGTCGCCGCGCATCGACTTGCGCAGGACCACCCCGGCAAGGAGCACGAGCGCCAGCGCTATCACGGCGGCGGCCGTCCAGAACGGGATCGCCGCCGCGCCCACCGGATCGAAGGGCGCGCGCGGCTGGTTGCGCAACCCCCACATCGTCAGCGCGCCGGCGGCGATCATCGCCACCGCGAAGCCGGCGTCGCTGCGCGCGCTCCCCCCGTTCGACACTCAATCCTCCCGTCGCGGCGTCGCGCGCCTTGCGCCCGACCCCCTAGAGAACGTTGGCACGCCCGTCCGCGGCGGGCAACTACCGCCCGGGTCCAAAGCCATAACCATCGGGTATCGCCAAGCAGTTGCAGCAGATGCGCCACGTCATCTCGCTGGTCGAGCATCGCCATCCGCGACGGCCGCGAGGGGCGCATCGCGATCGGCTCGGCCCCCAGAGTGATCGCGAGCGTGCTCCCGATCGCCACCGCGCGCCTGCTGGCGGGTCGGAACGACCTCAAGGTGACGGTGGTCGGCGGCCTGCTCG
>Ga0194123_10004143_pt1 | contig 16664 bp, 11 predicted proteins | sample TA2MahsurfametaG_5_FD_155479 | JGI IMG/M metagenome (GOLD analysis project Ga0194123, IMG submission 155479) | Freshwater microbial communities from Lake Tanganyika, Tanzania - TA2015023 Mahale A surface | ecosystem: Environmental > Aquatic > Freshwater > Lake | place: Tanzania: Lake Tanganyika... | reverse complement strand
GTTCACGACCGACGATGGGACGACGATCCAGATTCCGCCCACGCTGCTCATTTCGGGCTTCGGCCTGGTTGAAGACAGCGATCGATGCGTGACCATGGATCTGAAGGGGGCCGGCCATGCGCTGGTGATCGTGGGCACCACGACCACGGCCACCGGTGGCAGCCAGGTGCGCGCGCTCGGCAGCACCGCCGGTGATGATGCGCTGCCCAAGACCGATCTTTCTGCTGGGCCAGCCAACGCTCGCGCCGTGGCGGCGCTGATCAGTGCGGGCCATGTGCTCAGTGCACACGACTGCAGCGAAGGTGGAGCGCTGGTCGCCGCGGCTGAGATGGCGTTTGCCGGCGATCTTGGCGTCGAGCTCGATCTGGCAAGCGTGCCTGGAACGGGGGATGCCTTCGTAGCGGCCTTCAGCGAAACACCGAGCCGGTATCTCCTGGAGCTCGATCCATCACGGCTCGATGCAGCCATGGCTGCGCTATCCGCAGCAGGCATCGTGCATGCTCGCGTGGGCACGACGACGGCCGACCGCAGGGTGCGGGCCGGTGGCTGCTCATGGCCGCTTGGTGATCTCGCTGCAGCATGGCGCAGCGGCGGAAAGGGATGGTGAATCCGATGAAGGCCCTCGTCATCACGGCACCCGGCATCAACTGCGACCTCGAACTCGCGCAGGCGTTTGAGGCCGCCGGTGTCTCGCCTGAGCCGGTGTTGCTCTCGGCACTGGCACGCGATCCATCCGTCATCGACCGCTTCGGCATGATCGGACTGCCCGGCGGCTTCAGTTACGGTGATGACATTGCGGCCGGCCGCATCATGGCGGCACTGATCCGCGAGCGCGTCTATCCGGCGCTGCGTGCGGCGATCGAGCGCCGCGTACCCATGATCTGCCCGTGCAACGGGTTCCAGATCGCTGTGCAGGCTGGCTTGTTGCCCGGCCCGGTCGATGGTGCGTGGCCGATCGAGCCCGCGCTGGCGACCGTGGCGCTTTCGAACAACGCCAGCGCTCGGTTCGAGGATCGCTGGACGCGCATGGAGATCCCGGCCGAGACCGTCTGTGTGTGGACCCGTGGAGTGGCGTGCGAGGGCGAGGACAGCATGCTGCCGTGCGCGCACGGCGAGGGTCGGTTCGTGACTACGACCACGGTTCTGGCGGCACTTGAATCACGCGGACAAGTCGCCATGCGCTACGCCCAGCGCGACAACTTCAACGGTTCGATGGGTGCGGTTGCCGGGCTCTGCGACGCCAGCGGCCTGGTCTTCGGCTTGATGCCGCATCCCGAGCGCTACACGCGGTTCACGCAGCACCCGTGGTGGACGCGGTTGCCGGTCGCGATGCGCCGCACGGCGCCGCTTGGGCTTCGCGTGTTCCAGGCTGCGGTCGCCTGCGCGCGCGGCGAGGAGGTCGCACGATGAGCACGCATGGCTCCGTCCCGCCCCCGTACCACCCGCCCTTGGGCAGCATGTCGCCACCGCCGCAGGACTTTGACCGTGATCGCGTGAGTCGGCTCAAGATCATCGCGGGGGTACTGGGCATCTTGCTCGGTGGCTTCGGCATCCACAAGTTCGTGATCGGCGCGACGGTCCCGGGGATCATCATGCTTGCAGTCACGCTCCTGGGCAGCTGTCTCTTCTTTGGGGCCGGCTGGCTGCTGATTGGCTTGCCCTGCGGGCTCGGTCCGGCAGCCATGGGCATCATCGGTTTCGTCGAGGGTATCGTCTACCTGACCAAGTCCGATGAGGACTTCAACCGCATCTACCTCGTCGGTAAGCGTGGCTGGTTCTAAGTCCGTGGACGCCTACCGCCGGCAGGCCATCAGGTCATGGTGCCACAAGGCGCAGAAGGAGCATCTCATGGTGATCACGATCATGTTGGCCGTGTCGGTCATGCCGCTGGCTGCCTGCAGCGCGGTTCAGCAGGCACCCAAGGAAGGTGTCACGCTGACGGTCTACTCGAGCGCTGATCCCGCGGGCTTCGATCCGCAACGGTTCGTGGCGCAGCAGCGCATGGGAGCCGAGGCCGACTTCGCCTGGCAGGTGCCCGGCTTCGGGGTCGTCAAGAATGTACGCCGCGTGCAGCTGAAGCAGGGCCGCGGCACGCTCTCCATGACGGATGTCGCCGCCTTCATCGATCCCACCAGCGTGAGCATTGTGGACCTGACGGATCCGGCCACCGCGGTCCTCGACCAGCGCTTTGAGTTCGACCTGGTGAGCCCCGACAAGTTGCTCGAGAAGTACATCGATCGCCCGATCACGGTGATGGATGATCGCGGCGATTACAGCGGGACCCTGTTGTCGGCCAGCGGCGGTCGATTGGTGCTGCGGACGACCGGCGGCATCGAGATCGTGCCATCGGCGGAAGCCATGGTGACGCTCGGCGACCTGCCGCAGGGCCTGATGACGCGGCCCACGCTCTCGTGGACGCTCGATGCCACCAAGGGCGGCGAGCACTTGGTGCGGACGGCGTACCAGACCGGTGGCCTGACCTGGCGCTCCGACTACAACCTGGTGATCGATCCATCCTTCAAGAAGGCCGACCTTGGTGCGTGGGTCACGCTGCTCAACCTGAGCGGCCAGTCGTTCGACGACGCGTCGCTCAAGCTCGTGGCCGGCACCGTGCAGCGCGTGCAGCCGCGCCAGCCCATGCGCATGCCCCGCATGCTGGCGATGGCCGATGAAGCGGGTGGTGCCGGTGGCGGCTTCGAAGAGAAGTCCTTCGCCGAGTACCACCTGTACACCTTGCCGCGGCCGGTGGATCTGGCGCAGAACGGCGTGCAGCAGATCACGCTCTTCCCCACGGTCTCTGCCGTGCCGGTCGAGCGCGTGCTGGTGTTCGATGGCACGGCACAGTGGTCGGGCTGGTCGCCGAGCGAGCCGTACGCCGATGCCGGCGATCCGGGCGTGCAGAGCCCAAAGGTCGCCGTACTCGTGCGGCTCATGAACGACAAGGCTTCTGGCCTCGGTATCCCGCTGCCTGCGGGCAAGATCCGTGCCTCCATGATCGATGGTGCCGACGGCTCGCTCGAGTTCATCGGTGAGGACGTGATCGGCCACACGCCGCGCGACGAGCGCGTGACGATCCGCATCGGCGAGAGCTTCGATGTGGTCGGCAGCCGTACGCGCACCGACTTCACGATCGATCACGCACGCCGCACCATGAGCGAATCGGTGCGGATCGAACTGCGCAACCGCAAGCAGGACGAGGCCGCCACGGTCACGGTGCGCGAGCGTCTCTACCGTTGGGCACAGTGGTCGATGACCAAGGAGTCGCAGCCGTCCACCAAGACGAGCGCCCAAGCGGTCGAGTGGACCGTGCCGGTCCCCGCAGGCGAGACGCGCGAGGTCACCTACACGGTCACCTATCAGTGGTGAATCGACAACGGGCGCCGAGGCGCCCGTTGGTCGTGTGCATGGTGGTCGTGCGCCGTGAATCGGCGCAGGTTCAGCCGAGCTTGGGGGCCGGCAAGGTGGCCGGTGCGGTGGCTGCAACGCTGAAACTCACATGGTGCGTGGCGAGCACGGCCTTGCCATGAGCCTTCTCGCGGCGGGCGCGTGCCTTGGAGAGCACCTCATCGACCGTGGCGAAGGCCTTGCGGATCGCCTTGACCTCGTGGGCTTCGAGCGATTCCCAGCCGTTGCCGATCGCAGGGAGATCGATCTTCGCGGCCATGGCCAGGTCGGCGGCGTGCTCGGTGATGAGCCCAGCCACGAGCTTTGCCATGCGCTGCCGGTCACGCACCGACTTGGGCGGCGCAAACTTGATCGCATCCACGTTCGCGAAGAAGATCGCTGCAACCGGGCCGAGCCGGCCAGCCCGTCCTGTCGCGGGCTTGGGCGTCAACTGGCCGATCAGGCCCGCTTTCAGCAGCAGGCCGATGTGGTAGTAGAGGCTCGGTGGGCTCACCTCGAGCGCACGCGCGATCTCGAGGACCGTGCAGCCGCCCGACCCACGAATGGTCTCAAGGAGCCGGAGGCGGAATGGGGATCGAACGCAGTGCCAGGTGGCATTGACCGAAAGGTCGATTGCCTTTGCGGATGAGAACCGTCCTGCCTTGTTCCCCCGGAGAGAGGTCGAAGACCGAGCCATGGAACCTGCCTTGGAATGTGGATGCTTGGGAGCGAAGCACGATGCTTCGGGGAGCGATGAGTGTAGTCAGTTGCCTCGCACCCCGCTTGATCGCTCACGGCATGACCTTCATCAGTGAAAGGATCTGCGTCGGTGTCAGGGTCTCGGCGCGCATCGATGGAAGGATCCCAACCGGGAACTGAGCGGTTCGTCCAAGCACCGCACCCAACTGCTTGCGGCGAGAGGCGAAGATCCGGTGCACGAAGGCGCTGACTCGATCAGGATCGATCGAGGGCCTTTCTGGGTTGGGAATCACCGACATCATGGCACTGGTCACCCGAGGTACGGGCCAGAAGCAGGAGCCAGGCAGCAATTCGAGCACTTCGACTCGGCTGGTGAGCGAGATGAGCACCGTGGCCGCGCCATAGGCATCGCTGCCGGGAGCCGCGGCGAGCCGCTGCGCCACCTCGCGCTGCACCGTCACGAACTGGCCCAGGCAGGTTGGGTGGTGTGCTGCCAGATTGAGGACCAGCGGTGTGGCGGCGCCGTAGGGCAGGTTGGCGACCAACCTGAACGGTCGACCGGCGAGTGCGTCGAGGATGGCGGGGGAGACAGCATGCTTGCCATCAAGGCAATCGCCATGGATCAGCGTGACCCGGCTGCCCAGGCGATCCCGGATGATCGCCGCCATATCGTCGTCGAGCTCGCAGGCGACGACCTCGCACCCAGCGTCGAGCAGTGCCTCGGTCAGCGTTCCCGTGCCGGGGCCGACCTCCAGCACAAGATCGCCCGCCACCACGCCGCTGTGGGCAACGAGCGCACGCAACTTGTTCTGGTCGTGCAGGAAGTTCTGCCCGAACCGGTGCTTGGGCTCAAGGCCCCGTGTGGCCAGGATCGCCTTGATGTCGCTGAGGGTCTGCACGGGTCAGCGCGCCGATGCCTCGGCCCGCACCTCGCGCAGCACCGAGACCTTGATCTCGCCCGGGAAGGTCATCTCGCGCTCCACGCGGCCGGCGATGGCATCGGCAATCGCGCGGGTGCGCGCATCGTCCACCGAGCCTGCATCCACGATCACCCTCACCTCGCGGCCGGCCTGCACGGCAAAGGCCTCGGTCACGCCCTCGTGCTCACGCGCGATGGCTTCGAGCTGCTGCAGCCGCTTCACGTACTGCTCCATGCTCTCGCGGCGCGCGCCCGGACGGGCACCTGACAGCGCATCGGCCGCCATCACGATCGGTGTGTATGGCGTGGTGGAGGGGATGTCGCCATGGTGGCCCGCGACGGCGTTGAGCACGGCTTCGTTGCGCTCGCCGTGCCGTACGAGGAAGTCGCGGCCGATTGCAGGGTGGCCGCCCTCCATGTCATGGTCCATCGCCTTGCCAAGGTCATGCAGCAGGCCGCAGCGCCGCGCGAGCCGGCCATCGAGCCCCAGCTGGTCAGCAATCATCTGCGACAGGAAGGCAACCTCGATCGAGTGGCGCAGCACGTTCTGCGCGTAGCTCGTGCGGAACGACAATCGACCGAGCGCCTCGATCACGCGCGGGTGGAGGTTGCGCACGTCCGCCTCGAGCGCTGCTTCCTCGCCGGCTTTTGTGATCCGCTGGTCCATGTCACGGCGGACCTGTGCAACCACATCCTCGATCCGTGCAGGATGTACGCGGCCGTCGGCAACCAGTCGCTGCAGTGCCTCGACGGCGATCGCTTGCCGAACGCGATCGAAGCAGCTGACTGCGATGACACCTGGCGTGTCATCGATCAGGAGGTCAGCCCCCGTGGCCTTCTCGAGGGCACGGATGTTGCGGCCTTCGCGGCCGATCAGTCGGCCCTTGATCTCCTCGTTGGGCACCTTCACCGTGCGGACCGTCGATTCGCCCACGGTCTCGCCCGCGTAGCGCTGGATCGCCATCAAGGTGATTTCGCGGCCCTGGTCGCGGGCTGAACGCTCCGCCTCGGAGAGCAGCGTGTGGCGCACCTGCGCGGCCTCGTGCTCGCTCTCGCGGCGGGCATCATCGAGGACGCGCTGTACGGCCTGGTCGCGCGTCAATCCGGCGATTGACTCGAGTTGCCGTCGAAGGTCCGCTAGCGCCGCTTCGCGCTCGGCGAGCGCTGCCTTGGCGCGCTCGAGCGTGGTGGTCGCCTCTCGTTCGCGTTCATTCACGCGCTGGTCACGCTCATCGAGCCTTCGCTCGCGCTCACCCAGCGCGGCCAAGCGCGCATCGACCTGCTCCTGCGTGGTGCGGAGTCCATCTTGGCCCTGACGCAACTGGCTCAAGGCGACATCGATCTCGCGATCGAGCTGCGAGCGACGCTCGGCGATCCTGCGCTCGGCCTCGAGTTCCAGGCCCTTCGCGGCGGCGACAGCCTCGGCCCGTGCAGTCTCGGCGATGGCAGATGCCTGCTGGCGTGCTGCGCGCAGGGAGCGTGAGCCGATGAACCGGGCTGCCACGGCGCCCGCCAGCGCACCACCCACGGCACAAGCCCCGAGCAGTGCAATGACCGTCGTGGTGGACATGCCTGGATCAGCTGGCTCGAGCATCGCCCAAGGGTAATCGACCAGCGCGGACTGGCGGGTGAACACCGTACGATCCGAGCATGATCGGCGTGGTCCAGCGACTCTTCGCGCTTGCTCCCACCAATCCCATCGCCGTGCGCGTGGTGACGGGTGCGAGTCGCCGCACTCGGCACCTGCACCTGCGTGCTGGCTACCTCGGCGCGATGGCCACGATCCTGACGCTTGCACTGCTCTTCACGGGATCCGAGGGCATGCGCGGCCTGGCCGCCCGTGGCGCACAGGCCTTCACCTTGGTGAGTTACGGCCAGGTGCTGGCGATCTGCCTGCTCACGCCCGTCTTCATGGCCGGAGCCATCGCCCACGAATCGAGCCCACGGACCTGGGAGATCATGCTGACGACGCCGCTTTCGAGCGCGCAGATCGTCCTGGGCAACCTGCTGGGGCGACTCTTCTTTGTCGTCGCCCTGTTGCTGAGCACCTTCCCGCTCTTCGCCGTGACGCAACTCTTTGGCGGCGTGAGCGGCGGTTCGATCATGGGGTCGTATGCGATCGCGGCCTCGACCGCGATCCTTGTGGGCAGCATCGCGATCATGCTCTGCGTCACGCGCGTCGGGGGGCAGCGAGCGGTCTTTGCGTTCTACGTCTCCGTGGTGGCATACCTTTTCGTGACCTATGGGATCGATGCAGGCCTGCGGCAGCAGGTCGGGACGACGCTCGATGTCACCTCGACCACGGTCATCACGCCGCTGAATCCCTTCCTCACGCTTGAGGTGCTGCTGCGATCCAACCGCTACGTCGTTCCTGCCGAAGGTGGGTTCTGGATGACCCGACCCGTCCTTGCGCAGGCCGTGCTCTTCCTGGGCACGGCGCTCGTCCTGATGGCATGGAGCGTGCTGCGCGTGCGACTGATCGGTGCCAACGAGCGCGGCTCGCTTGGCCGCGTGCGGCAGGGATCGAGCCGGCCGCCAAGCGAAGTCTGGCAGAACGGCATTGCCTGGCGCGAGCTTCACGCGCGCAACCTTGGCCTGAGCTCCCTCGTGATGCGCTGGGGGTTCCTGGCGATTGGCGTGGCGGCCTCCGCCGTGCCGGCCATCCTGCACGCTCGGGGCACGCTCAATGATGCTGGTTTCCCGGTGGCCGTCCTCATCGTGGTGGCGGCTGAGAGCGTGATCGTGGCGCTTGCGGCGCTCAATGCCAGCGCCACGGCCGTCACCAAGGAGCGCGAGGATGGCTCGCTGGACATCCTGCTGACCACGCCAATCGATCCTGGTGCGTACCTGTCGGGCAAGCTGCGCGGCATCGTCACATACCTCTGGCCCATGCTGGCTGCGCCGATCCTCGGTGTGGTGGTGGCGGTGGCCTATTCGATGGCACGCGGCCTGCTTGTGGCGCTTCCGGGTGGTTCGGTGCGTGCGCCGCTGATCCTGCCGGAACTCGTGCTGGCTTTCCCGGTGATTCTTGTGGCGTTCACGGCCTTCTGCGTGATGGTGGGGCTCCAATGGTCAGTCCAGAGCAAGGGAACGATCGGCAGCGTGTTCGCGGCGACGGGCGTTGCAGCAGCCGTGGCCCTCGTGAGCGGTCTGTGCGGCCTGGGTCTTGGTGGGCGCATCCCGGTTGTAGGGCCATTCCTTGCAGGCTTCAACCCGCTCGCGGTGCTGCAGCTGGGCCTTGCTCCGCAGGAACTCTTCGCGGCGGCCAATGTCGGTGCGCTGACGGAACTCTCTGCCACGCGAGCGGCGCTCGTGGCGGGTGCCATTGCGGGTTCGGTCGGTTATCTCGCGATCGTCGTCGCGATCCGCGCATCGCTGCGCCGGCGCTTCATGACGATCGTGCGGCGGCTGGCGGGCACGGCGTGATCCGCATGATCGCACCGCGGCTCGTCGGTACGGCCTGAAGCGATTCGACGGGAATGTGCAGTGCTTTTCGCTGTCGTGCCCTCCGCGCACGTGCAGTCGGCACGGCCCTAGAATCGTTCCTTCCCAAGGAACACCCATGCACGATCCCTTCAAGGCCAAGGCCACGCTCCAGACCCTGACCGGACCCAAGTCGTACTACAGCCTCGCCGCCCTGAAGGGCATCGGCAACATCGATCGGCTGCCCTACTCCATCAAGGTGCTGCTCGAGAGCGTGCTGCGCAACCTCGATGGCCGGGTCTACACCGAGGACCATGTCCGTGCCATTGCCAACTACGACCCGCGCAACCCCGGCGAGGACGAGATCCCCTTCATGCCTGGTCGGGTGGTGCTGCAGGACTTCACGGGCGTGCCGTGCGTGGTCGACCTTGCAGCGATGCGCGGGGCCATGAAGCGCATGGGTGGGGATCCCCGCAAGGTCAATCCGCTCGTGCCGTGCGACCTGGTCATCGACCACAGCGTGCAGGTCGATGCCTACGCCAGCGGCGTGGCGCTGTCGGTCAACAACGAGAAGGAGTTCGAGCGCAACGCCGAACGCTATGAATTCCTCAAGTGGGGGCAGGGGGCGTTCAGCAACTTCCGTGTGGTACCGCCGGCCACGGGCATCGTCCATCAAGTCAACCTCGAGTATCTGGCCAAGGGCGTCTGGGAGAAGGACGGGGTCCTCTATCCCGACAGCCTCGTGGGCACCGACAGCCACACCACCATGATCAACGGGCTTGGCGTGCTCGGCTGGGGCGTGGGCGGCATCGAGGCCGAGGCTGTCATGCTCGGCCAGCCGATCTACATGCTCATTCCCGAGGTCGTCGGCGTTCGCTTGACCGGCAAGCTGCCGGAGGGCACCACGGCAACGGATCTCGTGCTGCGCGTGACGGAGGTGCTGCGCAAGCACGGCGTGGTCGGCAAGTTCGTCGAGTTCTTCGGCCCGGGCCTGGCAGACATGCCGCTGGCCAACCGCGCCACGATCGCGAACATGGCACCTGAGTATGGCGCAACCTGCGGGTTCTTCCCCTTCGATGAGCACACGCTCGACTACATGCGCTTGTCGGGCCGCCCCGAGGAACTCGTGCGCACGGTCGAGGCCTATGCCAGGGCGCAGGGCCTCTGGCGCGACGACAGCCTGCCGATCTCGTACGGTGCCGTGGTCGAACTCGATCAATCGACCATCGTGCCGAGCCTCGCGGGCCCCAGCCGTCCGCAGGATCGCGTGGATCTGCCGGCAATGCAGAGGACCTGGCAGGGTGCGCTTCCAAAGCTCAAGGCCGGCTCCAAGGCCACCATGCTGCCCACCGCCACCGCGCTCGCCGAGGATGGCGCCGCCGTGATGATGGACGGCGAGGAGTTCATCCTCAAGCATGGCGCCGTCGTGATCGCTGCGATCACGAGCTGCACCAACACCAGCAATCCCAGCGTCATGATCGGTGCTGGCCTGCTCGCGAAGAAGGCCCGGCAGTTCGGCCTCGAGCGCAAGCCGTGGGTCAAGAGCAGCCTTGCGCCTGGCTCCAAGGTCGTCACCGACTACCTGAACAAGGCTGGACTGCAGCACGCGCTTGATGAACTCGGTTTCCAGACCGTGGGCTACGGATGCACGACCTGCATCGGCAACAGCGGGCCGCTTCCCGAAGCGATCGAATCGGCCATCAAGGGCAGTGATCTCGTGGTGGCGAGCGTGCTCAGCGGCAATCGCAACTTCGAAGCCCGCGTGCACCAGGACGTGAAGGCGAACTACCTCGCGAGCCCGCCGCTCGTGGTCGCCTACGCGATCGCCGGCACCGTCGACATCGACCTGCAGAAGGATCCCATCGGGATTGCGAAGGATGGCAAGCCGGTCTTCCTGCGCGACCTCTGGCCAAGCCAGGCGGAAGTCGATGCGGCCGTCAAGGCGAGCGTGACCAATGAGCAGTTCCGCACGCAATACGCGGATGTCTTCCGTGGCAGCACCGAATGGCAGGCGATCCGCACGGGCGGCGGCGACATGTACTCCTGGGACTCCAAGAGCACCTACATCCAGGAACCCCCGTTCTTCACCACGATGACGCTCGAGGAACCTGGACCGATCGGCTCGATCGCCGGCGCACGCGTGCTGGCCAAGCTCGGTGACAGCATCACGACCGACCACATTTCGCCTGCCGGCAACATCAAGAAGGACGGGCCCGCGGGCTCGTACCTGCAGCAGCATGGCGTGCCGGTTTCGATGTTCAACTCCTACGGGAGCCGTCGCGGCAACGACCGCGTGATGACGCGCGGCACCTTCGCCAACACGCGCATCCAGAACCAGCTTGCTCCCGGGACGACCGGTGGCGTCACGATGGACTTCACCGATGGCCAGGTGAAGCCGATCTTCGATGCCGCTGAGCGCAGCAAGGCACAGGGCATCCCGCTCATCGTGCTCGCCGGCAAGGATTACGGCATGGGCTCCAGCCGTGATTGGGCGGCCAAGGGCACCTACCTTCTTGGGGTGAGGGCCGTGATCGCCGAGAGCTTCGAGCGCATCCATCGTTCGAACCTCGTCGGCATGGGCGTCCTCCCGCTCTGCTTCCTCGATGGTCAATCAGCGACCAGCTTGGGCCTCGACGGAACGGAGACCTATGACATCGAGGTGCCGAGCACACTGAAGCCTCGGCAGAAGCTCAAGGTCGTGGCCAAGGGCGCCAAGGGCGTGACCGCCTTCGAGGCCCTATGCCGCATCGATACGCCGGTCGAGATCGACTACTACCGAAACGGTGGGATCCTGCAGACGGTGCTGCGGGCCATGGCCCGAGCCTGATTCGCACCGAACTTCCTGCGTGCCCATGCGGGGCATGGTCTGGAGCGTGTCTGCTCAGCGCCATGCCCCGTTTCTCGTTGAAGAACGTGTTGTCCGCGTGGATCGACCCGGAGGTCTTCGGGCTCACAGCACTCCCTATGCCGAGCCAGCTCGACGCACAGGCGGGGTGCTGCGTCAACTGCGGGGCCTCGTTCGTGGGCGCACAAGGGGCGATTGCCGGAGCAGATCGATGCGACTCACCGGCAGGCATCGATGCGTTGATCTCCTTGGGTGACTACGCGGGGCCTGCCGGGCAGGCTGCTCGACTGATCAAGGGGACGTGTTGGTCCGATGGTGCCTGGTGGTGGGGGAGTGCGCTTGGCAAGCGGCTTGCGGCATGGCCCCAAGGCACGGATCGCGCGTGCCATGGTGTTGCGTGCGGCACTCGGCCCGTGGGGACGCTGCGATCGAATGCGATGCTGGTGCCGGTTCCGGGCGATCGATGGCGCACGGCGCTGCGCGGCATTGACCATGCGGCCATCCTCGCTCGCGCGGCATCTGCATCGTGCGGCTTGCCATGGCGCACGGTGCTGGCGCGCCAAGATCCGACACGCCAAGCGTCGCGAGGTGCGTACAAACGACGGGCAATCCAGGGGCGATTCAGCATCAAGTCAAATTCGATTCGTGTTCCAGACCAAATTGTGCTGGTCGATGACGTCTGCACAACGGGTTCCACGGCGGCAGACTGCGCAAGGGTCTTTCGACGCGCCGGGGCCAGATGGGTCGCCCTTGGGGTGCTGGCTCGGGCTCACCGATAAAAACAATGATTCAGCAGGTCAAAACCGATGCTTATCGAGCCCTTCATCACGTGTGGACAGCCTCGCTACCCCTTGACAGGCGTCTCGCTTTGCGTACACTCTCCCTCCCGCCGCATTTTGCTGCGGGCACGCTGGTGCGCTACGCACCAGTGAGTTTCCTTGACAATCGAGCAGTTGGAACCGCGAGGATGCGGGCTTTGCATGCAACGTTCACAGCGTTGGGTGCAGGCAAAAATCGCTCACTATCACAGTAGTGAGCGCCGACATCCTCTGTGATGCCAGAATGTGATAGATAGTCGATTCTGAGGACTCCTTCGCGGGGCGAAAGCCCATGGCGACGGATGTCGGAAACTTCCATCGGATTGCCATCCGATGGCACCAACAGAATGGTGAACGACCGGCCGGTGCTTTCGGCACCGGTCGCCAGGCAACCTTCATCGAAGATCACAGGGCTTGCCCTGTTTATTCGTCCAATTGAAGAGTTTGATCCTGGCTCAGATTGAACGCTGGCGGCATAGCTAAAACATGCAAGTCGAGCGAAGCAGCAGCAATGCTGACTGAGCGGCGAAAGGGTGAGGAATACATTCCTACGTACCGTGAGGTCGGGGATAGCCAGGGGAAACTCTGGGTAATACCCGATGTGGTCGCAAGATCAAAGATTCATCGCCTCATGAGCGGGGAATGTCCTATCAGGTAGTTGGTGGGGTAATGGCTCACCAAGCCTAAGACGGGTAGCAGGTGTGAGAGCACGGCCTGCCACATCGAAACTGAGACACTGTTCGGACTCCTACGGGAGGCTGCAGTAACGAATCTTCCGCAATGCGCGAAAGCGTGACGGGGTAATGCCGCGTGCAGGATGAAGCCCCTCGGGGTGTAAACTGCTGTCAGGAACCAGGAACGCAATGACCAGTTCCAGAGGAAGAGCCGGCTAACTCTGTGCCAGCAGCCGCGGTAATACAGAGGGCTCAAGCGTTAATCGGAATCACTGGGCTTAAAGCGAGCGTAGGCGGATCGGTAGGCACGTTGTGAAAGCCCACGGCTCAACCGTGGAATTGCAGCGTGAACCCCCGATCTTGAGGCGAGTAGAGGTAGCCAGAACGATAGGTGGAGCGGTGAAATGCGTAGAGATCTATCGGAATGCCGAAGGTGAAGACAGGCTACTGGGCTCGAACTGACGCTGAGGCTCGAAAGCGTGGGGATCAAACGGGATTAGATACCCCGGTAGTCCACGCCGTAAACGATGCGCACTAGGTTGAGGATGCTTGACGCGCCCTCGGCCGTAGCAAAAGTGTTAAGTGCGCCGCCTGGGGAGTACGGTCGCAAGATTAAAACTCAAAGGAATTGACGGGAGCTCACACAAGCGGTGGATCATGTGGCTTAATTCGAAGCAACGCGAAGAACCTTATCCTAGGCTTGACATGCACGGATCAACTCCATGAAAGTGGAGCCACACCCGCAAGGGCGGAACGTGCACAGGTGCTGCATGGCTGTCGTCAGCTCGTGCTGTGAAGTGTCGGGTTAAGTCCCTCAACGAGCGCAACCCCTGTCTCTAGTTGCTAACGGGTAATGCCGAGGACTCTAGCGAGACTGCCGGTGTCAAACCGGAGGAAGGTGGGGATGACGTCAAGTCCTCATGGCCTTTACGCCTAGGGCTGCACACGTGATACAATGGTGCCGACAGAACGATGCGAGGCCGCAAGGCGGAGCAAATCGCTTAAAAGGCACCCCAGTTCGGATTGGAGGCTGCAACCCGCCTCCATGAAGTTGGAATCGCTAGTAATCGCGGATCAGCACGCCGCGGTGAATAAGTTCCTGAGCTTTGTACACACCGCCCGTCAAGTCATGGGAGCTGGCAGCGCCCGAAGTGGCCCCGTTTCAGGGGTCCCTACGGCGAGGCTGGTGACTGGGACTAAGTCGTAACAAGGTAGCCGTAGGGGAACCTGCGGCTGGATCACCTCCTTTCTAAGGGAATGTTCTTAGACATCCCCCGAGAGCGATCTCGGAGATGCAATCGTCAACGTACCTCGTCCACTCACGTGGAAACCGGCTCGGCAACGAGCTGGAATGGCTCCAACTGCTCTTTTCTACAGCGCCCTCGGCTTTGCCGGGGGCGCTGTTCTTTTTGGTGCGCTGAGCCTTGGGTCTTCGGCGGCGCTTGCCGCGGTCTGGCTCGGTTTCGTAGCCTCCGTGGCATGGACCGGCGCAGCTTCATCACCTCTGCAGGATCGGTTGCGGCGGCTGTGCACCTGGCCGCCGATGCACGGGCCATGCACCAAGAAGGCTCGGGAGCCAAGCCCATTCGCCCCAACCCGCCGGTCGCAGGGAAGAACTACGCCCACTCCGTCGCCAGGTGGTGCTACGGCGGATTCGAGCTCAAGGACCTCTGCACCCGAGTCAAGGCACTTGGATGCACCGGCATCGATCTCCTCGGGGAGTCCGAGTGGGGCGTCGCCGCGGATGAAGGGCTGGTCTGCGCGGTCGCGAATGGTCCCACGACCATCGTGGAGGGCATGAATCGCCTCGAGACCCATGATCGCATCGTCAAGGAATCAGAGCGTCTGCTTCCGTTGGCGGCCAAGGCCGGGATCGCTCGAATGGTCGTCTTCAGTGGGAATCGCCGGGACATGGCCGATGACGAGGGGCTTGCGAATTGTGCCGCCTGCCTGCGCCGCATCATGCCTGCCGCACGCGCCGAGGGCGTGACGGTGGTGATGGAACTGCTGAACTCGAAGGTCGACCACCGGGACTACATGTGCGACCGAACCCAATGGGGCGTTCGACTCGCGAAGGCCGTTGACGACGAGCGTTTCCGCCTGCTGTACGACATCTACCACATGCAGGTCATGGAGGGTGACGTCATCGCCACCATCCGTGAGCACTCCCGCTGGATCGCTCACTACCACACCGGCGGGGTGCCCGGGCGCAACGAGATCGACTCGAGCCAAGAGCTGAACTACCCGGCGATCTGCGCTGCCATCGCCCAAACTGGGTTCACGGGTTTCATCGGGCAGGAGTTCATTCCTAGATTCAACCCCATGCACTCGCTGGCCGAGGCCTTGAGCCTTTGCATTGATCCTCGGGCATGCTGATCGACGGGCAACCAGGCTGAGAGGGGGGAGCTTGACCTGCGGCCCTCTCGAGCCAGCGTGAATCAGGACCGGGAACCTGCTGCCGTGCTTCGGGGAGCTGAAAAGGTGATGAAGCGAGAGAAAATTCGCTTGCGCCAAGCAGCGTCCGCACTACCTTGCAGATGCTCGGAAGGAAAGGGCCTCCGCCGCGAAAGCGGCATGTCGGTCGGCCCCGCAAGGGGCGCCTGCCCCGCCTTCCAGCGAAGCAGGTTTCCGGCACGGGGGCTCACTGGCGCGCGATCACTCGCGTTGCCTGCGCGGCGCCCCTGATCGGGCCCCGACCTTCTGCGCTTCGGGCGCCACCGGACTCCATCGTGGGGGAGTCTGGGGCGCCTTTTTCGTTCCGGCAGCAGAGGTGTGCCCGGTCTAGGATCCTTGTCCCAACAAAGGAGCCACCATGACCTCGCTACTCGCTGCTCTTGTCCTCTCGCTTGTACCAGTCGCCGATGGCACTCCCGACTATTCGGCGAGTCCTCTCGACCCTGCTGAGATGGAGCAGCGCCTCGCGGCGTGCCCGGTGACATTCGACAAGGCCATCGAACTCGCTGTAGCCAAGGTGCCGGGCATGGTGGTCGAGGCCGATGTGCATGACCACGGTGGGGTGCTGCAGTACGAAATCATCATTGGCGGAAATGGCACCATCAAGCGCGTGGTGGTGAATTCGACGAGCGGAGAGGTCTTTGCGCCCGCACTCGACCTCAAGGGGGCCATGGCTGCGGCGCGGGCCAAGGTTGATGGCCAGTTCATGAGCGTGGTTTCAGATCAGCTGGCCGACCCGCCGACCTACACCGCCCGCGTGTTTCACAAGGGCAAGATCCACACGATCACGCTCAGCGCCGTCGATGGAGCCATCACGAGCTCAACCGTGCAGGGGCGCTTCCCCGGCGAGGACACAGGCGACAAGGAGCCCGTGGCCCTTCCGAGCGGCCTTCAGTATGTGGACCTGGTCGAAGGAACGGGCGCCCAGCCCAGCGGCCCATCCGCGAGGGTCAGGGTGCACTACACGGGCTACTTCAACGACGGGAAGGTCTTCGACAGCTCAGTCAGTCGTGGCCAGCCGGCCGAGTTCCCCCTTGGCGGAGTGATCAAGGGCTGGACCGAAGGCGTGGGCAGCATGAAGGTCGGTGGCAAGCGCAAGCTCATCATTCCGTTCCAGCTCGCTTACGGCCCTGAAGGTCGCCCAGGAGCGATCCCACCGAAGGCCACGCTGTTCTTCGATGTTGAGCTGATCAGCATCGTCAGCGATCCGGGGGCCGCACCCGCTCCGGGCAAGTGAACCGCTCGTCGGGCATCGCGCCCTTCGGCTGATCGGCCCGCCAACGGTCCGGGTTGCAGGCGCGCGCTCAATGTGCGCCCTGGTTGACTAGGGCTTGATGTCGTCGATCTGCTTCTGGATCTCGCGGTCCCGGGCTTCCATTTGATCACGCACATCGAGTGCCCTGTCGCGGGCCTTGCCCAGCACGCTGCTCGATTGCCGCTTGCCGTCA
>Ga0194123_10004132_pt1 | contig 16691 bp, 31 predicted proteins | sample TA2MahsurfametaG_5_FD_155479 | JGI IMG/M metagenome (GOLD analysis project Ga0194123, IMG submission 155479) | Freshwater microbial communities from Lake Tanganyika, Tanzania - TA2015023 Mahale A surface | ecosystem: Environmental > Aquatic > Freshwater > Lake | place: Tanzania: Lake Tanganyika... | reverse complement strand
GGTGGTAGTTGGTCTACTTCGGGTTCAGACAATACTGGTGGTTCAGGTGGCTCTGGTGGTGGTTCAACTATTGATGGCCCTGGTACTGGTGCAGGTGGTACTCGTACCGCATCTCCTGTTCAAGGTAATGATGGTGGAAATGATACAAGTTCAACTCCTTATGGCGGTGGAGGTGGAGGCGGTGCTGGCGGTGCTGGTATTGGTAGAGATGCTGCTAGTAATCAAGCAAATGGTGGTGTTGCATTAGCCGTAGCAATTACTGGTTCATCTGTTTACTATGCAGGTGGCGGTGGCGGTGGTGGGTACCGATTTCCAAATCATGGAGGAACTAGAGGTATTGGTGGCGGAACATCTACAACTGCTTATAAAGGCGGTGGCGGAGATGCTGGTGCTACTAGCGGAAACAATCAAGGAACTGCTGGAACCTCTAACACAGGTGGTGGTGGTGGCGGCGGTTACAACGATAATAATTATCCAACTGGAAACGGTGCAAATGGTGGTAGTGGAGTAGTTATCCTTCGTGCAACCCAAGCAGCAGCATCTACAACTGGTTCTCCCACATACACAACATCAGGTTCATACCACATTTATCAATTTAACGGTGATGGGAGTATTACTTACTAATGTCTATTCGTAAATTTTCAACAGCTTCCATTAAGAGTGGAACTAAATCATCTAAGTTTTGGGATCAAACTACAACTATTCCATTTACTGTTGACTACCTAGTAGTTGCAGGTGGTGGCGGTTCAGGTGGTGGTAATTCTTTTGGTGGAACTTCGGGTGGCGGTGCTGGTGGTTACCGTGAGTTTACTTCTCAATCATTAACAATAGGAACCACTTACACAGTAACTGTTGGCGGTGGCGGTGCTGGTGGTTCTGCCCCCGTTGGTGGTGGTACTAACGGTAGTAATGGTGTTGACTCTACATTTAATTCACATACTGCTACTGGCGGTGGTGCTGGAAAAACCACAGGTGGTGGTTCAGGTGGTTCAGGTGGCGGTGCCTATGGTTATCCTGATGGAACTTATAGTGGTGGTGCTGGTAATACTCCATCAACATCTCCATCCCAAGGTAATAACGGTGGTAGTGGTAAAAGCGATAATGTTGTTTACACACACTCAGGCGGCGGCGGCGGTGCTGGTGCAGTTGGTGGTAACGCTACTACAACTAGAGGTGGTCTTGGCGGAGATGGTACTTCATCATCAATAACTGGAACATCTACTTATTATGCTGGTGGTGGTGGTGGCGGTGCTGCTAGTAATACTGGAACATCTAATGCTGCTGGTGGTCAAGGTGGCGGTGGAACAGGAAAGTATGTTAGCGGTGCTGCTGGAGATGCTGGAACCGCTAATACTGGTGGCGGTGCAGGTGGCTCTGCTGGCGGTGGTAGTGTTAGTGGTGCAGCAGGTGGTAGTGGCGTAGTAATAGTCCGTGCAACCCAAGCAGCATCTGCAACAACAGGTTCACCTACTTATACTACATCAGGAAGTTACCACATTTACAAGTTTACTGGTGACGGGTCAATTACTTACTAAGGAGAAACATGGCACACTTTGCAAAACTAGATGAAAACAACAATGTACTTGCAGTACATGTTGTAAACAATGATGTTATTACCGTAGATGGTAATGAGTCAGAGCAAGCAGGTATTGACTTTCTAACATCACTACACGGACACACATTATGGAAGCAAACTTCCTATAACGGCAACATCCGTAAGAACTATGCAGGTATTGGATACACCTATGATGCAGGGCGTAATGCGTTTATTCCACCACAACCTTGGGCATCTTGGACTCTTAATGAAACAACCTGCCAATGGGAGTGTCCTGTTGCTTATCCAACTGATGGCAAGATGTATGCATGGTTTGAACCAAATCAAGAGTGGATTGAAATCACAGGCCCACAGGCTTAAGTTTGAAACAGAGGCAGTTTAGGAAGTGTCCTCGCCTAATGTCATAAGTAAGAACTTCCATCAACTTTCAACATAAGGAGTCTGCGTGGTATTAAAGACCTCGAAATCACCGGATGTTACAGAGACAGTTATCTATGATCTCACCGGTCGTACATCTCAGTACTACGATCCAGACACCTATGCCTTTGATGTTGCTGTAGGTGGTCTGCCATTCCTCTACAACATTACCGATGTCATTCCTTATCGTAGATCGACAGCTCGATGGAAGTATGAGCGTGTTGACCAAGCTCGTGAACCGGGTGAGCAGACCCTTGACTCAGGTCTTTGGGTTAGATCTCAAACATCATGGCATCTTGGTGCAGGTATCCAGTTCCAAGAAGCTCTTGAGGGTAATGCTGATCTTCTTCGTTTCCGTTACTTTACATCCACAGGTATTGATCCTTGGACTCCCGGTGAACTTTCTCTCCTTAAAGACACCTCTAAGATCTACAATGTTACAAGCACATCTGCTACTGCAAAGACCATAGCCTTATCAGCAAGTTATGGTGGCACAGATTATATCCTTGCTATTAACACAGAGGCAACTGCTGCTACCACAGCTCAGATTCGAGTATCCCTTGTTACCTCAGCCGGTACCGCAAGTACTCTTGTTACTGGTGCAACGATTTCTAAAAAGATTCTTGCTGCTGAAACAGATGGAACAGAGCTTTATTTAGCTACTGAAGATTATATCTACCATGGAGACTTTACTGGTGGATCACTTAGCCTTCACCAGCATTACCATATTAATACAGCAAACGCTACCAATGTAGTTCTTAAGTTTGTAAAGAATCGTATTGTGGCTGGCATTAGTTATGTTGCAGGAACTACACCTACTGCTGCTGTATATTCATTACCATTTAGCGAAAGCCATGCAAGTACACATAATATTTCTGGTATCACACCCATAGCAAATACAACCACAGTACCTATTGGATGGATCTGGTCAGATATTGCAGAGGGTCGTGGAGCTATCTACCTCTCTGGTTATGCCGGTGATAAGTCTGCAATCTTTAAGGTGCAGCCTGATGCTGCTACCGGTGCTTTAGGGGCTGCTATCTCTGTAGCAGATATACCTCGTGGCGAAACTGTTCGTTCATTGTTTGGATATCTTGGAACTTTTCTTGCCATTGGAACATCTCGTGGTGTTCGTATTGCTGCTATTGCAGATGATGCAACCATTGTTTATGGCCCCATAATTTTTGAGACTGCTAGTCCTGTGCTTTGCTTTGCAGCTCGTGATTCATACATATGGGCAGGTGTTAAAGCAGGTATTGGTGGTGCATCTGGTGCCTATCGAATCTATCTTGGAACTCTACTTGACGATGGTGCTTATCCTTTTGCTACAGATATATCTGCTTCTGGAACTACAGGAATAGTAGACTCTATAGGCTTTTTCCCAACAAGTGGTCAGCTATTCTTTTCAATTACAGCAAGTGGTATTCATTTAGAACATGCAACTCAATTAGTTGCTGAAGGAACTTTAGACACAGGTACTGTCAATTGGGGTACATTAGAAAAGAAAGCATGGAAAAGAGTTCGTGTTGAGACTGATACTCTTCTTGGAAAGATTGAAGTCTATGCTAATTCCAACGAAGGTAGATCACAGATCGTTACCTTGACTGAAGGTAATGAATATAATACCGACTTTGATTTATCTTCTGCATATCTATCACCACAAGTTAATGGTCAATTAACATTTACTCTTTATCGTGGTGCATCAGATACTACTAAGGGTGCAGTACTTCGTGGCTATGCCATCAAGGCTATCCCATCACCTACCAGATCTAGGCTTATTCAAATGCCTTTGATGTGCTATGACTTTGAAACAGATAGAAGAGGCGTTCGTTTCGGTACACAAGATGGAGCTAAGTTCCGAATAGCAGCGTTAGAGTCCTTAGAATCTAGTGGTTCTACTGTTCTCGTACAGGATTTCACCTCTGGTGAAAACTTCGATACCGTAATCGAAGAAGTTTCATTCACTCGCATGACACCACCAAGTAGCAATAGCGATAACTTCGGAGGGATCATCACTATCACAATGAGAACGGTTGTCTAATGAACTACCTTGACTGGGTTGGCCTTGCGGTCGCCGTAATAACAATCGTCACCGCATTAGCAGGTGGCGTTAGATGGTTAGTTAAACATTATTTAGCAGAACTTAAACCTAATGGTGGAACAAGTTTGCGTGATGAGGTCGATAAACTGTCTGCAAAACTAGACAGATTGTATGAGATATTGATACAGAAGTGAGCTATCCAAACTGGTTTGCTTCTTACGCCATTGCGTATTTCGATAAACATCTAGCAAGATTCAAAGACAAAGAAGATTTAAGATTCTTACAAGTCGGTGCCTTTACAGGTGATGCCAGTCTATGGCTAATGCAAAACATCCTGACTCAGAAGAGTTCAGTCCTTGTTGATGTGGATACTTGGCAAGGATCAGATGAAGAAGCTCACCACCAGATGGACTTTACCGATGTAGAAAAGACCTACGACTGGAAGCTCAAAGATTACCCACGAGTAACAAAGGTTAAATCAACTAGCCTAGAGTTCTATACTCGACTGCCCAAAGAAGAGATCTATGACTTTATCTATATCGATGGGGATCACACAGCCCAAGGGGTCTGGCAGGATGCCAGCCTTGGCTGGAAGGCCCTTAAGAGGGGCGGAATCATGGCCTTTGATGACTACCTATGGGGGGCTGAATTACCCCTTGAAAAGCGACCACAGCCAGCTATAGACCTATTTCTGACCCTACTCAAGGATCAGATTGAACTAATAGATACAGGATCTCAAGTGTGGATAAGGAAGCTATAAATGAAACCTGTTGCCAAGAGAGCCACACCTGCTGCCCTTGCTGTTCTGCGACAAGCAACCAAACTTTTTCCGAAACGCAACAAGGCCAGCGATGGGCTCCTGCCTTCTGCTGCCCACCTAAAAGCCAGTCCTAATTCTGATCACAACACAGGACATGCAGTCGATCTAACCCATGATCCAAAGTCTGGAATAGACTGCCATGAACTGTTTCAGAAGTTTAAGGATGACAAGAGAGTTGTCTACTTAATCTTCGATAGCAAGATCTGGTCTCGTGCCAGAGCAAGTGAGGGAGACCGCCGGTATACCGGATCAAACCCACACTCCAAACATATGCATATCTCCATCGATCCAAAGCATGAGAACGATAAAAGCTCTTGGTTCCCTTGGACAAAAAAGAAAGTGTTCTCTTCTCCAGATGCTGTCATTCAAAGTCTGAAGAATCGGAACCCACAGAAATGTGAAGTACCAAGTCCAAAGGAGGACTAAATGGAAAAAATCAAATCATTAATTCATCGTCATCCTGCTAGAGTTGCAGCGTTTGTATCTTCAGCAGTTGCCTTAATCGTTACTTTAATATCACCAGATATTCCAGTAGAGCAAGCAGTCATCTTTGTCTTGTCTGCATTGGGTCTAGGTGAGTATGCACAGCGTATAGAGAACGAAAAGACAGATGCAGCTCTCTGGACAGATCCAGAGGATATTGACGAAGAGTAATAACTCTTACAAGAAATGGGGCCACCTTCGGGTGGCCCTCTTTTTTTATGCCTAAAAACTACACCGGTAGAAGAGCTTTAAGAAATGCCCCCCTCCCCCATAAAAAACTTATGGAGGTTAGGTGCTACACCGTATAGTGTCGCCTTGAAGTTTCTGCCCCACCTCTTTCGAGGTAGGCCAACAATAGCACGACACGCCGAAATCCCACAATTTGTCATACCCCTGTGTCACACTTATTCCATGACAGAAAAGCTGATTGAGGTAAACAACATCTATGCACAGATGGCTGAGTTATCTGATTCCTCACTACGCCCTCATCCATGGGTAATGGGGTTTTCTTATGGCAGAGATGGTGGTATATCTATCTGGTGGGATCATGCATATGAATCCAGCCAGTACCTATTGGGCAAGCTAGATCTTGTTGATTGGTTCCACGAAGGGTTCTTTATTGCTGATCGCATGGTTCAACTTGTTCCATTACCAGAAGAAAAGAATCTAATTCTTCCGGGAATAATGATCGTATGGCGACCAGTCGATGGAGAGGCGAAGATCTCTAAGTTGGTAGAGGATTACATTAGGGGATATCAAAATGTTACTTAAAGATTTTTACATTGATAAGTTTTGCAAGAAGCTTTTAGAAGCAGAACCACTACCTGATACTGAATACAAACAAGGTTTAGTTGATGGACTTGAATACGCAATAATAGTTCTACAGAAAGAAAGGTCGCAGGATGGGCAAACCCAAGAGAGGCAGGGGTAGTGGTGTTAGAAATACGAACCGGCGAAACGGTAAAGCTTCCAAGAAAAACCCAAAGCAACCCAAAGCCAAGAAGCCTCATGTTAATGGAAGGTCTCTTAAAAATCACAAGAAGAGAGAAGCTTGGAAAGCGTGGAAGGCTAATCAATCTGATACTGCAAAGATTCCACATTGGAAGGAGTGGCAAGTAGATGCCGCATAGTAGTAAGGAAACTTTATCTGTTGGCTGGTGTGACAATGGTATGACTGATGGCAAGTTCACAGAGGGCTTGCTATACACAACACTTACATCTGCAAAGCATGGGATATTTTTTAATAATGCAATTCGTGTCCAAGGCAATCAGATTGCCAGACAGCGTATGGATCTTCTAGAACTATGGGCTGATCATGTGGGAACAGACTGGTTACTGTGGGTAGATTCAGATGTAGTTCTAACATCAGACATATTAAAGAAGCTTTGGGATGCTGCCGATAAGATCTCACGGCCTGTCGTATCTGGGGTGTACTTTGTATCTAAAGGAATGGAGGCCAGCCTAATGACACCTATGCCGGCTATATTCTTAGACAAAGAAGGAGATGAGTACAATATGGAGTTTATCCACCCACTTCCACTAGACACACTAATTAAAGTTGATAGTGCAGGTATGGGATTAGTTCTTATGCACAAGTCAATAGTTCCAAAATTAAGAGAGAAGTTTCCGGATCAATCATTCTTTGCTGAGAAAGATTTAGGTAAGGATAAGTTTGTCGGTGAAGATATTATTTTCTTTAGGAAACTAAAGGAATGTGGAATCAAAGTTCATGCACACACCGGTGCATTGGCTCAACATATGAAGCGATTTAGTTTTGATGTCGCTTACTATGGACTCTACTGGCAAGAATATGCAAGACAAATGAAGATAAAGGAAGAAGCCAATGCAGGAAATTAAAGATGTATTGATTGATATCCTCAAGAAGAAAGATGCTTTAAGAGGTAGATCAACTCAGACACAAGTAGGGCCATCAGAACTTGGTGGTTGCCCACGCAAGGTTTGGTACAGGTTGCATGAACAACCTGAGACCAATAGCAATGAGTTAAAGCTTGCTGCTATTATGGGTACTGCAATTCACGGAGCCATAGAACAGGCTCTTGCATTGCACGATCCAAAGCAGGAAGAATATCTTGTTGAAACTGAGGTCGAAGCAGATGGAATAAAAGCCCATGTCGATCTCTATATTAAATCATCTGGTGCTGTTGTCGATTGGAAAACTGTTAAGATTAAGAATCTTAATTTCTTTCCATCAAGGCAACAAATCTGGCAGGTTCAAACCTATGGTTACCTCTTAGCCAAGAATGGCTACGAAGTTAAAACTGTAAATCTTGTGGGCATACCACGAGATGGGGATGAACGAGATATCAAAGTACACTCTGAGGCATACGATCCAAGTATCGCCGAAGAAGCTCTCAACTGGTTACGCAATATTGAGTTTGCAGATGAGGCACCACCACCAGCAAAGGATGCTAGTTACTGTCAGTTCTACTGCAAGTACTATGATCCAAGTGGTGAAGTGGGGTGTACTGGATTAAAAAAAGGCGGTATCACACCGGCGGAGATTCTTCTTGATGATCCACAGGTGGATAGCAATGCCTTAGAATATCTACAAGTTAATAACGAAATCAAAAAGTTAGAAACAAAATCTGATTCTTTGAAATCTACTTTCGAAGGTATCTTCGGAAGAACATTGTCTGGCGTAGAGATAAGCTGGACAACTCTGGCAGCTCGTCAATCCGTTGATGAGGAACAGGTCAAAGAGAAGATGGGTTTTGTACCAAAGAAAACAACCGGAAAAGAATCAGTACGGTTGAACATCAAACACACGGAGGAAAAATAAGATGGCTGAACTCGGCTTTCAAGTATCTACAAAGACAAACGATGGAACAATCTTTGTAATTGCAGATGCAACATATACAGGCTTTGCACAGAAATTGTCTGAAGCCCTAGATCAGAGTGGTGCTGAGGCACTACTCCAAGCAATGGCTAATGCGTTTGCACAGCCAATGTCTACCCAACAGATAGCGAATGCTTTGGGTGGAACTGTTATTACTACTGATAAGTGGAATGCACCAGCACAACCTAATACTCCAGTTGCAAGCATTGGCGTAGAAGCGTTGAAAGATCGCTACGGAAACGAGTGGACTTATGGTCTACCTGATGCACCACCACTACCCGATGGTCGTGGTTTCTATGCTAAGAAGCGTGGAATATCCAAGGCTGGAAAAGCCTATGTTGGTTGGTTCGATCCAGTAAAAGGCCCGAAGCCTTTCAGTAAAGGAGTGGCTGAGGCCGAAACTATTTGGATTAAGTAACCCATGAGGTCACAACACCAAAAGTTTTTAATCGAACTGGTGGAGCCGGATACACCTAAGTATCCGGCCTTCACCGGCAAGGAAGCTTGTGCAACTGTAGGATCAGAGATGTTCTGTACAGATGAAAAAGACTTCAGTCACTACGAGGTTCTGCGAGGGATCTGTAGTCAATGTCCACTCTTAAAAGATTGTTTTAACTGGGCATTACATAACGAGGACTTCCATTATTGGGGAGCTTCCTCTGCATATGATAGAAAGTTTATCCGAAGATTTTGCAACATAGAAAGAAAGCGAACTATAGCAGCCTAATGTTGAACTTACTTCAAGCAGTACACAGTACAAACTCTTCAGCGAAACCATTGCCCGATGTGTGGGAATCATTGAAGCTTCATGGGATGAGGTTCCGTCATTCACAACTATGCCTAATCGCTGGGCAACCAAACTCTGGTAAGAGTCTTATGGCTTTGGTATATGCACTTAAAAGTCAGGTACCAACTTTGTATTTCTCTGCCGATACGGATCCAATAACACAGATGTTTCGTACTGTCGCTGCTTTGAGTGGGATTCCGCAACAACAAGTGGAGACTTATCTTGATCAGGACTCACACTATTTCGATTCAATGTTGTCTGAGAAAAGCTCACATATCAAGTGGGTCTTTGATCCGTCACCAGATATAGACACCATTGAACTCGAAGTCCTTGCCTATGGCGAGGTGTATGGCATGGCACCGGTACTTGTCGTGATAGATAACTTAATGAATTGCGTGTCCGTTACTGGGGAAGAATGGTCAGGCATTCGGGCAATCATGTCCGAACTTCATCATGTTGCTAGAAAGACAGGTGCCTGTGTCCTTGCTCTTACACACATGTCAGAGCAAAGAGATTACGATGCAGACAAGCCAGCACCACGAAGAGCCATCTTAGGTAAAGCTTCACAGCTTCCTTCGATGATTCTTTCTATTGCAATGAATCCAGAGTATGGAGAGTTCAGAGTTGCTGCTGTTAAGAACCGATTCGGTGAACACTCTGCTGATGGAACTAAGTATTCTACTCTTCTTATAGATCCATCAAGAGTTCAGATAGCTGATGCTAATGCACAGGGTAGAGCAGACATGAGACCGGGAGTAATAAACTTTGGACAGCAAAACTTCACGAGCCAACAAACGCAAGGGTACGCAATGGGAAGTAGATTTAATTGATTACTTCCGAAGTAAAGAATTAATAGCAGAAAGATTAAGACTTTCTGGCAACTATGATGAAGGCGATCTCTGGTTCTTAAACAGACAGGTCTACTTCGTAGTAGAGGCTAAGAATGAAAAAGGTTTTAAGCCCGGGCCTTGGACACAAGAAGCGGTGCTTGAAAGGGATAACTGGATGAAGAGAAGAAAGAACAATGGTCGAGTTATTCCACTTGTCATTGCCAAGCGAAGGCAAAGCAATGTCAGTAAAGCATTTGTAATTATCCAACTAGACGAATTTATGGAGCTAATAAATGAATGAGACACTAGCACTAATCCTATCTGTCACAGCAGGTGTTGCCCTTTATCACTTCCTTGAGTGGGGCTACTACAACATCAAAGATAAGTTATTTGAATGGAAATACACAGAAGAGATTGATAAGTTTCATCAGTACATTAAGTCTTTAGAGAAGACTACAAAGAAAAAGAAGTAATGTCACAACTACGATTCGTATCTTTGTTTGCTGGAGTCGGGGGCTTTGACCTCGGCTTCCAGCAAGCAGGGATGAAATGTGTAGGTCAAGTTGAGATTGATAAACATTGTCAGAAGGTATTGCAAAAACATTGGCCCGATGTACCTTTGCATGATGATGTAACTACAGCAGTTGAGTGGGCTAAAAAGAAAGGATTGGTAGGAAATGTCGACATCGTATGCGGAGGATTCCCATGTCAAGATGTCTCAGTCGCTGGCAAAAGAGCTGGTATTGCTGGGGCAAGAAGTGGACTCTTCTGGGATGCCATTCGATTTGCTAGGGAAGTCCAAGCACACACGCTCCTCTTGGAGAATGTGCCGGGATTATTATCAAGCAACCAAGGCCGCGATTTCGGAGTCGTTATCTCTGAAATGGCCGACTCAGGGTATCGCCACATCGAGTGGAGAGTTTTGGATTCGCAGTTCTTCGGAGTTCCCCAACGCCGCCGTAGAGTCTTCATTATTGGAAGTTCTCGAGAAGACATCAAATCCCCGATACTTCTTGAGCAGTAAGGCTTGCGAAGGGATCCTTCGTAGAGCTAATCGTAGGGGCAAAGTACTACCGAAAGCGTTGGAAGATGCATTGGTTTATCAAAGCAAGCAGAGCCAAGAGTAAAGACGATTATGAGACTTGGGTTGAGGGAGGAGTGACACCTACATTGAACGCATTTGAAAACAATGGAGATGTTCGAGCTACTGTATTGATTGCAACTAACGAAGTGATTGGAACCTTACAGGCACGAGACTACAAGGGTGTTGGTAATCAGTATGTTGATGAGGATAAACTCATTATCTTCCATCCTCATCGATCTGATGGAGTCAGGATTCAGGGTGACACCATCAACACATTGACAAGTTATATGGGTACAGGAGGACTGAACACACCTATGGTTCATGCAATACAGAACACGGTTATAGGTAGGTCAGATGCTGCTGGGCCCAATGGTCGAGGACATACTGATGAAGGAGATCCCATGTTCACTATCGATACCACCTCACCTCATGCGATTGTTATTCGTGAGAGGGAAGGCAAACCCGGTGGTGGCAAGGGTGCAATGTTCTCTGACAAATCATTCACCCTCAAGAATGTCAATGATCAGACAATCTTTGAGCAAACTATTAGAAGATTAATGCCACTTGAATGCGAAAGATTGCAAGGGTTTCCAGATGATTGGACAGAAGGACAGTCTGATTCCCAGCGATATAAACAGATGGGTAATGCGGTCACCGTCAATGTAGTCAAATGGATTGGCGAGAGAATCGTAGATTCCTATGGCCGCTGATGTTGACCTACTCAAAGCAGTCATACGCCACTACGGTGGCGAAGTAAGAGATGGATATTCGAAAGCAGTAAGGTGTTGCTTTCACGATGACTCACGCCGATCAGCCGTGATGTCAACAGATGGAGAAAAGGCTGGGTTGTATTTCTGCCACACCTGTGGCATAGGTGGAGATGCATACTCACTATTGATGTGGAAGGAAGGGGTTGATTTTCGTGTTGCTATCGATAGAGCGGTTGACATTGCTAAAAGAGCTGGCTACGACTTATCAAACAAAGATAAACGAAGAGACGGTGGCATACTTACAGGGGCGAGGGTTCAGTCAAGAGCTGGCAGAAACTCATCTACTCGGCACCGTACCAGTAGATTGTGACCCTAGCCATGTGCAATTTATCGGTTGGCTATCCATCCCATACAGAGTTGTCCATGGGGTGGCAGGATTCAAGTTCCGAAGAGTCGATGGATCTCCGGGCCCTAAATACATGGCTCCAATGCATCAGCCAGCCCGACTCTACAATGCAGTCGATCTACAAAAACCTTCAGATGTTGTTGCAATCTGCGAGGGAGAACTCGATGCAGCTATTGCCAGCCAACTGTTACCTTCAGTTGGAGTACCGGGTGTCAAAGCATGGAGACCACACTTCAATAGATTATTCGGGGGATACAAACGAGTACTTGTCCTTGCAGATAATGACGAGACAAAGAAAGATGGTAGCAATCCGGGTATGGAACTCGCCGAGAAAGTCTTACAAGAAGTTGACCACGCTGAACTGATACCATTACCTCAAGGTTCTGATGTCAACTCAGTAGTTATAGAAGAAGGATTAGAAGGTCTGAGAAAGAGGTTAGGACTAGATGAGTAACAATGGAGACTCAGGAAACAATCAAGAATTTGATAAGCTTATTAGAAAGCAATGGCCTAAAGGTAGTAAGTATAAGCAATCAACCTTCGGGCCTAGAGATAGTAGTTCGAGTTCCGCCGATCCAGAGATGAACCAGTTCGTCACCGATGTGTGGGATATCATCGATGAACTAGGAAACTTACTGATAAGTAAGCAGAGGGATTACGGCCCCGGCAATATCAACAATGCATTCGGTGGCCCAATAAACGGACTGCTTGTCCGTATGGGTGACAAGTTCGAACGACTCAAGAACCTATTCGCTTTCAGCGATGGTAAGCCACAGCATGAACCGATCGAAGATTCATTCAAAGATCTAGCCAACTACGCCATCATTGCCATGATGGTCAAGCGTGGAAAGTGGCCTAGGAATAAACTATGAAAAAGGTTTTCTTTTTTTTAATTCCAATTCTTGTAATTACAGCATTGTATTTCGCCATTAGATTTCTAATCGACACCATCATAGAGATGGATGATGAGGGTAGTGTTGGTGAGTGAGAGAGCTAAAGACCACATCAATGACCTAATCAATATATCCGCTTTAACCATCTACCGAAGGTTCATTGGATATGTAGAGTATAAAGATCTGATACAAGAACTAAACATCTATGTGCTTCAGCGACCCAAACTTGAAGAAGATCTTGATGAATCTTATACCGTCTCAAAGGATGAGACGAAGTGGGTGGCTCGAAAGATTATGGCTCGGCTCCGCCGGCACATAGAAAAGTATTCTCGCAAGGAAAAAGCAGCCAAGGTTGGATACTCAACCGGTGATGAGTTCTTCTATAACACAGCAACAATCGCATCTATCTTACCTATTGCATTGCAGTTTGATGTGCAGGGAGCAACCCTTATCGACAAGGTAGATGATGGACAACCAAGAAAATCTCCAGCACCTAACGAAGGTGGCAACCTCATGGCTATGGCCATTGATGTTAGGTCTGCTGTTGAATTACTAGACAAAGATGAAAACTACATAATCTATCTAAGATATGGAGCTTCCCCAATGACTCTATCTGATATAGCAAAAGAGTTAGGACTCTCTGATTCAACTGTGGATAGGAGAGTGCAAAGAATTTTACGAAAGATAATTGATCATCTTGGAGGGCCTACGCCATGGGTCTAAAGATAAACCTTGAAAGATATGAGGTTGTGATGGCAGTTAACACAGCAGTTGAAAGATATGTAAGCACGATGAAGAACCAACAAATGAGAGGGTTAGGTGATCTTGATCCATGGCAAAGGATTCTCTTAGATGTTGATGGGTGTGGTGCAGAGATCGCTGTAGCCAAATATCTTGGTGCTTATTGGAGTGGTGCTTTCGGTCAAGGTGGTGTAGATATAGAACCAAATATAGATGTTAAATACACCAAGCATGAGCAGGGTAGATTACTTGTAAGACCTGAAGCTAGAGATGATATTAAGTTTGTTTTAGTTCGTGGTGGTATGCCGAACTATGAGTTAATCGGTTGGATTATGGGTGTAGATGCTAAGAATCCTGAGTGGTTAGATAAACCTGATTGGAAAAGACCAGAAATCTATTGTGTACCAGAAGAAAGTCTACGAAAGTTTAGAGGAAGTTACAGCAATTAATGGTTATGAAAGAACCCCCTCCAAAGAGGGGGTTCTTTCCCTAGAGTGGAGGATCAGATCCACTACACCCAGTCTAATGTCGCTGTTGCCATTGTCAATTCAGCGACCATACTCCTCCTTCAAATGTTTTCCACAATATGGCCAAGGCTTCGATCCTCGGTCGGCATATATGTGAAGGGCAACATGGAACTGTTCCATTAGTGTCGCCTTCTTTGGCGGTGTCTTCTTGTCGCCGCCGTGAGCAACCCAAGTTCTTGGGTATTCGATTTGGAAGTAGCCTTGAAACTGCTTCTGTTGTCCAGCTACTGCATTTGATCTGCCGCTACTCTCACACATAGCGAGCTTCTGCCACGCTGGCGGCAGATGATTGAAGTCCATGTCCTCGAAGTGCAGAATCACCGGGATGTCCTCGATGATCGTGCTTTCGATCTTGACTTCAGCTTCAGCTTTCGGTGGCAAAGCCCTCAATGGTGGCGATACTAAGACCGCCACCATCAAGACTCCACCGATGATTAGTCGGTGCATCTATCTTTCTCCTCCCAATGTGATTGCCCCAAGCCATATCAGCAAAGGAATCCACATCAGTATCGGTGAATCCTCACTCATGCCGAGTGGGAATGTGAAGAAGGACAGGAAGAAGAGTGCATAACCCACTACCCCTCCTTCATCTCAAGTTCAATGTTGGATATCTCAAACTCCGAGTCATCCCATTGACCATCTTCTTGTTCGACCCACGGTTCATCAAGTTGAAGTCGAAGGGTGTTGTGAATGTCTTCGAACTCCTTCTCGGTAAGAGGTCTGTTCGTTTCAAACGAACCTGTGATTGTGAACTTCATGCCTGACCCTCATCTTTCCACTTGGTTGTATCCAGTACTTTGATTGTGTCCTCGGACAATCTAATGGATTGGCGGTCAGTAATCCACCACTCCAACCCATCGAGTCGCCGAGATAGTTCACCTCGAAGGAGGTTCTCATCGCTTGAATAGATGGACACGATGATCCGTTTCAGCTCGGTGCTGCCAGTTCTTCGATCCGTGATGCAGTTGCATTGGTCAATAGGAATCCAATGCTTTACACACAGTTCTTTGATGGTCATGCTGACACCTCCTCAAATCGAACCCCTTCTTGGACTTCGCCACCGACTTCTCGAGGTTCTTCTTCCCACTCACCAGACCAGAACTTTTCCTTGGCTTCCTCGAGACTGGGTGCCTCAATGTTTAGGTCGTACCACTCTTCGTACACATACTTCACTTTGAACTTCATTACTCACCCTCCGAAACTGTGATGGTGATGTCTTCATCCACAGACCAAGGAACCTCGGTGAGGATGTGTCCGATTCGGTTGATGAAATAGATTCCATTATGAATCCATTCACTTTTACCTTCGCAGGTATTAGTCCATCGAGTTGCTGGGTCTGAGTTCTTGAACTGCTCCTCATCTCCATCGAAGTAAATGATGTCGCCATGTTCATCACGAACTGGCTTGAACTTCTCGACCCACTCTTCCCAAGTATGATTGAGAATCCTTGCTTCGAGCTTTGGTCTCATTACTTACCCTCCTCGAAGTAGCAACTAATCATGTCGCCCCAGCAGTAGTGGTCACCAACCCACCAAATGTGGGTCATTGCGTAATAGACGGCAACGATGCCGAGCAGTATCGCAACTGCACGAACTCGTTTACCTCTCTTCGTTAGTTTCATTTCTGTTCCTTTTCTCTAGGTGGTCTGTCTCTTCAGGTGGGGTAGACCAGTTCCCCACGACCTCCCCGAAGGGAGGTTTCGACTTAGGATGCTTGGTTCCAATCGCAGTTCTTGCAGTAGTGCCACTTGGCTTCCCAATCTGAGACCCTTGCTTGGCAATCAGGAACTGCCACCCTCTTCCCATCCTTGACGATGTAAGAGATGCATAGTCTTTGAATCGAACCATCCGAGAAGAACATCATGTCGAACCATTGGTCGCCCACTTTGATGTTCTTTCTGTCGGTCATCTTGACCCGATTCGGTTGGCATATGTCCATGTGCTTTTCATAATCTGCATTGGTGGAAGTTTCAGTCCAGCAAGTTGAGCAGATGTAAGCAATCTTCATTTTCCAATCCTCCAAAGATTCTTCTTGGTCAGTTCAACCAGTAGGGGAATCGCTTCTCCTTCTGTATCTTGAGAAGTGAGGTCTACCCACTCTTCGTTTCCCTCCTCGACATCGGGTTCAAATCCGATGCCATCGGTGGTCAATGTAAGTGCCTTCTTCTTATCTGTTGAGTACACATAGACAACCATGCAGAACCCACCAGTTTGTTCGATACGGCATTCGATGCCAGCATCTTGAAGTGCCAATGCCAACTCATTCGAACCATCAGATTCACAAGTTGCAGAGACTCGGCATTGGTAGCAACCGCCATGTTCGATGCGTAGGAAGTTGTTGTTCATATCTCGGACTTCGTAATCAACCATGTGTGGGTGACCAGTAAATCCTGCACAAGGTTTGGCATCTTGATGCCACCTTTTTTCTTGTAGCTTTTGGCTCATGTTCTAACTCACACCCTCTTCTTCAATCCGTTGACCAATCGGTCTTCGTAAGCGGTGAGCAGTTGGTCTACACCATCTTGAACATTCCCGAACTCG
>Ga0194123_10004125_pt1 | contig 16702 bp, 17 predicted proteins | sample TA2MahsurfametaG_5_FD_155479 | JGI IMG/M metagenome (GOLD analysis project Ga0194123, IMG submission 155479) | Freshwater microbial communities from Lake Tanganyika, Tanzania - TA2015023 Mahale A surface | ecosystem: Environmental > Aquatic > Freshwater > Lake | place: Tanzania: Lake Tanganyika... | reverse complement strand
CACCACAATAAAAAAGAAGAAAAAGAAGAAAAAGAAGAAAAAGAAGAAAAAGAAGAAAAAGAAGAAAAAGAACGCTAGTTCAAATATTTTTTATAAAAATGATTTTGATTGAAGTCAAAGTATAATCAAAATCAATTTGCATTATTGCATTACAATGGGAGCCGAATCAATGATAAATAGGAAATGAATCAATATTCATGACGGGTGGTTTTCCATTGATAAATTTTTGTTGAATTACGAACTGTGAGAAAAGAGGGTGCTTAAGTTGTTTGTGAGGGATTGCGTTGTGAACGGTGCGTGCAATCATTTTGTAGAGTTTAAATTCGGGATATCTTTCAACGCCATTTTTTTTGTATAGAACATTTCGTCCTTTGTCATCTTTCAACCAGTCAACAATGAGAGATGCGACAGAATTGTTTTTGAGAGTGGTGTTATAATTTGATTCATCACGAATGTCATCAATAAAATAGTCAAAGAGGGAGCATGCCAAACGACACAAATCAAAACTAGGGTTTGGATCTAAACGTGGTTTTTTTTGATTCAAATAAGGGTCGCAATTATACTGTGTGGCGGCATCTCCGTTTCGGTCAAAGCTGTCACTTACGATGGTTTGCCCTTTGAATTTGTATATGGCTCGTCCAAAATCAATAATTTTTATGATGCGTCCATGGGTTGGAACACGGTAATAGGTTCCACCGTGATGGTAATACAAATATTTTTTGTCGGTTTTGATGAACATGACATTGTTGGTGTGCAGATCATTGTGTGTAAACGAGAAGATGTGTTGGTATGTAATGAGAATGAAAATGATTTGCATTAAAATGGATGCCCATTCATTTTCAGTGAGTTCATTTTTACCGTACATTAAAGTGTCAAGCGTGTTGTCACATTTTTCCATAATGATTGTGTTAACAGGAAAGTTGAAAATGTGTGCATTATGAATTTCGTCATGGATGGCGCTGCTGCTGGTGGTGCTGCCATCATCATCGGAGCGATCGCTATCGTTTGTATCGTAATCTTGGTTGCAAACCTCATGGTAATATGGTGTACGTTCATTTGGTTCGTTTGGTTCGTTTGGTTCGTTTGAAGATGAAGATGAGCGGGAGGAACAAGAATCTGAGTCATCAGTATCGTTCTTGTTGTTAGAATGAATGTGAACGGTTTCTTGAGTAAATGGATTGAATTCATCAAGGGGTTCAAGGGTTACAGTGTACGAATGGTGGTCAACTGGATCATGAAAAACCGAATTGAAAGAATGTGAAAGGTCTGGTTCTGTATCAAAGGGGATGACTTCATTGTGATTGGATAATTGCAACGGGGGTTTATTTGAAGCCGAATTCACAGATGAAGCATATGGTAAATTGTCAACCTTGAACAATATATCTTTGTTTTTTAAAAAAAAGTCGCAGCCGTTCAAAAAGTCAATTTCATCATAAATATTGACAGTGAATTCTTTTTGATTTGCTAAGTATGAGCCATAAAAATCAAGTCCATGAACAAACCCGTGCGTGTGCAAGAGTTGACTGGACAAATATGTGAAAAAAGAGTCCACATAAGATGAATTGTTGATTTGATTTATTTTTTTTTGATGAATGGAGGTGGGTTCAAGACCGAATGTGGGTAGTTTGAGTAAATCGGATGCTTGCATGTCGTATTTACCGGAGATGTATTTGATAGGATCAATAAGGGGTGAGTACTTGATAAAGGCGGTTGATTTGAATCGGTGTGTATTTTTAGAATCAGAATGACATTCAAATGAAGCCATAACTTGGTGTTTGTTGATAACCTTTGAAATGGAATAAATACAGTTTTTATTGTTCAAGCGGACTGAGTTATGATTGGAGTCAGACAACAAAAAAAAGCGGTTGTAAAATGGCATGTAATTTTGCATGTTCTTTAATCCCGGTTGTGTTTCTTCTAAAGTTTTGAACAATCCAGGTGAATTTTTGCATTTGCAATACGTTAATTCAAAGGGCGGTTGCATGGGTCTATGTTTGTTTGTTATAAATATTAATAATGTTGACTTTAAACTTATTTGTCTTCCAAACAGATGTAAAAATAGTTAAGGATTTTGCAAAAAAGAGATATTAAAGAAATGAAGCGGAGTAATTCTATTTAAAAAAAGAATCATGCCGTCGTTTATAAAACATCTTAAAGGTATACAAAAAATGCGGGTGGTTTCAAAAAAACCCTTTGCACTGTGGGGTAACATGTTTGGGTGTCCGACACCAACATCAAGTGTGTTTGATTCCAAAGAGTGTATTTGGTACCACGGGGTGGTGTATGTGAAAGAAACAACCGCCGCGACAAAGGTGAAGGGCTTGCAGGAAGAGGTGAAGGGCTTGCAGGAAGAGGTGAAGGACTTGCAGGAAGAGGTGAAAGGCTTGCAGGAAGAGGTGAAAGGCTTGATGGTGATGGATGTTCCTGACGACAATGATGAGGAAAGCGTAAGTAGTGGCAATTCAAGCATCAAAGGAGTTGGTCTCGGAAAACAAAAGCAGCTGATGCATTTGAGAAATGGAATGAAGTTAAGACACTTGATACCAAGTGAAAATGAGAATGTGTCAGACGAATGGTTAGCGGTGTATGATGCCACCACGAATCGGATTATTCGGGATGATGGCGTGGCATTTGAAACATTGCGTCAATTTTCAAGGGTGCACTGCAATGAACTATTGCCAACAAAGTCCACCTTGATAAATGTTTGGTCAGACCCTAATTTTCAATATCAAACATTGGAAAATGAATGGGTTTCGTTACACAATTTGAAAAAAGGCACCGCCGTCTAAAATGGTAATGGTAATGGTAATGGTAATGGTAATGGTAATGGTAATGGTAATAGCAATAAATTTCTATTTGAAATGATTGGTAGTTTCAAATACAAAAATAAAATATAGTAATATATGCAGAGGAATGCAATTATTGAATCAGCTCTTAATAAAACGTAACCTGACAACGTTTTCCATATTATTGTTTTTGTTGGTGTTTGGAATTGTGCAATGGATCAAACCGAAATTTATTTACAACCTTGATGGTAGTTTGCGTGAATTTGGAATCGGATACATGAAAAAAACGGTTGTCCCGGCATGGTTAGTTTCCATAATAATTGCGATATTATCATATTTGGCGATATTCTATATGTCCACCCCAAGAATGTTTATGTGAAGTATTTGTTTTGTTTTATTTTATTTTATTTTATTCAGTTGATTTGTAAACAGTTTCGGGTTTATTGAAAAAGTCGTTACTGCTTTGGTTTTCAGCATCATCATCATTATCAATAGATATTTCACTGTTAGTCATACAAGGGACTCCATCGGCAACAAGAATGGAGGTTATGTCGGTCATTAAAACCAAGGTTAATATATAGAAGATAAATTTGGCAACAGTTTCTTTGATTCTAACAAAGTTAATAAACTTAGTTTTATTTTCGGGAGTATCCATGCCTGGTTTCAATTTGTTATTCTGTCTCAGATCATCAAATGCAGCGTCTGCATTAAGTATATCTGGATCAGCATTTGAGTTGGTGGTGAGCATGCTAAAAAATCCCCAAGGATCGCTACGAATATAGTTTATGTATTTACTTATGCGACTGTTGTTGGGGTCTCTGTTAATCAAAATGTTATCAATAAAGGCGTTTACGCCCGCTAATCGCATGACCAAGTATCCAAATGTGTTTCCGAATGGTTCTAACCAAGTATACATGTTTTCAAGCAACCAAAAAAGAGGGACAAATGTGACCAACCAAATTAAAGCAGCTTTTACAAACATTGTTCCGAAGTTGTACATGCGATTTTTATTTTTGCACAAGTTTTTCACAAGAAACCATGCCAAAAATACATTGACCACAAGCATAACAAGAATAAATATGATTTTTAGTAGAAGGTTGTTTGGGAATTGATAAATCAGAAACAAGTAAACAAATGAAGACAATGCATAGATAGATAAATTGAAGGTTAAATCGGTGCTTGCAACGGCAGGTTCAGACATTTACAGAAGAATAGTATAAACATTGTGTATAAATTATTTTGAAAAATTAATAGCACACTTTATTAAATTGTATTATGAATTCAACACATGGAGGTCCAGTTTTAGTGGAACCAGGGGTGAAATATTTTTTTGGATGTATGTTGAAACAATGCAACAAGTTGAGAGAAGAATACAACAATGCAATGTTTAATTTGGGGATGTTTATGGTGTTTATGGTGTTGGTTGTTACATTTCTTTATTACAAATACAAAACCAAACCGACTGAAGAAGATATGATCCAATTGCACAAAAAACAACAAGAATACATACTGACAAAATTGAAAATGGTAAATGCTGCGAATCATGCGATTTCCCGTGGAAACTTTATAACAGGTCTTCCTAAATGGGAAGTTCCAGAAGTTGAATTGATAAAAAATAGAAAAATATATTTGTGATTTTGTGGGAGTAAAAAAATGTATGCAACATATAATTGAATATAAAACAGTTACAACATTTTGAAATGTCGCAAACGAGTCCCCCAACCACAACAGTGGATAGAGAAGCTTACATTGAAGAGTTGAACAAGTATTACTCATATAAAAGGAAATATGAAGATAAATATCAACAAGAAAAGGCTGCAATAAAAAACATGGAGACGCTGAATGCGCAAGAAAAACAAAAAAAAATAATGCGGATTAAGAGAAACCGCAAATGTGTATCATGTGGTCAAACAGGAGGAACGATTTTTACAAATGTGGGCGGTGTTCTTTCGGCAAAGTGTGGTAATAAATCAGAACCGTGTTTATTGAACATAGAAATTGTTAAGGGTAAATTTATGAATTTGGAAGAATTGTCAAATAAATCTCTCTTGGTAGTGAATTTGTTGAAAGAACAAATCATCAAAACCAAATTGAATGTGTTGTTCAATTACATAACAGAAGAAGACGCGGTGAATGAGTTTAAGGAAGAGCGTGAAGCATTGGATCAAGCGCTTGAAATACATAGAGATTTTCGTGAAAAGTATTTAGACGTGGTTTGTAATTCAACTCGTAACGAAGAAGTGGACAACTTGACAAGACAATTTCATGAAGCGGTTCAGACTTTGAAAGGAATAATGCAAAGCAGAACGGAATCATCATCTTCGGTATCACACGTTGTAGATGGAGTTTCCCACTACTTGGACGTAATAGTGAATTTGAATAAACAACTTATGGAAAAGAAATATGTGTACTGTGCCATGGAAAAAGAGGATAGCAGTCACCATCTGGTTCAAAAGAAGTACACGCTGGAACAGCTTGAATTTGAAATGGAAGTTCCAAGTGCAACAGCAGAGGCTCGTACTGCGGAATTAAGAAAAAAATTGTTATTGAAGAAAAAGAAGAATTTAGCGGCATACATTTACAATTGGACAAAGGATCAAGAGAGATTGACTGGAAATGTGTACGAGGTTTCAAACTTGGATGACCCAGAAATAGAAAAAGAAGACTTAATTGATTTGATAATTGAAAACAACATTCCAATAAAAAATTATAATCCGAATGATTAATATACATTGATATTGATATGATATCTTGGAGTGCGTTTTTTATAAGTTTTTTCTTTGGAATGTTGTACATATATTTGTCATATCCAAAAAAGAAGGTGGTTACGGTTTATTCAACACAAGACAATGAATCCCAATTCAATTTTGTGGACAAAGCTCACAATTGTTTTATGTTTAATCAAAACTTTAAACAATGTCCAAAAGATGACAATAATTTGAAAGTGATACCAATTCAAACTTAAAAAAAAATATATTTAAACATATAATGCAACTACAACAATTTATTCATGCACCAGCCAGCCGAATCATGTTTGGAATTTTGATTGGCTTGGGATTGGCGAGTTTGTTTCGTAAGTCATGTAACAGTGAGAACTGTTTTGATTTCAAAGGTCCAAATATGAAAGATATAAAAAATGTTGTATACAAATATGACGGGAACTGTTTTGAATATGAAATTATTAATTCAAAATGTCATGATGAGCGGATTCCGGTTAGGTTATGAATAATGAATTAATGAATAAGTGAATAACAAAACCCATATAAAAATATGAAAAGAGAATATGACATACATACAAAATAATGTCAAAAAACAGATACAACACACAGGAGCCTCAAGTGCCAGAGTGTCAGGACTGGACCACCGTAACCTTGAACAAAAAAAAATGGACATCCGCATCTGAATCAAGGCCGGAATCAATTTCAAGCGCAACGCAGGGTTCTGCATCTGCGGTTGTTGCTGCAATAACAAAAGCAACTGATGGTGAAACAAAAAAAACAAAGTACATTGCTAAGATCACTTCTGATGCGGTTCGTGATTCACGGTGTGAAAAAAAAATAACACAAAAAGAGCTGGCTCAAAAATGCAACATGGATGTTTCTATCATTTCAGACATTGAACGCGGGACGTGTGTGTACAACGCGAGTCACATCAACAAGATTCAGACGGTGTTGAACGTTAAAATTCCACGTGGTAACTAGCCGGTGGTTTGATAAAAAATAAAAATAAAAATATTTAGGGATTTTGTTTTGCGTAATGATGGGCAAACATGAATATATAGAATAAGTAAAAATGAGTGACACAACTAACATAGATGATTTGCCGGCAGTTCAGAATCAGAATCAAAGATCTGTGGTTCAAAATGTTGAAATGCAACCGTCAAACCCTGAGCCACAACCGGAAAAACCCCCTTCTCAACAGGTTATGAGCGAGTTAATCAATGGAATGCAACGAGCCAGCATGAACGGCATGACAATGCTTCCATCGCGAGACATTCCAAGAGATACCCACCGTATAACACAGGATCAACAAGTTACGGCAAATTATGTGCCACGTGAAACAAAAAATGTAAATTACATTGATGATCACGAAACAAACGCAACTCTTGCCCGAGTAATGCAACAAAACACACGCGCCTCCAACCGTGCAGAAAGTTTAGAAAGTTTTTATGAAGAGGTGCAGTCCCCATTGATGTTGTCAATTCTTTACTTTGCATTTCAATTGCCAGGGGTAAAACGTTACATGAATCGTTATTTTCCATCAAGTTTGTACAATTCAGATGGAAATCCGAGTTTAAGCGGGTTGGTTGTGACAAGCGTGTTGTTTGGCACTGTGTTTTACATTTTTCAAAAAAGCATGAGCAAAATAATGGAACTTTAACAAAATAATTCGTATAAATTGACTGCATTATCTTATAAAAATATTATAGTTGTTCAAAAACAAATATGATACAAGGTGTTTCAAATGAAAATGTAAAGCACTTAGACAGCACGTTCAAGTTGCCAATGGAGTATTTACCCGAAACCGCGGTTCATTGTTTTGAAGCAAGTGTTTTATCGGATTTAGAGTTGATTGAGTCAACAAAAAAAGTGAACACGGACGAACCAGACACAACTCCCATGTATGTTCACGTGTTTCAACCGACAACTAGTTTTTCAAAACGTCATTTGAAGATGTGGGCAAAAAAATATACAACAGATGTGGAACATTTGCAAGATATGCAGCGGTTTATAAAACACATGACTTATGCTCAAGAAAAGGAAAAGGAAGATGATACTACAACTACAAATAAATCGGATCATGATCACGTAGAGTCAATTTGGAGTCGCATAAAAACAGATGCGTCTTTCCGCGATAAGTTCAATTACATTGATTATGCGCCCTTGAACGGATTGAATCGGTCATCCACATTTCTGCAATGTTTCAGTGTTTACAACATATTTTCACCGGTGATATCATTTTTAATGCCAGTAATCATGATGATATTTCCATTTTTTATATTGAAGGTACAAGGGGTTCCCATAACATTGGGTTCTTATTTCAAAATAATCAGGGGATTGATCTCTCAACATGCAATTGGAAAATTGCTGTTTGACGTAAGTTCGGTGGGGTGGGACAAGCGAATATACATGATTATATCTGTGATATTTTATTTCGTCCAGATGTATCAAAACGTGGTTTCATGTCATCGTTTTTACCGCAACATGTTTGTCATGCATGATGACATCAACTCCATATTGAAATATGTGAATGCCACTACAAAAAAAATGCAGGCGGTTGTACAAGGTGCGCGTATGGCTGGAAACACGTTTTCCCCATTTGCAACCGAAGTTGAAGAAAATTGCAAACAATTAGAAAGATACATGAAATGTTTTGATGAAGTTACACCTTTTAAACTGAATGCATCAAAATGTGTTCAAATCGGGTATGTGTTGCAACAATATTACGTGATATTTGAAGACTCAAAATTTGCAGAATGTATGCAGTACAGTTTTGGCTTCAACGCATTTGTGCAACACATTGAACAGTTTGGAGTATTGGTGAAGAACGGAGCCGTGTCGCCGTGCAAATTCATTAGCAGTCCAATTCCAAATAAAAAGTCAAAAAAATCAGAAAAATCAAAAAAATCAAAAGACTTTTCAGAAATTGTAAATGGATATTATGTTGCAACCGAATTGGCAGATTCGTTGTATCCCGTACGAAACACCGTACGGTTGAACAAACGTCTCATCATTACCGGTCCAAACGCATCTGGAAAAACAACCATTCTTAAAATGACAATGTTGAATTTAATATTTTCACAGCAATTGGGGTACGGGTTTTATGACAAATCAACCCGAATCATGCCTTACACTAGTTTTCACAGTTATTTGAACATACCCGACACTTCTGGACGGGACAGTTTGTTTCAAGCCGAATCTAGAAGGTGCAAAGAAATATTGGACACGCTGTCAACATCTGGACGCCATTTTTGCATATTTGATGAATTGTATTCGGGAACAAATCCATATGAAGCGATTGCAAGCGCGTATGGTTACATTAATCATTTGACTAAAAACAAAAATGTTGACTTTATGTTGACAACTCATTACATTCAACTTTGTAATTTGTTTCACTTGGAATCAAACTCAGACATCTTGAATTTGCATATGGCAGTTGAAGACCAGGGTAATTACACTCTGAAGTATTTATATAAACTGTGTGAAGGAATTTCATTAATAAAAGGGGGCATAAAGGTTTTATGTGATTTGAACTATCCCTCATCCATAATAGAAACCACTTGTAAAATTTTGAAAACCATTTGATTGCGATCACTGATGCGTTAATTACCTTATATTTTATTTATTGAATAATTATAATATTCAAAATCATGTCTCTCTTTTCTTTTGCAACATCTATGTTTTTTAGTTTAGCATTGTGTTTAGTTATTTCGTATGGGATGTTCTATTACGTTAAAAAACGATTATCAATTATTGAACAATCACAAATGGAACAAGCACGCATTATGCAAAAGGTGATTGCATTCCAGTTTTTGTACGAATCAAAAAATGACCCTGAGGTTTATGTAAAGAAAGCTTGTAATAACGTGGAAGGATTGATAGAAATAAGTTCGGATGAAGAGTCTGAAGAAGACACTGGTTCAGAAAGTTCAGACACAGATTCAGAAAGTTCCGACACTACTTCAGAAAGTTCAGAAGACACCACGAGAGAAGACACTTCAGACACCGCTTCAGAAAGTGGATCAAACGGAAATGACATAAAAAAAGAAGTCACACCAGAAGAGAATGAGACAAAAATAATACACATAGTTGAAGAGGTGGAAGAATTACCAACCGAACCGGTGACCGTACACAAAAATCAAACAGATGAAGAGACGGATAATGAAGAGAAAGAAAATGAAGAGAAAGAAAATGAAGAGAAAGAAAATGAAGAGAAAGAAAATGAAGAGAGTAAATTGAAAATGGAGATATGTTATTCTTCCAATTCTTCCACGGAGTATGAAAATATGTCGGTCGCGGATTTAAGGAAATTAATAAAGGATAAAGGGATAACAATAAGTGATAAAATGAAAAAAAAAGATCTTGTGCAAGTTCTACATAACCATTAAAAAATAAATAATATAATTATAAAACAAACAAACATGAGTTGGGCAACATGTTATAATAATGGGGGGTCAAATCCCATTCATTTTGATTATCCAGCAATAATGATGGACGGAAGAAATTACACAAACTGGAATCAAGGAGCCGCGTTGAATCAACGAATTAAGGAACAAGCGGGCGTCACGTCAAATCACGCATACCGTGAATATTTAATTAAACACGGTGTGGAAATCATGACTTCAAACAAGTTTGAATCCCATAATCAATGCGGCAATTGCAATTTGAACATGAGTGATTCAATGCAACAGAATGTGCCATATGTGTTTCCAAGAATGTTAGATTCTAGTCAACCGTTTGGGTACGAAACGAGTGATCTTAAAAATTATTATTTGAGCAGACAAGACCTGCAGGCGCGAATGATAGCACCCTTAATCACACAAGATGAACTTTTGTTGCGAGGGTACCCGTCTGCAAAATAATTTAAATATGTATTAAACACATGTTTATATATGTGTTCAACAAGCATGAATATTTTGAGCGTTGATGTTGGAATTAAAAATTTGGCGTATTGTTTGCTTCATTTGCCGCAAGGAGCAGAAGCCTTGACTCCAAAAAGTGCAATGAAAACTCTGAAAATCGTAAAATGGGATACTTTAAATTTGTGTAAAACAACCGAGTTGGAAGAACCCTACAGTATTCCAAAATGTTCGGCAGAAGGTTGCAAATTTATGGCGAAATACACAAAAACGGTGGAACAGGTTCCAAAGTATTATTGCAACAAGCATTCACAATCATCCGAATACAAAATGCCAATGAATTTGTCGGCAAAAGCATTGAATAAATTGTCATTGGATGAACTTAAAAAGTATGCATGCGATAATCTCTCATTAGTGGTTCCTGAAAATAGTCAAAAAAGCAAACTGAAGCTGTTGGATTACTTGAAGGTGGCGATTGCAACTGAGTATTTAGAGCCGGTGGCTTCAAAACCGAAGGAGGTTTCGGCCTGCACAATTGATTTGATAACAATTGGAAGAAACATGCAAAAACAATTTGATGCGATTCCTCAATTTGAACAGGTGAATGCGGTGGTAATTGAAAACCAGTTGAGTACACTTGCAACCCGGATGAAAACATTACAAGGAATGATAACGCAATACTTCATAATGAAAGGAGTACCAAACATTTATTTTGTGTCTGCCACAAATAAGTTGAAACTATTTTGCGAAGGCGAATCTCAAGAAAATAATTATTCCAATCGCAAAAAAAGAGGAGTTGAGATAACAAAAGAATTAATAAAGGATGACATGGTTACAAGAACAATGTTTGAACCACATAAAAAAAAGGACGATTTATCGGATTGTTTTTTGCAAGGGTTATGGTGGGTTTGTACAAAAAAATGAATATATTGCGTATGATTTGAACTTAAAAGATATAAATTAAACATAAGAATATACAAAACATAAAACATAAATTCCAAATGGAAGAATTGATAGAAATTTCGGATTTACAGAGTATAAAAACTAAGTCAAGCAACTTTGGGGGTGGTCTTGAATTGTTGATGAATGAAAAAGTAAAAAACGGAGCTAAGAACAATGATACAGACATCAACATAGGGGATTTGGCAGCATTAGAACAAGAGTTGAATGATTTGACTGATAATTCGGCGGCACCACAAACAAACAAGTCCATTTTTTTAAACAACACTTCTTCACATTTTCCGTTGAAGGATGATACGCCCATTACAAACCCACACATTGACTCAAATTTAGGAAGTTCAACCGCATCAATGAAAGAAGACACCCAAACGTGGGACGGATATGGTAAATTCAACAATGTTCCGTTGAATCCGGACACCACATTTGAAACTCCCCAAATGTCAAAAGAAGAACTGCTTCGTGAAAAATTCAAGTATCTTCGTAAATTGGAAGAGTTAGAGTCAAAAGGGGTGAACCTTTCTAAAAAATATTCTATGGAGTCATCATTTGCTGAAATGAAAGGTGAGTATGAAACACAGTTAGAAAACCGTGAACGAAACAACAGTATAAAATTTCAAGGGAAAATGCTGTTGTCGTTAATTACGGGGATTGAATATTTGAATAACAAGTTTGATCCATTTGACTTGAAATTGGATGGTTGGTCTGACCAAGTGAATGAGAACTTGGATGATTACGATGACATTTTTTCGGAGCTGCATGACAAATACAAGTCCAAGGCAAAGATGGCTCCCGAACTCAAACTGCTGTTCCAACTTGGAGGAAGTGCAATAATGTTGCACATGACAAACACCATGTTCAAGTCATCTATGCCAGGAATGGATGACATAATGAGACAAAACCCTGAATTGATGCAGCAATTTACTGCGGCGGCAGTTAATTCCATGTCACAAAATCGTCCTGGGTTTGGCAATTTGATGACCGATTTGATGGGTGGTGGTGGTGCTAGGGGGCCGTCACAACAACCACAACCTTCCAGACAAGAACCTCCGTACATTCCAAATCAGAGACAACCCCCACCACCTATACCCACCAGCGTGAGAGATTCAATGTCTGAACAAGGAACCCCGTTTCGTCCAGGAAACAACACCGCCCCTCCTCCGTCAAGACCAGATTTGAATGCTGCCCGTGGGTCTCAACAACAACAACAACAACCCATAACTGTTTCAAAACGTCCAGACATGCGTGGCCCCACCGACATATCAAATATTTTGTCTGGGTTGAAAACAAAACCGGTCAACCCGCCAGTTTCAACCGAATCAGTAACAACTCTTGAAGATAAAAGCAGTACAATAAGCATATCAGAGTTGAAGGATTTACAAAATGATAATTTGCCTCTCAAAAGCAAGCGACGGCAAAAATCGGACAAAAACACCATCAGTTTGGCTTTAGATGTTTGAACGAATATCAATATAAATAAATTCAACAAATATATTTATAGAACATAATGACGGACACGTACGTTTTATCTTGTTACAAAGATGATGTATATTTAAGTCGTTGTAAGAAAAACCACATGTATTTGATAGAGTTCAAAGCTGTGAACAACAAGATCAACATTCGTGGCATATTAAATTTTGATTTGTATAAAATGATGTTTGAACTCAACAAAGACGTTTTTGAATCATATAAGATAATATTTCCTGACTCAAACAATCCATCAGTAGCTGAAATTTTATTTATTTTCAAAACGCTCCCTGGGTTAGGGGAAAGATACACGCATGTTGTTGCATGCATGCCACACTTGTTGGAAAGTGAAAAAAAGAATTTGATAAAAATAGAATCATCAAATGCAAACAAAGAAACGTCTTTATTGAAGCAGTTTATTCCAAAAAATGCAACTCAAATTGACTCTGATAATTCTTCTATTTTGATCAATGTCTCTTCAGATGATCACTCCATCCAATTTTATTATAATTTTAAAATGCTCTTGTCAAGCGATGATAAAATTTACATTCCCACAATGGTTGACACACTTGTGAGCAAATACATGAAAACCATATTTGTTCGCATTAAACTATTTATTGAAAGTCTGGGGTAGTTGGTTAGCGCATCCTGGTTACTTTTTTTTTTTCAATCCAAAATACAACAATCCGATTCCAATTGCGATTCCAATCAAAATGTTTTGGGATTGCCCCGTCTTGTCATCATCACTGCATGCATTACACTTCTTCATAATATTTATTTTATAAATTATTGATATATAAAAATTAAATTAATATTTTTTATATATACATAAACATAAACATAAACATAAGGGGTTAATTAATATAATTGGTAAATGGTTCGTTCAAAACTGCATCCACATGTTAATTACCATGAGTATAAAACTCTAGAGATTGAAGATATCAACAATGAAACAACCATGTATCAGACTGATCTTTTAGGAATAGAAATTTTGATTGCAATTGGCAGGGGAAAGACGGATAAACCGGATTTGATATACTATCCAATTTATTTAATAAATAGCGACGAACAAGTTGTAAAACAAATCGGTGTGTTTGAAATATTGGCAAGTAAATTAAATGAAATTTTGGACGAAAATGAAGAAGTTGATCTTGACAAAATAACGGTTCCATTAATTTATTCGTTTGTGACCGCTGAAATGTTAGAAAAAGACATGAAAGGAAAAAAAACAAAACAAAAAGAGGTTGCAGAAAATGCCCCAGATGAAATTGTGGTTGTCAGTGAAATTAAAGACCAAGACCAAAACCAAGAACAAGAACAAAACCAAGAACAAGAACAAAACCAAGAACAAACCCAAAAACAAACCCAAGACCAAAACCAAGAACAAGAAGAAAAAAGTAACGAAGAGTTACGTTCTAAAATGAAAGAATTTTCGGTGCCAGCACAAACGAAAGACCTCTCAAAATTGGAACGTTCTAAATATATAAAAAAAAAGGATGAACCTTGGATACAAACACATATGAAAAATCCGAATTTTGATTTGGTTGATAATGAAGGAGCAGGGGATTGTTTTTTTGCGGTGATTCGGGATGCATACAGCAGTATAGGGAAGGCCATTGAAGTGCAAGAACTGAGAGACATGCTAGCAGCAAGCGCAACACCATCGGTGTTTCAAACGTATAAAGAGAATTACAACATGTACGCTGATCTAATAACATCAAATAAGATTGAAATGAAAAAACTGGCTGTCGCAAATTCGGCATTGAAAACCAGGTTTGAACATGCTTCTAAAAAAGAACAAGCTAGCATAATACATGAATCAAAAAAGAATGCAGAAAAATTTCAAGAATTGAAATCGGAAATATCATTGAATGCAAATTTAATGGAACATTTTCATTTCATGAAAGATATAACCAGTTTGGATGATTTTCAAAAATTTGTAAAATCTTCGCGTTATTGGGCAGATTCTTGGGCCATTTCCCAATTGGAGGTGTTGTTGAAAACAAAATTCATAATTCTTTCGTCCGAACGATTTCTTGCTAAAGATTTTGCAAACGTTTTGCAATGTGGTGACTTTGTGCATGAGTCGCATGGCAAAAAGTTTGAGCCTACATATTACATAATGTTTGACCACACGGGTGGGCATTACATACTTGTTACATACAAAGATCAATCATTATTTACATTCAAAGAAATTCCATATGATATAAAATTGCTGGTGGTTGAAAAATGCATGGAACTAAATGCTGGAATTTACAGTTTGATTCCGCAATTTGTGAAATTTCGTGAAGAAGAATTTGGAATCAAAGAAGTGGATTCGGATTCAAGTGAAAGTCAAGTGGACATTCAAGTATCAACCGCAAATCCGTTGTATGATGACACCATTGTTTTTCAATTTTATGATAAAAGCATGGATAAACCCTTGCCCGGAATGGGTTCTGGTGAGAAAATTGACTCAAAAATAATTTCCAAATTTTCGGAACTTGCTAAAAACTCTCCGCAGTGGAGAAAGATGTTGTCCAATTTATGGGAACCGGTTGGGAATGAAACGCAAGCATTGTTCACCATGGATGGTCACAAATGGCGAACCTTGGAACATTACATCCAAGGATGTCGCTTCAAAAAAGAAAATCATGATCATTATTTGAAATATTCCCTGGATTCTGGTTCCGATCTCTCAAAATCTTTGGCCTCAAATGTAAAATCTCCTCGGGTTGATTCTGATTTTTATGCAAGAGAAGAAAAGGAACTAGAAGATGCTCAATATGCAAAATTTAGTCAAAATTCATATTTGAAAACAATGTTGTTGAATACCAAAAATGCAAAATTGGTTCAATACATTAGAAGCAAACCGCCGCGCGTTTCCAATGAATTAATGCGTATTAGACAACGATTGATGAATGAGTAAAAATAAAAAAAAAAATTGAATCGTGTGTGAATTGTAACAATTCAATACAAGTTACAGTTAAACACACCCATTACAATGAGTTCTGCTTTTCAATGTTCACCGGCAATGGCAACTGCCGATGGCATGTTTACGCCTCCGCCTCCAACCAATGATGTTTTGACATCTCAACCTGAAAAAAAGGCGGTCAAAGACATGAATGTTTACATCATTCAGGATATAAGCACATCAATGGAATGCAACAAATACGCTGTTTCAAATGGAATTGATGAAATTGTAAGCAGTTTAAGAAAACGATACGAAGAACCATGTGAATACAAGGCAAATGTATGTCTGATTACGTTTTCATCGCATGACAACATTGTGGTTGGTGAAGTAATCCCGGTGCATGAAACAAAAAAAACAACGTTTTCATGTGAAGGGATGACTGCGTTGTGGGATGCAATTGGAATTGGAATGAGCCACATGAGAGAAAAATCCGGAAGCATAAGTGCAACAATGTATATCTTCACGGATGGAGACAACAACGACTCGCGAAAATACAGCGGAGATGAGATACGCGAGATAATAAACACGCACAAGAGTGAATTTCCAACGCATTCGGTTTTATTCATTGGGTCGGATCCAACTACAAAAAAAAATGCGAACAAGATTGGCCTTGACACCGTGCATTCCATACAGCATGATTCATGCGACACACCGGTTGTTTACAGGGTGTGTTCTCATGCACTTGACCGATGTGTGTCAGGCGACACTCAGTGCACCCAATTCAATGAGGAAGACATTGCCATTGTGTCCGAACCAAAAGTTATGTCATATGATTCGGGTGACACTGGTCAGGTTCAGGCGTATGATCACACCGATTCACAAATTGATGATTACGAATCAGATTACGTACCTAGCAGAACAATGTAAAATCTGCAAGTGAATTCAAAAATTTGAAATGTATTTTTTTATGATTATGTATAAATATTTAAAAAATCAGTATACTGTAAATCATAAAGAGCA
>Ga0194123_10004124_pt1 | contig 16712 bp, 16 predicted proteins | sample TA2MahsurfametaG_5_FD_155479 | JGI IMG/M metagenome (GOLD analysis project Ga0194123, IMG submission 155479) | Freshwater microbial communities from Lake Tanganyika, Tanzania - TA2015023 Mahale A surface | ecosystem: Environmental > Aquatic > Freshwater > Lake | place: Tanzania: Lake Tanganyika... | reverse complement strand
CGAGCTTGTCGAGGTTGAACACCTGGGCCGGGGTGTCGGCCAACAGGCGGCGCACCACGGCGCCGCCAATAAAGCCGGCTCCTCCAGTAACCAGCACCCGTGCGGTGCCCTGCGGCAAAAGATCCTGCACCGATGCGGCCCCTGAGCTCGAGCGAGCGTAGGAGAGGCCATTGACAGCTCGTACACTGCCGGCGCAGCGCTGGGACGGCGTGAACGTTCTCTTTGTTCACCAGGGATTCCCCGGCCAGTACCTGCATATCTGCCGCGCCCTGGCCCAACACGGCCATCACCGCCTGGTGGCAATGGGGATGCAACAGCCCCGCAGCCCGCTGCCCAAGGGCGTGCAGCACGTGATCTACGGCGCCTCCCGCGGCAACGGCCAGGACGTGCACCCCCTGGCCCTGGAAACCGAAACCAAGGTGATCCGCGCCGAAGCCTGCGCGGCTGCCGCCGAACAACTCAAGCGCCAGGGCTTCCGGCCCGACATCATCTGCGGCCATCCCGGGTGGGGCGAACTGCTGTTTCTCCCCTATGTGTGGCCGGATGTGCCGATCCTGATGTATCAGGAGTTTTATTACCAAATTCGCGGCTTCGATTACGACTTCGACCCCGAATTCCAGACGGAACTGAACTGGCAGAAATGCGCCAAAGCGCATATGAAAAACGCCAACACCCTGCTCAATCTGGAGGCCGCCACCTGGAACGTGGCACCCACAGCCTTCCAGCGCAGCAGCTTCCCCGAACGCTTCCATCAGCGCATCTCGGTGATTCACGACGGCATCGATGCCAAGGCAGCGCCCGCCAAGACGAATACCGGCCTTTCGCTCACCCTCCGCGACGGGCAGGAACTGCGCCAGGGCGAGCCGATCATCACCTTCGTGAACCGCACGATCGAGCCCTACCGCGGCTGTCACTCCTTCATCCGCGCCATCCCCCACATCCAGGAGCTGCAACCCAACGCCCGGATCGTGATCGTGGGCGCGGAGCAGGGGGTGAGCTACGGCTCGGTGTGCCCCCAGGGCGAATGGAAAGATCTATTCCTTGCTGAAATCGAGGGCACCTACGACCCCTCACACCTGCACTTCGCCGGCAGCCTCGGCTATGCCGATTTCCTCACCCTGCTCCAGCTGAGCCAAGCCCATGTGTATCTCACCTATCCGTTTGTGCTCAGCTGGAGCCTGCTGGAAGCGATGAGCACCGCCTGCGCCATCGTGGGTTCGGCCACAGCACCCGTGCAAGAAGTGATCCAACACGGCCATAACGGCTTTCTGGTGGATTTCTTCAGCCCCGAGGCGATCGCAGAAGCCGTGGATCAGTTGCTGAGCGATCGCAAACTCGCCAAACAACTGGGTCAACAGGCCCGCAAAGATGCCCTAGCTCGCTACAGCCTGGAGCGCTGCCTACCCCGGCAACTTGAGCTGATCGATCTAGTGGCCAGTGGAGCGCTGGGGCAATAAGAGCATGAAACGAGTGCAGTCCGGCTTACGCACACAGCTCACCAAACAGCCAATAGCCCTAGTAATCACAGGCCTGCTGCTGGCAGGCGTTGCCCATGGCCTGAGCCAAATGTTTGGCCTGGCGCTAGCCCACTGGCAACAGCCCAACCTCTTTGGCGACAGTTTTGCCTTCGTTCTTCGCGATCCCAAACAACCCCTTCTCGGCTGGCTCACGGCGCAACACAACGAGCACCGCATCATTTGGGCCAAGGCAGCCAGCCTGCTGGAAACAGAGCTCTTCAACCTGCCGCCTGGGCAGAGCGCCATTTTCCAGAACTTAGCCCTGATCCTGGCCTGCGCTGGATTTTGGAGCTGGATTTGTCGGCGACTTTTACAACGGCCTGATCTACAGCTGATCACAACCCTTGGGGGCTGGTTGGTTCTGCTTAATCCCTGGCAATACGAAAACCTCGGCTGGGAATTCCAAACGCCCTGGTTTCTAACCAATGCCTTGGTGCTGCTTGGGGCGCTACTGCTAACTGGCTCCAATACGGAACATTCACTCTTCCGATCTAAACTCCAAACAGTCCTAGTGATGCTCTTGCCCTGGGTTGCTCTGGCGAGCACTGGGCAGGGCTTAGCCCTTGCTGTGGCCTTGGCATGCTGCTCGTGGCTGCATAGCCGCAGGCTGGGGGCCTTGGTGAGCGGTTCCACAGCCCTCGCTGGGATCTCCTTTTTTGTGCTGCTTCCCTACAGCAAGCCCGCCGGCCATCCCGACCTGAGCTTCCAGCTCGACTACTTCCTACGCGCCTTGCTGGGAGGGCCCTGGCAAGGCCTTGCCCTGCTCTGTGTGGTGATCACAGCCGTGCTGCTGGGGCGTCGTCAGTCCATCGCTCGAACGAGCTGGCCAAGCTTGCTGATGCCTGGCCTGTTCAGTGTGCTGTTCGCCGGGATGATCACCCTTTCGCGCGCAGGGTTCGGGATTGAGCAGGCCAATTCATCCCGCTACATCACCCACAGCTTGATGCTTGGGCTGTCAGCACTCCTGGCTTTGGCGCTGATCGACGACCAAAGCCAGGGTCGTTCCACTCCCTTGCTGGGGGCATTCCTGGTGTTGGCGACCACACTGGGCTCCATGCCCCAGGGAATCCAGTCAGGCGGGCTCAGTTACATAGGCGCCTGGGCGGAAGGCCAGCACTGGGCTGCTGAGAAACGCGAACGTTTTGCCTGCTCCGCCAAACTCCCCGGCCTTGCTGCCAACGGCATCCATCTGCAGGAGCCCTGCAAAGAGATTTTTCCGCGTCAGGAGGTGGTGAATCGCTACTTCCAGGGTGGCTGGGCCGTACAACCACAGGGTTGGCATCGACAGCTTCTAAACACAGCAAGCTCTTTCAAACCCAGCCAAATTCGCTACCAGCTTGATCAACAAAAACTTTCTCTCAACACCCTTCAACTCCTGGGCTGGGCGTTTGTGAAAAAAGCCCCTGATGAACCTCTCTTTCTGTTAGCCGACTACGGCACTCAAGAACAGCTGGTCTTTCCGATCGACCAGCCGAGACGCGATGTGCAACGCTCCCGCAAACTCACTAAAGCTGGCGTGGGCTTCAAAACGGTCCTGCCTCGCAGCTACAAGGGTCAACCCTTACGCACCGTTCGGCTCGGCCAACCCAACAACAATGTGCAGATTTGGCAGGATCCCAGCGCCGATGGCTAAGCAACCCGGCGTGATCCAAGCCTTACTTAAAGCCTGCCGGCCCCGGCAGTGGACCAAGAACCTGCTGGTGTATGCCTCAGCTCTGTTCTCCTTCCAGCTGAACCCGCAGATCTGGTGGGCATCCACCGAGGCGTTGGCAGCTTTCTGCCTGATCTCCAGCGCGGTGTATCTGCTCAACGACGTGATCGATCGCGAGGCCGATCGCGCTCACCCGAGCAAATGCCGCCGCCCGATCGCCTCCGGCGCTCTACCCGTGCCCATGGCCCTGGGGGCTGCAGCGGTGATCGCCAGCTTGAGCCTGGTGATCGCCGCGGCCGTGACCCCCGGCTTGGCTGGCGTGATCGCTGGGTATGCGCTCATTCAGATGGCCTACTGCGTGGGACTCAAGCGCCAGCCGCTGCTGGATCTGTTCTGCATCGCTTCCGGCTTTCTGTTGCGAGCCCTGGCTGGCCTGGTGGCCACAGGGCTCGGGGCTTCCCCCTGGTTTCTGCTCACCATCGGCCTGCTGGCCCTCTTCCTGGCCGTGGAGAAGCGCAAAGCTGAGCTGCGCATCTCTCTGGATCGCGGGGTGGTGACCCGCCAGGTGCTGCTGCGCTATTCGCTGCCACTGCTGCAGCGGCTGGAATCGCTGGTGGCGAGCAGCGCCTTCATGGCCTACGCCCTCTGGAGCGCTGGCCCCACCCTGCGCGGCGCGTCCACCAGCTGGATGCTGCTCACCGTGCCCTTCGTGATCGCCGGCATCTTTCGCTACCAGCTGCTCAGCGATCCGGAGGAAACCGAGCGCCGCTGCGCCCGCTACCCCGATCGCAACTGCGAGAAACCGGAAGAGATCCTCCTGGGCGACCGCGGCATCCAGCTCACCCTGCTGGGCTGGCTCACCACCGCAATCGTGGTAGGCATGGGCCACCGTTTGGGCTGGTTGGCATGACAAACACAACAGGCCCAACCCTTCGCTCCGCCTGGGTGCTCGGCAGCACCAGCACCGTGGCCATCGCCATCTGCCGGGCGCTGGCCGAGCGCGGTTGCCGCCGCTTTCACCTGCTCGCCCGCAACCCTGAGCGCAACCAGGCCCTGGCCAATGAACTGCGCGAGAGCTTCGGGGCCGAAGTGAGTTGCGAAGCCGTGGATCTGCTCACCCCACAACCCCTACAGCCGCAATTCAGCGAGGTCTTCGATCTGTATCTGGTGGCCGCCGGCAACCTCGGCGATGCCGAGCGGGCCCGCAGCGACGCCGCCGAAGCCCAGGCGATCACCCAGGCCAACTTCACCGGCCTAATCCCCTGGCTCACGGCGATCGTGTCGCCCAAGCGGATTCAGCAGCCCGGTGCCCTCTGGGTGTTCTCTTCAGTGGCGGCCGACCGTGGCCGCCCCTCCAACTACCACTACGGCGCCGCCAAAGCGGGCCTGCTGCGCTTCTGTGAAGGTCTGCTGCTGCGCTGCCACGGCACGCCCTTCGCCGTGCGCATCCTCAAGGCCGGCTTCATCGCCAGCCCGATGACCGAGGGCAAGGCCCCTCCGGCACTGTGCGCCAGCCCAGAACAGATCGCGCGCGATCTACTGCGCAAGCCCTTCCGCCGCGGCATCGAAACAATCCCCTGGTGGTGGCGGCCGCTGATGGCCGTGGTGCGTCGCCTGCCGGCGGGCGTTGCCGCCAAGCTCTAACGCCATGACAACGACCCTCAGCAGCCACAGCACCACTCTCACCGGCTGGGGCCGCACCGATCCCAGCACCGCTCAGCTCTGCCAGCCCACAGCGATTGAGCAGATCCAGAGCGTTGTGGCGGCCGCCAGCCCCGCCAGCCTGATCGCCCGCGGACTCGGCCGCGCCTATGGCAACCCGGCCCAATGCGCCGCTGGCACGGTGCTGGAGCTCACCGGGCTCGATCACATCCAGCTCGATGCCGCCAGCGGTTGCGTCACCTGCGGTGCGGGCGCCAGCCTTGATGCCGTGCTGCGGGTGATCGTGCCGGCGGGCTTCTTTCTGCCCGTCACCCCCGGCACCCGCAACGTGACCATCGGCGGGGCCATCGCCGCCGATGTGCACGGCAAAAACCACCACGGCGAAGGCAGCTTTGCCAACCACGTGCTGTGGCTGAAGCTGGTGGATGGCAGCGGCCAGCTGCACCAGCTCAGCCCCAGTGATCCCGCCACGGCCGACGCCTTCTGGGCCACGGCCGGCGGCATGGGCCTCACGGGCGTGATCGTGGAGGCCTGCTTCCGCCTGATCCCGATCAGCAGTTCGCTGATCAGCGTGGACACCACCCGCTTCCGCGAACTCGATGGCCTGATGGCAGCAATGGTGGAGGCTGATACCCGCTACCGCTACAGCGTGGCCTGGGTGGACAGTCTCAACCCGGCCGGTCGCGGTGTGCTCACCTGCGGCGATCACGCCAGTCGCGAGCAGATCAGCAACGCTGACCCCCTCCATTACGACCCCAAAGCCGTGGCCGGCGCGCCCTCCTTGCTGCCCGGAGGCCTGCTCAACACCTGGACGGTGAGGGCCTTCAACGAAGCCTGGTATCGCAAAGCGCCCAAGCAGCGCGACGGCGAACTGCAGGCGATCAGCCCCTATTTCCATCCCCTCGATGGGGTGAGCAACTGGAACCGCATTTACGGCCCGGCGGGCTTCCTCCAGTACCAGTTCGCCGTGCCGGATAGTGAGGCCCATCTAGTGCGCACCACCCTGGAGGCCCTGCGCCGCATCGGCGCCCCCAGCTTCCTCACGGTGCTCAAGCGCTTCGGGCCCAGCAACCTTGGCCCTCTCTCCTTCCCGATGCCGGGCTGGACGCTGGCGGCCGATGTGTCTGCCGCCGTGCCGGGCCTGTTCGCGCTGCTCGATCAACTGGATGAGCAGGTGGCGGAAGCCGGCGGGCGGCTCTACCTGGCGAAGGACTCGCGCCAATCTGCAACCATGCTCGAGCGCAGCTATCCACGCCTCGATGCCTGGCGCCAGCAGCGGGCCCTGCTCGATCCCCGTGGTGTATTCAGCTCTGATCTGGCCCGTCGCGTGAAGCTCTGATGAAGGTGTTTCTTCCCGGCGGTGCCGGCCTAGTGGGGCTCAACCTGATCGCCCTGCTCCAGCAGCACCATCCCGAGTGGCAGCTGGTGGTGGTGGATAAAAAGCGCGAGGCGGTGGAAGCCGGCCGAAGGCTGTTCCCAGCCGTGGAGTTTCTGTGTGAAGACCTCACCAGCACAGAAGGCATGCAATGGCCGGATCGCCTGGCCGGCTGCGACGCCTGCGTGATGCTCCAGGCCGAGATCGGTAACACCGATCCCACACAGTTCGAGCGCAACAACATCCGTACCACTGAAGTGGTGCTCGAGCAGCTGCAGCGCCAGGCCATCCCCCGGCTGGTGCACATCAGCAGCTCGGTGGTGAACTCCGTGGCCACCGATCTGTACACCACCACCAAGCGCGCCCAGGAAGAACTGGTGCAGCGCAGCTGGCCGGGGGTGGTGATTCTGCGGCCAACCTTGATGTTCGGTTGGTTTGATCGCAAACACCTGGGCTGGCTGGCCCGCTTCATGCAGAAGCTTCCGCTGTTTCCGATCCCCGGCAGCGGTCGCTTCATCCGCCAGCCGCTGTATGTGGGTGATTTCTGCCAGGTGATCCAGAGCTGCCTCGAGCAACCCCAGCTCAGCGGCACCTACGACATCACTGGGCTCGAGCAGGTGAGATACATCAGCCTGATGCGCCAGCTGCGCCAGGCCGTGGACGCCCGCACCTGGATCATCCACCTGCCGATCCCGCTGTTCGGCTGGTTGCTGCAGCTCTGGGCTCTGATCAGCCGCCAGCCCGCCTTCACCCGCTCCCAGCTCACCGCCCTCACCGCCGGCGATGAATTCGAGGTGATCGATTGGCCCGGCATCTTCTCGGTGCAGCCCACCGCCCTGGCCGATGCCCTGCGGATCACCTACCAGGATCCGCGCTATTCCCAGGTGGTGATTCCCTTCTGATGGCGCCAACGATTGCGGTGGTGGGCGGCGGCCCGATGGGCCTGGCGGTGGCCTATCAGCTGGCCCTTGAAGGCGCCAAACCGGTGCTGCTGGAAGCGGATGATCGCCTCGGCGGCATGGCCGCCAGCTTCGAGTTCGCCGGGCAAACGCTCGAGCGCTACTACCACTTCCATTGCCTGAGCGATGGAGCGTTCTTCGAGCTGCTGCAGGAGCTGGGCTTGGCAGATGCCATGCGCTGGAAGCAAACCTCCATGGGCTTCTTCATGGATGGACGCCTCTATCCCTGGGGAAGCGCTGGCTCCGTTCTCAGCTTCCGCCGCCTGCCGCTGCTCACGCGCCTGCGTTACCTGCTGCACGCCGCCCGCTGCCTCAGCCTGCGCCGCTGGCAACACCTCGATGGCCTCCGCGCCACCGACTGGCTCAAAACCTGGCTGGGCGAGAAGGGCTATGCCCTGCTCTGGCAGAAGCTTTTTGCCTACAAGTTCTACGAACACAGCGACAGCCTTTCAGCCGCCTGGATCTGGAGCCGTATCCGCCGGCTCGGGCAATCGCGCCGCTGGCTCAAGGAAACGCTCGGCTATCTGGAGGGTGGCTCGCAGCGCTGGATCGATGCGCTGGAGCAGCGTTTGCAGGATCTGGGCTGCGAGATCCAGCTCTCCAGCCCGGTGCAGGCCATCCGCTCCAACGGCCCTGGGCAGGGTGCCGTGGTGGGCACCCCCGCTGGCGAGCGCCACTTCGATGCCGTGATCTCCACGGTGCCGCTGCCGCTGGTGGCGCCGATGCTCGAGGCCGGTGGAGCCGATCCAGCCCTGGTGCAGCGCTACGCCAGCCAGATCTCGGTGGCCTGCGCCTGCGTGGTGCTGCAAACCCGCCAGCCGATCACCGGCAATTTCTGGACCAACATCAACGACGCGCGCTTCGGCATCCCCGGCATCATCGAGTTCTCGAATCTGCGGCCGCTGCAGGGGCACATCACCTATGTGCCTTATTACATGCCCGCCAGCCATCCGGACTACCAACGCCCCGATCAGGCCTTCATCGCCGATTCGATCGCCTGCTTGAAAGCGATCAATCTCGATCTGGCTGATGCCGATGTGCTGGCTGCCCACTGCAGCCGCTACCGCTATGCCCAGCCGGTGTGCGGCACCCACTTCCAGCAGAGCCTGCCGCCACTGAACCCCCTGCCTGGGGTTACCACGGTGGACACCACCGTGTATTACCCGGAAGATCGCGGCATCGCCGAAAGCGTGGGCTATGGGCGCGAGCTGGCGCGGAAGGTGTGCCGGGAGCTGCAGGCCGGCCGGCGATGACGCCCCATTCCCCCCGGCGTGAATTTCTGCTGTTTCTGATCACCGGCGGGGTGGCCGCCCTGGTGAACGTGCTGAGCCGGGTGGGGTTTTCACAGCTGCTGCGCTTTGAGCTGGCGGTGTTGCTGGCCTATGGCGTGGGCATGCTCACGGCCTACGTGCTGGCACGGAAATTCGTGTTTCTACAGAGCCGCACCAGCGTGCGCCGCTCCTTTGCTGCGTTTGCCCTGGTGAATCTGTTCGCTGTGTTGCAAACGTGGCTGGTGAGCGTGGGCCTGCGCAACTGGCTGCTGCCCCTGCTCGGGATTGTGGTGCTGCGCGATCTGATCGCCCATGGCATCGGCGTAGCGGTGCCGGTGTTGAGCAGCTACTTCGGCCACAAACACATCTCCTTCCGCCAGCGCCCATGAGCGGATCGCCCACAGCCACCACGGCGCACCCAGTGGCCGCCTTCGATTTCGATGGCACCCTGCTCGATGGCGACTGCCTGTTGATCCTGCACAGCCTGGTGCGCTCTCCCCTCGGGCGGGTGATGGATGGTGTGCAGCTGCTGCCGGCTCTGCTGCTCTGGAAGAGCGGACTACGCAGCACCGCTTGGTTCAAGCAGGTATTCCTGCAGGTGCTGCTCACCCCGGCCATGCAAGCGCGCTCGGCGCAGCAGCGGGAACATCTGCTGCAACACAGCCTCGCCGATGCGCTCTGGCAGCGGCTGCGGCCGGAAGCCCTGGCCCGCCTGGAGTGGCATCGCCAACAGGGCCATCGGCTGGTGATCGTGTCGGCCTCGCCCCGCTGCTTGCTGCAACCGATCGCCGAGCGGTTGGCGGTGGAGCTGATCGCCACGGAAACCAGCGATCCCTGCAGCGGCGCCCCGATCGAACTGCGCTCGGCCAACTGCAAGGGGCCGGAGAAGATCCAGCGGCTCAGCCAGTGGCTGCAAGGCCCGGTTCACAGCGTGGAGCTGCATGCCTATGGCGACAGCCGCGGCGATCGGGAACTGCTGCAACATGCTGCAGAACCGCACTGGCGCAGTTTCCAGGCAGCAGCTCGTCCTTACCCGACCGCGCCAGGGCTGACGCGTTGGTTCACGCCCCTGGCGGCGGTGCTGCTGCTCTCAGCGCTGGCCGGCCTTTTGCGGCTGGATCCCACCACCCAGACCAACCTGATCAGTGGCCTGATGCGGCTTCCGGGCTGGCTGCCCGCCATCGCTGCCGTTCTGGCCCTGAGCTACGCGGGCCGCTACTGGCGCTTCAGGCTGCTGCTGAACGCCGAAGGCATTGGCCGCTGCAGCCGCCACGAGGCCGTGGTGTGGTTCCAGGGCTTCGCGCTCACCGCCACCCCCGGCAAGCTGGGCGAACTCTCGCGGGTGCAGCAGCTGCACCAGCAGCTGGCCTACCCCCGCACTCCCCTGCTGCATGCCTTCCTGGCGGAGCGCCTCTGCGATGTAGCCGCGGTGGTGATCTGGCTGGCCCTGCTCGTGCCCGGACAACTGCAACAACGCCTCGGCCCGCTGACCTCCACGGCCGTGGTCTTGATTGGCCTCGCCGCCCTGCTGGCCCTGGCCCTTGGCCGTTGGCTGTGGAGCCGTCGCTCCCACTGGCGGCAACACCTACCCAGCGGGCGCCTGGGCCGAGCCTGCCTGCCCGCGAGCGGCATCAGCCTCGGCATCTGGGGCCTGGAAGCGATGATTCTCTGGCTGCTGGTGCAAGCGATCAGTCCGGCCGCCACAGTGAACGCCGGCCAGGCCATCAGCATCTACCTGCTCTCCGGCACCGCCGGCATGGCCTCCCTCCTGCCAGGCGGCCTTGGCGTGAATGAAGCCGCCACCACGCTGCTGCTGCACCAGGCCAGCATCCCCAGCTCACTGGCCTTGAGCATCGCCATCCTGCGCCGCCTCTGCAGCGTGTGGCTGATCACGGCTCTCGCGGCTGCTGCAAGCTTGGTGCGCCGCCGCGCCTGAAGCGAATGCCCCCAAGGCCCCGTTGGATCTGGCTGCTGATCACGGCGGCCGTTGTGTTCGCCGGGGTGTTCTGGTTCGGCAAGCTGGATCAGCCACTGATCGATCGCCACGAGTTCCGGCAGACGCAGACAGCCCTGAGCGCCCTGTTCATGCGGCCCGGCCTTGAGGGGCTGTTGAACTACCAAACACCCGTGGTTGGTGCGCCCTGGAGTATTCCGTTTGAATTCCCACTGTTTCAGTGGATCGCCCATCAACTAGCCCGTCTCTCGGGCCTGAACCTGAGCAGCAGTGGGCGGCTGGTGAGCGTGCTGTTCGGCCTGGGCTGCCTCTGGCCAGCGACGCGCCTGATCCAACGTTTCGGCTTGAGCTTCACAGCCAGAGGCCTATTCATCGCGCTGTATTGCACCTCCTCGATTTATCTGTTCTGGAATCGCGCCTTTCTGATGGAGAGCACGGCGCTGTTCTTCACCCTGGTGAGCCTGGATCTGTATAGCCGTTTACGGCCAGGAGCTGCAACGCAGGCTGATGCAGCACAGCCATTCGGCCTGCTCAGCATCGCCTTGGGCATCAGCCTGAGCCTGGGGCTGCTTGTGAAAGCCACCACCGCACTCCCGGCGCTGATGCTGATGGGTGGCGACTGGATCTGGCAGAGCAGAACAGTCCTCTCGAACCGGCAGGGGAGATTCCAACAGCTGCTTGTGGGCGGTGCGATGGCTGTGGCCTTTGCCCTGCTCTATGGCTGGACCCATCACGCCGACGCCCTGAAACAACTCAACCCGATCGGCTCGCAGCTCACATCCAGAGCCCTGAGAGCCTGGAACTTCGGCCAGGCGAGCCAACGGCTGCAACCTGAACTCTGGCAGGACGTAGTGCTGCAGCGGATGCTCACACCGCTGGCGGCCCTACCGATCACAGCACTCCTAATCGGTGGCCTCTGGATCAGCAGCAGGTCGGTGAAAACCTTCCTGCTGGCCTGCCTGTTTCTGAGCCTTACTCCCCTGTTGATCTTCACCAACCTGCACATCGCCCATAGCTATTACCAAGCCAGCAATCAGATCTTCCTCCTGATGGCCGTGGCCGCCTCCGGTGCCTCACTCCTCGATCAAGCCAGGCAGCAACGAGTTCAGAAGGGGATCGTGATCATGGCGCTAACCGTTGTGATCATCGCCAATCTGAACAGCTTCTTCAGCAATGACTGGCCTCGCATTCAACGCAGAAGCAGCGACAAACTGGCCATCGGCAAACTGATTCAGAACCACACACCAATCAACTCAGGCATTCTGGTCTTCGGTGACGACTGGAGCTCAGCCTTCGCTTACCACAGTCAAAGACGCGCCTACACGAAGCCCGATTGGCCCAACCTTGACCTCAGCGAAACCAGTGTAATTCAGGGTGTTGATCAATGGCTCGGAGGACTTTCCCTGGGTGCTGTGGTGAGCAAAACAGCTCTTGATCCAACAGTTTTAGGTGCAAGATGCAAAATCAAAGACAAACGTATAATCAAGCGCTGGCGCGTCTACCTCTGCGATGTGGTCAACGCCCCCCAGCCTTGAGGACGGTTTTAATCGTACGAAACAAGATGATCAGATCCAGCCAAGTGCTGAAGTGCTTCAAGTAATAAAGGTCGTAAGAGAGCTTGAGCTCTGAATCCTCCACGCTGGCGGCGTAGGGAGCGCACACTTGGGCCCAGCCGCTCAAGCCGGGACGCATCCAGTGGCGCTTGCGGTAGTGAGGGATTCGTGCCTCCAGCTCGTGCTCGAATTCGGGACGCTCGGGTCGGGGACCGATCAGGCTCATGTCGCCGCTAAGCACATTGAGCAGCTGCGGCAGCTCATCGAGGCGCAGGCGCCGCAGCCACAGCCCCACGCGCGTAATGCGGTGATCACCGGGCATCGTCCAGGCGGGCGGTGCATCGGGCGGCGCCACCTGCATCGTGCGCAGCTTGAACACCGCAAAGGTGCGGCCCAACCAGCCACTGCGCTGTTGCACGTAGAACACTGGCCCCCGGTCTTCCAGCCAGATCAACAGTGCCGCCAGCAGCAACAACGGGCTAGCGAGCGTGAGCAACACCGCCGCCACCAACAGATCGGCCACGCGCTTGAGCTGACGCTCCAGGCTGAACACCCGATTCCAGGGCAATTCCTGATAGTTGAGCCAGGGCTCTGGCAGCAGCGCGGGCGGCAACCGCTCCAGCTGTCGCTCCAGCAAATTCAGCGGTGTGGTGAGGCTGGTGTCGCGCGGATCGCGCTCTTCCAAGCGTTCCAACAACGCCCGCTGCTGCGGGTTCTGCTCCAGCGATGGCGCCAGGGCCAACACCACCGGTGGAGAAAGCGCCAGCGCCTGTTCAGGAGAGAGGCACCGCAGCGGCTGACGCACCGGAGTGCGGCGCCATGCCTCCAACACCGGCTGCAACTCGTGGGCCGGGCCCACCAACGCCACCTGCGCTTCCGGAGGCAGCAACACCCCGCGCCTGAGCAGCCCCCGCATCAGCAACGACCATCCCATCAGCGGCACCAGCCACGCGGCCTGGGTGCTGCGGTGCACCAGCCAGACGGTGTCTGGCGGATTGAGCAGCAGCCGCGCGAGCGCCACCACCACCAAGGTCACCACCCCGGTGATCAACACGCGCTGCAGCACCGCCGCCAGGGGCAGCCGCCGCCAGCGCAGCACGGTGTAGCTGCCAAACAGCCAGCCCAGCCCCAGATAAGCCAGTGCCGTGAACAACAACCATCCCAACTGCGGGAACAACGGCACCGGTTTGAACAGGCTGATCAGCACCGCCAGGCCGATCAAACCCGACAGGTCGAGCCCTGCACAGACCAGCAGGATCCGGCGAGGGTTACGCCACGACATCGCCCATCACCTGCCGCAGAGCCTCGCGCCAATGCAGGGGGGAAAGATGCAACGCCTGACGGGTGCCCGTGCAATCCAGCAGCGAATAGCTGGGCCGCTGCGCCGGCGTGGGGTAATCGGCCGTGGTGATCGGGTTGATCCGGGCGGGGTTCTCCAACAAGCCAGCGGCCTGGCCCAGCTCCGCGATCGCCACGGCGAAGTCGTACCAACTGGCGGCGCCGGCATCGCTCCAGTGGTGTACCCCACTCACACCGTGCTCGAGCGCAGCCCAACAGGCCTGAGCCAGGCCGGAGGTGGCTGTGGGACAACCCACCTGATCAGCCACCACCCCCAGCTGCTCGCGTTCCCGCATCAGCCGCAGCATGGTGAGCAGAAAGTTCTTGCCCACGGGTCCGTACACCCAGCTGGTGCGCAGGATGCAGAGGCGTTCAGCAGCCAGGGCTCCGGCGGCCGCCACTTCACCTGCAGCTTTGCTGGCGCCGTACACCCCCAGCGGATCCACGGGCTGATCGGATCGATAGGGGGAACCCTGGGCGCCGTTGAAGACGAAATCGGTGCTCACCTGCAGCAGCCTGCCACCGGTAGCCTGCATCGCTTGGGCAAAGGCAGCCGGTGCGCCGGAGTTCACCGCCTGGGCCAGTTCCGGCTCGCTCTCAGCCTTGTCCACCGCTGTATAGGCGCCAGCATTGATCAGCCAATCGGGGCGGTGCTCCTGCACCAGCGCCCGGCAGGCTTCGGCATCCGCCAGATCGAGCGGGATCGATCCATCACCGCCACTGCGGGAGGTGGCGATCAGCTCCAGCGGGGCAGGAGCCAGCTGGCATAAAGCCTGGCCCAGCTGGCCGGCGGCGCCGGTGATGATCACCTTCATGATTCCTGCACCCAATCCACCAGAGACAGCCCGCTGATGCGGCTGAACTCGCGCAGGTTATGCGTGACCAAGGTGGCCTCCAGCGCTAAGGCATGGCAGGCGATCCAGAGATCATTAGCGCCGATCGGGGTTCCAGCACGGCGCAACGCCGTGGCCTGCTCCGCGTAGTGGTGGCAGATTGTGCTGTCGTTGCCTGGATAAAGCACCTCCACCTGCCGCGCCAGAGCCTCGAGCTGATGCTCCACCACAGCGCGGCGCGTGCTTCCCACTGCACCCTGCAGCAACTCAGCCCAGGTGACGAACGACATCGCCAGCTGATCTGTGCTGGGCAGTTGATCAATCTGCTCGGCCACCTGAGGGGGCTTCTGCTTGATGAGGTAAATGAGGATGTTGGTATCGAGCAGAACGATCACAGCTGCTCGCGCTCCTGCATGGGTTGCTCCTCCAGGCGCAGCTGTTCCAGCTGCTGCACAAACTCCGGATCGAAACCCGCCAAGGCCTCAAGCAACGCCTGGCCGCGCTGAGGCGGACAGGGATGAATGATCAGATCACCCTCCGGCGTGCGCGAGATCTGCACCTGATCGGTACTGAGCCGAAACTCCGCCGGGATCCGCACCGCCTGGCTGTTCCCGTTCATGAACACGCGGCTAGGCAACGACGCCGTCATGTGTGTACAGATTCGTACACACATTCTAAGGTGGATCTGTTCAGTTGAACAGGTCTGAACCGTTCAGTTCCGCCAGCAGCGGTGCCACGGCATCTTTTTCGGAGAGCAGGGGGGCGGCCTCCAGCGGCGGCCAGGTGATCCCCAGCTGCGGATCGTCCCAGCGGATGGCGCGCTCGCAGTCGCGGCTCCAGAAATCGGTGGTTTTGTAGAGCACCTCGGCGTGCTCACTCAAGGTGAGAAAGCCGTGGGCAAAGCCGGCCGGCACCCAGAGTTGCTGGTGATTGGTGGCGCTGAGCCTGGCTCCTACCCACTGGCCGAAGGTGGCTGAACCGCGGCGGATATCCACCGCCACATCGAAGATCTCACCCAGCACGCAGCGCACGAGCTTGCCCTGGGGGTGGGGCGGCAGCTGGTAGTGCAAGCCGCGCAGCACACTGCAGCTGGAGCGGGAGTGGTTGTCTTGCACGAAATCGGGCACAGGTTGGCCGTCGGCCTCCAGTGCTGCCGCAAACGCCCGCTGGTTCCAGCTCTCGAAGAAGAAACCACGGTCATCGCCGAACACCCGCGGTGTGATCAGCAGCGGACCTTCCAGGGCAATGCCAGCCGTGGTGTGAAGCCGTTCAGCGTTCATCAGCGTGCCTGCTGCAGGGTTTGATCCTGCTCGAGCAGCTGCAGCAGGTAGTCGCCGTAGCCGCTCTTGCGCAACGGTTGGGCCAACTCACTCAGCTGTGCGCCGCTGATCCAGCCCATCCGCCAAGCCACCTCCTCCGGGCAGCCCACCTTGAGGCTCTGGCGGTGCTCGAGGGTGCGGATGTAGCTGGAGGCTTCGTGCAGCGAGTCGCAGGTGCCGGTGTCGAGCCAGGCCATGCCGCGCCCCATCAGCTCCACCTGGAGCAGCCCCTCCTCCAGATATTGGCGATTGAGATCGGTGATCTCCAGCTCACCGCGGGCGGAGGGCACCACACGGCGGGCCCGCTCCACCACCGAGTCGTCATAGAAATACAGGCCGGTCACCGCATAGCGGGATTTCGGCGTGGCGGGCTTCTCTTCGATGCTCAACACCCGGCCCGTGCCATCAAACTCCACCACGCCGTAGCGCTCGGGATCGCGCACCGGATAGGCGAACACCGTGGCACCGGCCGCAGCAGCGATGTCACTGCCCAACTGGGTGTCGCCGTGGAAGAGGTTGTCGCCCAGCACCAGCGCCGCCGAGGCTCCCCCCAGAAACTCAGCCCCAATCAGAAACGCCTGGGCCAGACCATCGGGGCTGGGCTGCACCGCGTACTGAATCTCCATTCCCCAGGCCCCGCCATCACCGAGAAGCCGCTCAAAAGCGGCCTGATCGTGGGGCGTGGTGATGATCAACACCTGCCGGATTCCCGCCAACATCAAGGTGCTGAGCGGGTAATAGATCATCGGCTTGTCGTACACCGGCAGGAGCTGTTTGCTCACGGCCTGAGTGATCGGATGCAGACGGGTGCCGCTACCACCCGCCAGGATGATGCCCTTGCGTGGCTGGGTCATCAGATCGGGCGTGCTGCGGAGATGTTGGCATGCAGCAACGCCGCGCTTCCCTGAAACAGCGGTGGCATTCAACCGATGAAAGCCGTTTACGGTTGAAGGAGCGCACCACCATGGGTTTGATTCACGCCAGCCTGCAGCTGCTAAACCCCAGCAATCCTGAGGTGCAGGGCCTCGAGGTGAGCGCCCTGGCCGACTCGGGCGCCGTGCACCTCTGCATCCCCGAGCATGTGGCCCTACAGCTGCAACTCCGGGAGCTGGAGCGGCGCGAGGTGGTGCTGGCCGATGGCCGCCGCCGCAGCGTGCCCTACATGGGCCCAGTGGAGGTGCGCTTCGCCAACCGCCGCTGCTTCACCGGCGCCATGGTGCTGGGAGATGAGGTGTTGCTGGGCGCGATCCCGATGGAAGACATGGATCTGGTGCTGCAAC
>Ga0194123_10004123_pt1 | contig 16717 bp, 13 predicted proteins | sample TA2MahsurfametaG_5_FD_155479 | JGI IMG/M metagenome (GOLD analysis project Ga0194123, IMG submission 155479) | Freshwater microbial communities from Lake Tanganyika, Tanzania - TA2015023 Mahale A surface | ecosystem: Environmental > Aquatic > Freshwater > Lake | place: Tanzania: Lake Tanganyika... | reverse complement strand
TATGATACGGTATCTGCAGAGTTTGCTACGTGAAGTTTTGCACCAGGATTTGTGGTTCCGATGCCGACGTTGCCACTGCTGGTGATACGCATTCTCTCATCAGCCAACGTAACAACGCTTTCATCGTTCGCATCTCTATTACAAAAAACGATTTGACCTTTACCACCACCAGCACTTCCATCTCTAATTGCACCAATAAATTGTTTTGGATATTGATGACCTTCTGCGTTGCCATACGTGGAATATCTAATGCCAATCATAGTATCAGACACACCGCTGGCGTTCAATAATGTAATTCCATTATTAACTGTAGTTGCACTGGTGGTATCTGACCTGATGTCTAACGTTGTTCTTGGTACTGTCGTTCCAATGCCGACACTACCACCGCTTGTGATACGCATACGTTCGGTTTGAATATTATTACTACCATCACCAGTAATAAACGTCATTGCTTGAGAGTTGGTGGCACCAATCCCACATTGTATAATACCTTGTCTCCACATTCCATACATCAATCCATCACCGGCAGTGTTTCTTCTGTCTGCAGCAATTGGTGATTGATAGTTGGCAGGTGAGGCATCATTGAAAGATACTGTCATAGTGCCATTTTGATTAATCCGCGTTCCTGCGACACTTCCTCCAACGTCTGTATTGGTGGCACCAACTAGAAAAACCCCTGTAGAAGTAATACGCATATACTCTGGGTGTGTGCCGGCGGAGGTTTGTGTGGCAAATCTTAAATATGCGGCCTCATTACTTGCGTTTTCTCTTGCGGCTTGTATATATGCTAATTGAGAGGTAGCTCGGGTAAAACTTATTCCAACTCCATTATCCGCACTAGAAATGGTGCCACCATATAAATCAAGTAAAACTCCTCCATCAACACCACTTCCTGCAGTTCCTTCAATACCTAATTTTGCTGCTGGACTCGCCGTGCCGATACCAACTTTCCCCGAGAACAATGCCGTGTTGTCGGTTTTTAATCGCATCACATCATTTATTGTTCCACCATCTTGATGCCAAAATGCAAGTCCTCCACCTAAATTTGGACTAAACCCAAAATTCGTTTCAGCGGAGCCAAACGAAATGTTCCATTGTCCATTAACAGCAGTTCTACCTCCGCCGCCGCCGTGGTTAAATCCTAAAGTTGTTGCAATATTACCATTAGCTCCACGAATTAATACGGTAGCTGATGTATCACTATATGCATGTAACAATGCGGTGGGACTCGTCGTGCCGATGCCGACGTTACCTGCCATAAAGGCTACTTCTGTTCCTACTCTGCTCATTTGAATGCGCTTAGAATATGCACCTGTAGGGTCTACACCATTGTTCATTCCTACATAACCGATATTACTTACTCCATCATATTCTACAGTCATGCCTAAGTTGTCATTTTCACCTAAAAACACTCTGGCTTTTGCTTCAGTTGAATAATTTGATGCAATGACACGAACCAGTGCATCATTACCACTAGATGCTACAAATCTTGCTAGTGTTGCTCCAGTCCCAAGTACATCTAATTTATATCCAGGACTCGTCGTTCCAATGCCGACGTTGCCACCATCTGCTTTGATGGTCATACGAGTTGTCATTGTTCCAGAGACATTTTGACGGAAATAGATATCGCCATAAACATAACCAGATGTAACTGGATAAGCGTTATCGATATATGCAGTCGCATCCTGTGGTGTATATGTTAAATGTAATCCATGCGATGAAGAACTACTATATCTTATTTTTACACCAAAGTTGCTAACGCCTGTTCCATTAACAATTAACTCTGGTGCAGCAGCATGAAGATTTAATAGCTAACGCCTGTTCCATTAACAATTAACTCTGGTGCAGCAGCATGAAGATTTAATAGTGATGCAGGACTCGCCGTGCCAATGCCGACGCGGTTGTTCGCCGCGTCCACATAGAGCGTGTTGGTATCAACGGCGAGGTTGCCGGATGCGTCGAGGCGCATACGCTCGGTCGGCGTGGTGTTTCCGGTGGCGAACACGATGGGCCGTGCTGCCGAACTGCGTGGCTGAAGAATCAACGTACCATTGTCGTATCCAGAAAAACTAGATGCCCAACCAATCGCGGCATTGGTGCTGTTGGACAAAAACGCCGACATCTCGCCAATCTCAATGACGCTTGCCAATACGATTCCGTTGACTTCCAGTTTGTAACCGCCACTCGGCGTCACCCCGAGGCCGAGGTTGCCGGATGCGTCTACGGTCAAGCGCGTGGCGGCTGCTGTTGCATCGTACAGCGTAAAGGCGTTGTTCGCCACACCTTGCACGCCGCCCACTAACTCAAACACGCGGCCACCGCTGCCGACATTCTCAAGGCGAAGCCGCACGTTAGCTTGGTCGTTCCCGTACACACGCAACGCCGCCGTGGACCCGCCAGTGTTTTCAATGTCGGCGCGGTAGCTCGGACTCGCCGTCCCAATTCCCACGCGGTTGTTCGCCGCGTCCACATAGAGCGTGTTGGTATCGACGGTCAGGTTCCCGCTCACCGTCAGTGAGGACAGGGTACCAACTGAAGTAATATTGGTTTGTGCCGCCGTTTGTAGTGTACCAAATAATCCATTCCCTGCATTAATACCGTTAGAAGCACTAATTGCTCCTGTAACTTGTAGTCCAGCTTCAATATGTGTCAGTCTACTTGGAAAATCTATTCTGATGGAACTAGATTCAAGTCTACTGTCTATATGGTCACTGCCGTGCGCAACAGGTATTCTATAGTCGGTTAGTCCTACTTCATCCCCCAATGTCCCGTAGTTCCGTGGTCCAGCGATTAAGATGGCACTATTGTAGGTACTGCCACTTAAGTTTTCGTAAATAAAGCGGTCTTGCAAACTATCCCAGAAAATAGATGCGGTTGCTGGTGAACTTGACCCAGAGTCGTAAATGGAAAGACCAGCAAACCGCACATTGTCATCGTCGTTTAGAGTAATCTTACTGACACCAATGTTATACTGCGAACTCGTCACATATTGGGTAGACATACTCACCGCAGTTAACAATCCATTGACGGTCATACTCCCTGATACTCTGACATCTTTTCTCACACTCAACCCACCCGCAACCGTTAATGCGCCATCCAAGTAACTTGTACTGTTGGTGGTGTCCGATATAGCTTGTATTCCTACAAAAGTATTTGACCCCGTGGTTGCGTATGACCCTGTAACACTTTCTATACTGTTTAATCTACTGTTTTGCCCACTATCTACCGTTGCAAGTGATGAACTAAAGGTGGTATAGTTGGTAGTTTGGGTAATATCCCCCAATCGTGGTAAAGACATCGACTTGCCCACTACTACTGACGATATTTGCTGGAATACTACTGATGTCAGGATAATTAATTTGTGCGGAACTACTGATACTTCCCGTGGGTAACAACGAGGTCACTTGGGTTGAACTTGAAATTAAGGTGGGTTTACTTGCAATATTGTCATACGATACACTTGTAATCTGACTACCATCACCTTTGAGTGTGGATGCCGAGACGATACCTGTGACTGTGACATCACCGAAACTTCCAGAATTAATTGAAAATATTGTCATAGGTTAGTTTTCCCCAAATGCCGTGCAGGTCCAATAGGTGGTTCCTGTTACTGCGGTATTACTGTTGGTGTTGACCACGAACCCACTTGCGGTCTTACTTTCTACGGTAAAGATTCTTGCATCTTCACCTGTGACTGCGATAGAATAGTTAATATTATTAAATGCACTACTGAAGGTCACACTTGCGGTATATGGTGTACCACCAAACGAAGTATTTGTGAGCAACCCTGCTTTGGTTTTCAACACATTACTTGCAAAACTTGATGTGGTGGCATATGATGCAGATGTTGCCGTGGTTGCGTTACCGAGGAATGACCCACTAAAGGTTCCAACCGACCCAGAACTGACTACGACGAATCCATCAAAAACAATGAGTGATTGTGATGCTGGTGCTTGGGTGAAGTTAATCGTACTGCCTGTGACCGTATAATCGTTTGGACTGACATATCGCAATCCACCCACGGTCACATTGAGTGATGGTGGTGCATACGATGACGATAAGATATAAGAAGTGGTTGATCCATTACCAATAAAGATATATTCATCTATTGCCAATGACCCGCGAAGGTTATTTAATCCGTACCCATCACCAATAAATGACCCAGTATAATTAATGTATGACCCCGAACTGACTGCAAGGAACGCCTTGACCACCACATTAGATTGACTTGGTGGAGCAACGGTAAAGGACATCGTTGGTCCATACAAAGCATAATCTTCGGTAACAGCGTAATTGATACCTTCAACCGATACCAACAATGAATTTGAGGTATACGATTGTGAGAGATAATATTCGGTGGTACTGCCGTTGCCAACAAAGGTATAAGTGTCAATGCCAATAGATGCCCGTAAATCAGTAAGTCCTGCTCCTGACCCACTAAATGATCCTGTGATACCTCCACTTACATTTACTGACCCACTGACGGTAACCCCACTTTGTGACACCAGAAGTGAACCCGTGATAACTGCTGACCCACTGAATGGGAATCCTGCTCCTGCACCTGCATTTTCTGCGTAGGATGCGGTCAGTGCGTATGAGGCGGTTACTGCGTTGCTTGCCAAACTTGAAGTACCAGTTAATGTACCAGTAAACGACCCACTAAATGAGCCTGTATTGATTTGTACCGAACTGGATACGGTTCCCGTAGGTAAGAATGCGGTGACTTGGGTAGAACTACTAACAATGTTTGCAGGAATATTTGATAATCCTAAATACGATACTTGGGATGACGCAGATACAAGTGTCGGTTTATTTCCTACATTTGTATAATCCACATATGAGGACGTAGTAGAGAAACTTGAACTACCTAAGAATGATTGGGATTGGAATGCACGAACAAGGATATTAGATGATGAAGCAGGGACTTCGGTAAAGGTAATCGTGGTTCCACTAATGGTATAATCTTCTGGATGCACATAGGTAATACCCCCAACGTCTATGAACAGTGAGTTGGGACCGTATTCATAATTTAAATTATATGCGGTAGTAACACCATCACCTGAGAACTTATAGGTGTCGATAGTAATTGCTAGTGGAAGATTAGTTATACCATGACCGTCACCAATAAACGATCCAGAAAATGACCCACTAAGATTTGTTTGACTATTGAGTAATGCAGAAACGAGGACGTTTGATGAGGACGGTGGTGCTACGACAAATGTAATAGATCCCGTGGTATATGTGTAGTCCACTCCTTGAGTAAAGACCAAACCATCAACACTAACTTGTACATTGTTTCCTAGATAACTTTGAGAAAGAACAAAGAGTTGTGTTGACCCATTACCTACAAACTGATATATATCACTGACTACAGAGGTAGAAACGTTGACACCAGTGATACCAGACCCATCACCAACGAATGACCCCGAAATGGTACTACCAGTCACATATAGTGACCCCGTAATGACCGCATCACCAGCAAATGGGAATCCAGACCCACCGCCTCCACCACCGTTCATTGCAAAGGATGCAGTTAATGCATATGACGAACTGACTGCTGCAACTGCGTGACTACTAGTACCTAATAGTGAGCCCGTTAGCTCTCCTATAAACGATCCGGTAAATGACCCCGTGTTAATTTGTACAGAGGATGATACAGTGCCCGTTGGTAAGAATGCAATAACTTGAGCCGAACTACTGACAATATCTGCTGGGATGTTTGAAAGTCCACCATACGATATTTGTGATGATGCCGATACTAATGTTGGTTTGTTCGTAACATTATTATATTCTACATACGAGGCAGTACTGGTGGTACCGAATACAGACCCCGTAAATGCTGCAGCGGTAATTGACCCAGTTGCATATACATTTGCATCAAAATGAACAGTAGTACCTTCTACTCTAGCTGGAGAGTTATCGATATGGTCACCACCAGTTGCATACGGAATTCGACCAACCGTTAATTCGGTTTCATCTCCAAGTGACCCCGTATTCTTTGGACCAGCGATAATGATGGCACTGTTGTATCCAGACCCACTGAGATTTTCGTAAATGAATCTGTGTTGTAAACTATCCCATAGAATAGATGCAGTAGTTGGAGATGCTGACCCAGAATCTACAATTGATAGTCCAGCAAATCGTACTAAATCATCATCATTGAGAATGACACGACTGGTGCCCACCACATACTGTGAAGAAGTCACGTATTGGGTGGACATTGATACTGCGGTCAATAATCCTGTAACTGTTAGACTGCCGGAGATATTTACGTTTTTAGTAATCCCCACTCCACCAGCAACAACTAGCGCACCATCTAGATAACTGGTGCTATTAGTGGTGTTATTAATGGTTTGAATACCCGTAAATGTATTTGAACCCGTGGTTGCAATTGTTGCAATGTTGGTAGTTTGTGTTACATCAATCTGAGATGACGCAGATACTAACGTTGGTTTATTACCAATATTTGTATATTCTACATAAGATGCGGTAACAGCATTTTGTGCCAAACTACTAGTTCCCAGAACACTTCCAGTAAATGACCCACTAAAGGATCCTGTATTGATTTGCGCAGAACTAGATACCGTACCAGTTGGAAGTAACGCAACAACTTGCGTACTACTAGATACGATGTCTGACGGAATATTTTGTAATTGGAGATAGTCAACTTGAGTCGAACTGGATACGATACCTGCTGGTTTGTTATTTAATGTATTCCAGTCACTTGCTGCTCCCGACACATAACTTGCGGTGAGCGCGGTGGTTGCAAACGATGCAGTACCAATGAATGACCCACTATATGTCCCGACACCACCACTAACGATATTGACCATTGCTCGAACCGTAATGTCCGACGCAGATGGTGGTGCAGATGTAAAGACGATATCATTACTAGAAATCGTGAAGTCGGTGGACGGAGTATAGAACAAACCGTCAACACTGACCATAAGGGAATTGGCAATATACTGACTACCTAAATTAAATGTATTGGTAGTACCATCACCAGTAAATGTATTTGTAATAACAACCGACGATGCTATGGTGGTTGCTGGTAAGTTTGTTAGATTACTACCATCACCTTTGAAGAAAGATGCGGTGATTGTTCCACCTACATTTACTGATCCAGTATTAACTAATAAGCTACCAGAGGGGACAATAAGCCCCTTTCTGGCTATAAATTCATGTGCCATAATTCCCCTTCTTCACATATCCAAAGGTGAGTGTTATCAATTATAATATAACCTTTTTATTATTTTACATCGCTCTTATTGCGGTCTTAATTACCCAATCATTTGTGGTGACCGTTGCCTTCAAACGTGCGTTACCAGAAAGAACATCAACGGTGAAAATAACATCGCTAGTGTCACCTAAGTCATTTGTTGATGTATCTGTGAATTCTACGTTACTAGTACTATCCCATACCGCCATAACTGTACCAACACGGTAGTTGGTTGTTTTCTTTACCACGTAATCAAAGAATGCACTATCATAACTTCCAGTTGAAACCGTAGCTACTACTTCTGTACCTGTGTCAACATCGGCGTTACTAGCGGTAGTAAAGAGTACACCTTGGATAATTGCACCACCTTGGAGTGATACTTGGTCCGTGGTTGATGTACCATATGGAGTAATATTTTGTAGACCAAATGAGTGTACCCCACCAAGATTAATATTTGTACCATTGAAGTTAATTGCATTAGATGCAACATCGCCGTTAGTTACAGTAAAGTTTGTTCCATTGAACGATGCAACACCACGACTATTAGTGGTTGCGTTACTACCACTAACAGTAAGTGTTTGCCCCGTTGCGGTAACTGCAACACCGTTGGTACCACTAACAATTAATGATTGTGTCTTTAGGGAGACAGTACTGGTACCACCATCTGAACCCGAGACATTAAGATTAGTGACGATACCAGTAAGGTTACTACCGTCACCTGCAAATGCTGATGCACTCACAGACCCCGTTACATATACATTTTCTTCTGCGTGAAGTGTACTACCTTCAATACGAAGTGGTGAATATGCAGGTCTATTATCAATATGATTACCTTCTGTTGCTACTGGAATACGTCCTTCAACCAGTGAAACTTCTGTACCAGTTGATCCTGTATTTTCTGGACCAAGTATGAGGATACCACTCGTAATTGATGAACCAGAGATATTTTGTACTAACCAACGATTGGTGTAACTATCCCAATATAATGACCCAGTGAGTGGCGTTGCGGAACCAGAGTCTACAACTGAGACTCCACCAAATCGTACTGCGTTGGTTGTATTAAGTATAATTTCATTATCTGCGATAAGAATTTGCGATGATGTTACGAACTGCGTTGACATGCTGATTGCAGTCAACAATCCAGTAACAGTCAAACTACCAGAGATGTTTACATCCTTAGCGATACCCACACCACCATCAACAACTAACGCACCGTTTGTATAATTGGTACTGTTTGTTGTATTGGAAATAGTCTGTACACCAGTAAAGGTGTTTGAACCAGTAGTTGCGATTGTTGCAATATTGGTAGTTTGTGTTACATCAATTTGTGCCGAACTACTGACTACTGCATCTGCATTTAACTTCTTTTTAACACCATCAGTAAAGGTAAACGAACCAGTGTCCAAGTTAAGGGTAACAGAACCACCTAATGCAACTAGACCACCATCTGCTAGTCCTGTACCTGCGGTGACCGTTACAGAACTATTAACTAGTCCACTATTTGGAATATTGGTGATTTGTGCACCACTACCAGAGAATGACCCCGAGAATGATTGTGCGGTAACTGGCCCCGTTGAAACAACACTACCAGTAATAGAAACGTTATCAGTTGATGCATTGCCTAACTTAGTATTTCCATCAACTGTTAAGTCATTAAGAACCGTAATACTATTAAGATTAATAGTGGTTGCTTGAACACTACCGATATATGCGGTACCACTTACATATAAGTCCTTCCAGTACTTGGACCCAGAACCGAGGTCAAACGCATTATTAACGTCGGGGACGATGGAAGAACTAACTTCCGCCAGAAACTTGACGACATCGATATCAGCGTTACCGACCGTGATATTACCGCCGATAGTGACATTCCCATCGATATTGGCATTTCCAGATAATTGTAAATTTGACGCAGTGACATTATAACCAGTTGCGTTAATATCACCTTGAACACCTAAAGAGCCTGTTACCCTTGCGCCATTCGCAAGGACTATCAGACCTTTACGTGCAACAAATTCATTTGCCATACAGTTCTCCCAACGGGGTTATCAGTATATAAATATTAAATACTTTTTTAAGGATTCAAATTTGGAAACAATTTGAATAAACTTTGTACGGTCCAAGCTCCACTGCCTGACCCGTTACTATTGACCCGTAACCGTAATTGATTCGAACTGCTTAGAAACATAAATGATATATCACTGGTATCCCCAATATCCGTAGTGGAGATGTCTGTAAATACGACACTAGCCGTATTTAACCATGATGACATGATAATACCCATGCGACATGCACCGGGACGTTGGGCAAGGTATTCCACGGTCATTCCTGAATATTCTGTGGTTGAGATATATGGATAAATATATTCGGTTACCCCAAATATTCCTGTATTAACTGACCCCGTAAATATGATGGAAACCGTTCCGGCATTTAATTGAAATTGTTCACCTTTAAGTGAACCAGTGATACCAGATGATGCACTAATTGACCCTTGTACTGACACAGAACCAGTTACTAATACACTACCACTGAAATTTTGATTTACTTTTTCTGCATATGACGATGTTACTGCATAACTAGAAGTGATAGCATGTGATGCAGTATATGCGAGTAATGCAACATCAGCAAATCGATTATACGATCCGCTAAAGAATGTAACAGTTACCGGTTGGGTAGTGTTAACATTATAAGAAGAATCTTGAATGATTTTTACAGTTAGATTCGGTACATCTACCAATAAATTATCTTCGTCAGCTTCTCGTAAGATTACTCGAATATTTGGTACGCCAGAAACGGTCATCTATTATCTCGTTGCAGCAGGACGTACTACGAAATATCCCTCCAAAATACGACGAGTGATGGAACCACTGGTCATTTTAATATCGTAGACATACTTACGTTGAGTGAATGTATTGGTTTGTGTAGAAGTTAACTCTATGGTGATTCCACCAGACACGAATGGAACGATTTTAGTTACATTAATCGTAGCTGCAATTTCATCCGTGTTGAAGTTTTCACGGACTTGTCCTTCAAACGTATAGTCGGTAATATTTAGATAACTACCACTATCTGCGTTTTCTAGTGTGGCTAAAATCTTGAAGGTTTCCCCTTGACCAATATTAAATTCAGTAATTTCTGCCATAGTTTTCCTCGAAAAAATACACCTTTCTATAAGTATCATAAATTATTGGTATATAACAAAAAACCCCACTTTTAGGTGGGGTTTATTGATACTACAAATTATTTTTTAGTAGTTAAGAATACAGAAGTCTGGTTGGATAGTAAGACTAATTACTGCGGGATCATCCTTTTCCCAACTTAATTCACCAAATTCAACCTTGGTGATTTGTGCGCCCTTAACAATCCATTCTTCTACTTTATCGCCTACTGGACCAAGAACAGTGATAGTGATGTCCTTCTTATAGAATTCTGCGTATCCGTCACGGCCGGTGACTGATTCGTGATGAAGACGAACCCATTCCATCACTGCTTGTGCGCCCGATGGTACGATTGGATCGTATAAATCAATGGTCATTTCGTCCCATACAGTCTTACCCTTGACATAACGTTGGAGATTAATATGGTCCAAACGCTTCTTTTCTTGGGTAATCTTTGGACGATCGGTTTTCTTAATTAAATAAGAAGGAATACCGTCGATTGACATGATATACCGATTTTGAGTCTTTGGTTCAAAAGCGGTGAAAAATAGTTCTTGTTCACTGACCAAATTTGCCATATGGCTCTCCAAATATAGATTGGTACTTTAAATAAATAGTGGTTATCGAAAAAACTGATTAGATGGTATCGAAGGTTGCACCAGTTGGGAGAATGTTGAAGTCCAACTTGATGAATTCTGCAGTACGGGTTGGTTGGAGGAAGATTGCTCCAGCCAAGATGTGGAGGAAGATTGCTCCAGCCAAGATGTTGCGGTCAATAATATCTGGAGTATTATTGGTTTCATCCATAACCACACGGAATGCGGTCAATCCAGAACGTTGTTGAATACCTGCAAGATATGGATTGACGATGTTCAAGAAACGGTTACGTGTTGCTTCGGTATTTTGTTCGAAGACAAGGTAACGTGCTGAACTTGCAATATACTTCTTGACAGTGATAAGAAGACGACGAACGTTTACACGGTCAAGTGCTGATGCTCTACGTTGGAGTGTCTTTTGTCCCCAAACACATATACCTTGGCCTGGGAATTGTGCAATTGGATTGACCTTTGATTCGTATAAGTCGTCGCGTTGTGCTTGAGTTAGACGAGTCTTAACACCGACGGCGCCTGGAATACCACCACGGTTCAATCCTGCTGGTGCAAACCATTCTGCACCAACATTATCACTATATGCATATACTTCTGGAAGAACTACTGACGGTGGTGCCCAAATTAACTTATTAGTTGCAGTATCTACTACACGAACCCAAGGATAGTAACTAGCTGCGTAGTTAGTATCAAGTGTTTCTGCTTGAGCGGTTACTGAATCAATTGTTGCTCCTTGTGTATCAAGGTCAAGGATATAGAATGCGTCACCACGAGTTTCACAAAGGTCGATGGCTTCGGTTGCAATATAACTATGGAGAGAATTGATTACACCAGGAATTACCAAGAGATTAAAATCAATTCTATCTGGATTACTAAGTTGATTTAATGCTCTCTTGAATTCAACTGAACCAGATGCGGATGCATTTGAAAGATTAAATCCTTGTGAATTGGTTGCGGTGATACCTGCCCCCATACGAACGATACGTGCTGGATTAAATCCATCAAATCCACTTTGCATTGGTACAGTGAACTTACGATATGCTGCGTGAGTTCTGTTTGTTAATGAGATATCGGTACCATTTACTTCACCAGCGGTGACTGAACCACTAATGTTGAATTCTGTACCTACTACGTTACTTCCCACGATTGGTGCAAGATATGAAAGACTGGTAGTATCTTCTACGTTGTAACCATAGAAGTATTTCTTGTCTACCGCATCTGCATTCCAACCAGCAACACTACCACTTAACCAACGACTGGTTACATATGAACCACTAACTACTTCACCAGAAGTTGAACTAAATACAGAGTTTAATGCTGCAAATCCGTATGGTACTGCATTTTCTGGAATAACGTCATCACTCATTTCAATACGAATATATCTTGAGAGATTTTGATAATCGCCTTCGTAGTAGTTTTCACCAGTAGTTGAGTTGTAAATTGGTGCACTGTTTCCAATAACTCTTGCAACATATTGTGCACTTGTTGGGTCAAGATTTAAGTTATCAAATTGTTCAAGAACGTTTAATGAAGTATCGGTATCATTGAAATCACGAACCAAGAGTGAGAATGAACCATATTCACTGTCTGGGTCGGTGCTTGGTGAGATACCAGTGATTGAAATCTTAATTTGAGTATTTGCCGAAGTACCGTCACTTAAACTGTGGACCTTGAAGAGATCGTACTTTGTTCCTGCAATTGGTTGTGAACGAATCCAAGGAGTTGTTGGATTATCATATTGAGTGGTAAGGTCTAAACTTGATGTTTCAATTGACATTGAAACACCACCACCAGCTTGTGTTAATGCATTTGGAAATACTGCGTAAACATATGCTGGATAATTTGCACTTGCTACTGGATTTGTTCCAAAGTACTTACCGACGAATGCTGGTGAACTTTCTAGTCCACTTAATCCAGTTACAGCAACTGAACTTACTGAACTACTAAGTACGAGTCCAAAACTTCCAGTGTTTCCAGGAGTAGTGACTGATGCTCCAGTCATACTACTTCCAGAATTTGCGTGGAGAATTGCAAATACTCTACGTCCAGCAGAACCTCAGAACCTGTGGCGTAAAGTGTTGCGACTGTGGTACTGTATCCACCCAATCCCAACACACGAACAACAGTTGCACTGCCGGCTTCTTGTAAATAATTCTTAGCCGCAAATCCAACATATGAAGTATCAGTAGGTTCACCGAACGCTGTTACGAACCCATCAATACCTTCAACTGTGGTAGGAATAAATGCTGGCCCCTTTGCTGTCGGACCCACGAAAGCTGCTCCAATCTGAGCTATTCCTTCTGGGAGGAATGAGAGGTCACGTTCTTGCGTAAAAACGCCTGGTGACACGATACGTTCTGCCATACGGTATTCTCCAAACTAAATTTGTTATTTCTCTGGTGTGAATTCGCCAGTTTCAAAGTTGATTTGACCAGCGCCATACTTTTCAGATAACCGATTAACTAACGATTGTTCATCATCTAACAACTTTTTAAAAGTCAATGAGTGACCACTAACCTTCTTTTTTAATTCATCAATGTCAGCCTGTAATAATTCAATCTGTAAGCTGAATTGGCCAACTTCATTAACAATTGTAGACAACTTATTTCGTAAATCTGTAATTTCTTTTAAATCTTCATTTCCAATAGACGACATAGTAACCTCGTTGATACAATATAACTCGTATTATAAATATCTGTTTTTTTACCTAAACATCAATTATTCACTTTCTATTTCGGTAAAAGTGACCGTTTTTTTAGTAGAATATCGTACCTTCGTGGTAGTACCTCTATTATTGTGTCGGTCCAATGCGTCTTGTGGTAAGAGGTAGGCATATACCGTCATATCGAACTGGGTTCGTACTATTCTGTCTTGTGTCGTTGGTAATTCCGTAAGCGGTTCAAATGACTTTACCGATGTACGAAATTTGTAGTTATTTTGCTCACCCCAGTATTGGTCAGTTTCGAATGAAACGTTTTCTACTACCGCATTCATTTGTTCCATATATTCAGTCCAAATAATACAGCGATAGGTGATTTCATAATAGTCAGGTACCGTGGTGACTAAATATTCACGACTTGGGGTAATACCATTTTTCACTGCAAATTGGTCATATGGGGTTCTTTTGTTCCATCCCGTTTCAAATGTCCGTTCAAGATACTTGTTGACAGGTGAATTGATACCTGATTTTTTCATACCAGAACGACGAATCATAATCATTGGAAGTTGTATCTTTCCAATAGAGTCACGCATGATACCATCTCGTTGAGCGGACTTCCATCGTTCGGGATCGCCATAAATAACAGGTACTTTAACTTCGTTTCCATTTTGTGTTACAATAGGTTTAATACGTTCATTCATATGTTGTAAAATCGCATTATCTATTGTGTATAATGTTACCGCAATTGGTTTGAGTGAACCAAATTGTGTATCATTTGCTCTATTTTCTACTGTCGTAGTTTGTTGTGCATCCCTAACAACGTTTATGGGTTCTTTATATTCTGGGTCAAAGGTCATACTTGTGCCTCTTCAATGTCAATACTTGTACGACGAGTTAAGTGTGCCATACAAATGATTGCGGTATTAAACCCTGGCTTACCTGCAATAAGTTGTGTTTCTGTGATATTATGAACTTCGTAAAAATGATTATTATATCCAATAATATCACCAATTTCTGGATATGTGTTTACTTCTTGTAACATACGACGAGCAAATTTAAATTCTGTTTGTTGCTCTTGGTTTGACCCAAATCCTTCTTCTCGTACTGGAGTATTCTTATCATACTTAATGATTGCGTTAACCTTAACGGGTGTATAACGTGGTTTTACCGTACTTTCGCCGTAAATATTAACCTTAGCTGATTCTACCACAATTTTATACAATACGACCGCCACATCCATCGTTTCATCAATCAATTCCCGAGTGATGTGTTGGATGAATTCAAAGTCACGTTGCGTAACAAAGCGTGCCATTTATTAACCTATGTAAATGAGTGTTGGTATCTTTGCAAATGTTTCTTGCATCATCTTTGCATTTTCTGCTTGTTTTTTCATTTGTGCTTGCATACCAGTTTCTTCAAGTGTTTCTCGAAGTTCTTTGGTCAATGCTTCTTTTTCTGCAACTGCTTCACGACGAAGCATTTCACCATCTAATCTGATAATTCCGTCTGGATAAGGAATATTTTCAAACTTAGAACGAATAATACCTAACAGTTCTTTTGCTAATGAAAGTGTATATCTGAATATCCATGTACGTGACATATCATTTGTCTTGGTGTAATTGATATGTTCATATGGAACATTTGAAAGGTCACTTGCTACATTCGACCCAGATTGGAATATATTTGCTTGTTTGTCTTTTGCTACATTATAGTCAAAATAAATAACTGAATCTCTCTTAAATACTGGAGAGAATTTGATGATGTTGTTTGATATTTCAAATCCGTATTGACTCTTACGAATCATATCGTTGATTTCGATTGCTTGAATACGGAGTAAGTCTTCGTATGCTGGCATCATCACAAATGTGACTGGTGGTGAAAATCCATCAAATCCAAATTCTGCCATTAGGTTAGTTAGACCAAGACCCGTGGTTGCAAATGGGTCATAGTAACGAGCTACTGCTGACGGCATATAGTGATATACACGACGAATTTCAATTGCTGATCCACTTTCGTATACGTTTGCCCACAATGATTTTAAATCATAACTTTGTGTTCCAATAGATGCAGAAATATACCCTCTTTTAATTTCAACATTTCCACCGGATTGAGCTTCTACACCATAATCATTTGCAAGTCTAATTAATTGAGGTAATGGTGTTCCTATAATATTTCGTTGTGTAGCAGATGTTGCTGTACTAACACCTTGTAAAGACATCATGTATTCACGTGCATTAAATTGATTAACTTGATTACCATACGTGGTAATAGCTTCTTCAAAACATGCGTAAATTTGTTTATCAGTCAATTCTACTTCGACAACTGGATACCCCAATTTCCGTGCCACGAATTCAGCCGCCCGTGGAGCATCGGTAACGAACTCTTGATCGTTATCGAAAAACCCAAATGGTGTTATACCAAATGGATTTCTTGGATTACCGTCGTAAAAAATTGGTTCTTGTGTTTCCATAATTCTCTCTAATTAGGGACTTATAATAAATAGTTTTATTAAATCATTAACTCTTATTTTAAGGCAAATAAAAAGGGTGACCTTTCGGCCACCCAGTTTATTCCCTCCGTTAGCTTACTAGATTATAGTAAGTTTAATCCGTCGATAAGAACCTTACCGAAGAATTCAGGACGTACTACCTTCTTTGCGTAACGGGTCATCACACCACGGCGTGGGGTGAAGTTGTTTGGGTCATACACGAGCGGAGTCATGATGAGTGGGATATATGGTGCATATACTGCACCAGTTTCGAGGAAGTTACTTCCACGGAAGCCCAATAATAGGACGTTTTCCTTCATGTATGGGTTCTTGTAGATGGTGTAACGGTTTTGGAATGAACCAACCTTGGTTACGCCACCTGCAAATTCCATCTTGTCACCATCTGTGTTTGCCATGAAGCCTGGGATGGTTTCAAGGATTGTTGCGACGGTTGGTGAACATACTGCAAAGTTTGCACCACCACGCATGGTGAGTTGATGAATCTTGTTACTTACCTTTTGCATCTTTTGACCAAGTGTTTGGAACCAGGTCATATTGGTCCATGCGGTACCAGTGTATGAAGAT
>Ga0194123_10004119_pt1 | contig 16733 bp, 14 predicted proteins | sample TA2MahsurfametaG_5_FD_155479 | JGI IMG/M metagenome (GOLD analysis project Ga0194123, IMG submission 155479) | Freshwater microbial communities from Lake Tanganyika, Tanzania - TA2015023 Mahale A surface | ecosystem: Environmental > Aquatic > Freshwater > Lake | place: Tanzania: Lake Tanganyika... | reverse complement strand
AGGCTCATCGGCTCGGGCAGCTCCTCGCCGCCGGGCCCCTCGATGCCGTAGCGCATCTTGAGCACGCGGCCCTGCAGCTCGGGCAATTGCTCGAGCAGCGCCCGCAGATCACCCTTGAGGCATTCGCCATCGAGCTTCTCGTCCGGCAGCTCGCCATCGCCGGCCAGCAGGTCCAACAGCTCGGTGTCGTCGCCATCGCCCACCTTGGTCTCCAGCGACACCGGCTGACGGGCGCGGCAGAGCAGGTCCTTGACCTCCTCTTCCGGCAGCTCGACCGCCTCAGCCAGCTCGGTGATCGTGGGGGTGCGGCCCAGCAGCTGCGATAGATCGCGCTGACCCTTCTTGAGCTTGTTGAGGGTCTCGGTGATGTGGATCGGCAGCCGGATCGTTCTGCTCTTCTCGGCAATGGCGCGGGTGATGCCCTGGCGGATCCACCAGTAGGCATAGGTCGAGAACTTGTAGCCGCGGGTGGGATCGAATTTCTCGACGCCGCGCACCAAGCCGATGGTGCCCTCCTGGATCAGATCCAGCAGCTCCATGTTCCGCTTGGTGTACTTCTTGGCCACGCTCACCACCAGGCGCAGGTTGGCGGCCACCATGCGCTCTTTGGCGCGGCGACCGGCCTGCAGGCGGCGCTTGAGCAGCACCGGTGTGAGCCCGGCGGCGGCGGCCAGCTCGGCCTGGCTGGGCTTGCTGCCGCCGGCGCGCAGTTCCAGTTCGGCTTCCAGCTCTTCGAGGGCAACGAGCTCTTGAACCTGACGGCCCAGGGTGATCTCCTGCTCATGGGTGAGCAGGGGAACGCGGCCGATGTCGCGCAGGTAGCTGCGCACCAGGTCGGCGTCGGGCGCCATGCCACTGGCACGGCCCGATGCGGGCGCAGCCTTGGCAGCGGCTGCAGGGGCGAGTTCGGCTGAGACCACCACGGCCAAACACTTGAAGATGTGTAAAGCCTAACCTGAAGAAGTGTGAAGGCCTCTCATAAAGCCCGAAACCGGTCGGCTCACGCGACGCGGTTCAGCAGCGCCGAAGCGATGTTGAGGTAGATGAACACGCCCACCACGTCAGTGGCGGTGGCGATGAACGGGGCTGACATGAGTGCCGGATCCAGCCCCAACCGGTCAAACAGCAGCGGCAACGCGGCACCGGCCGTGGCAGCCAACGTCGTGATCGCCACCAAGGCCAGTCCGGCAGCCCAGGCCACCAGCCAGTTGCCCTGCGAGACGTAGCCGGCCCAGGGCACCACCACCAGCATCATCAACAGACCCAGCAGAGCCCCGGCGACGGCCTCGCGCACGATGGCCATGGCAGGTCCCAAGCCCGCCATGCGCTGGGTGCTCAGACCGCGGATCACCACGGTGGAGCTCTGGGCACCCACATTGCCGCCGGTGCCGATCAGCAGCGGGATGAAGGCCGCCAGCACCACCACCTGCTTCAACACCCCATCCATCGAGGCGATCACCGCCGCCGTGCCGCTGTTGGCCAGCAGCAGCACCAGCAGCCAGACCACCCGCCGGCGGGCCACGGTGAACAGGTTGCTCTGGAAATAATCGTCCTCATCACCGGCCTGCACAGCGCCGGCGGCGTACAGATCGCGGGTCGCCTCCTGCTCGATCACGTCGATCACGTCATCGACCGTGACGATGCCGACCAGTCGCTGCTCGCGATCGACCACGGGCACAGCCAGAAAGTCGTAACGCTGAATGGCGCGGGCCACCTCCTCCTGGTCGGTGTCGGTGGCGACGCTGACCACCTCGCGGGTCATGACATCGCCGATGCGCGCTTCGGGCTCGGCTGTCACCAGATCACGCAGCGAGAGGATGCCGGTCAAATGGCGTGACCCATCGGTCACATACAGCGAATACACCGTCTCGGTGTCACGGGCGCGGCGCCGCACGATGTCCAACGCCTGGCTGGCACTGTGAAACTCCTTGAGGTCGATGTATTCAGTCGTCATCAGACGACCGGCGGTCTCGGCCTCGTAACCGAGCAACTGGGCCGTCACACGCCGCTCAGCGGGGCTGAGCTCGGCCAGCAACCGGCGCACCACCTTGGCGGGCAGTTCATCAAACAGACGCACCCGATCGTCCGGTGACATCTCTTCGACCAGCTCAAGCACCTCCCCGCTGCGCAGCCGATCGAGCAGGGTCTGCTGCACGGCGGGGTCGAGGTATTCGTAGACCTCGATCGCCTCGTTCTTGGGCAACAGGCGAAACGCCAACGCCTGCAGGGTGCGCGGCAGGCTGCCGATCGCCTCGGCCGCATCCACCTCCTGAACGGGCTTGAGCAGCAGCTTGGCGCCGTCGTAGTTGCCGGCCTCCAGCAGGGTCTGCAGTTGCTGGGCCACCATCTCGGCCAGCACGACGCCATTGGTCTCGCTCATGGCCCGGCCTGCGTCAACCTGAGTTTATGGGGCGGCTCAGCCAGCAGCAGCAATCGCTAAGGTCGCGGCCGTTGTGATCGTTCAACCATGGCCGTCTCCATCAGCAATGTCACCGTGCGCGATGCCAAGGGAAGCGAGCGCAAGCTGGGCGACTGGAGCGGCCAGGTGCTGTTGATCGTCAACGTGGCCAGCCGCTGCGGCTTCACCCGCCAGTACGCCGGACTGCAGAAGCTCCAGGAGACCTACGGGCCCCAGGGCCTGGCCGTGTTGGGCTTCCCCTGCAACGACTTTGGCGGCCAGGAACCCGGCACGCTGAGTGAGATCCAGCAGTTCTGCTCCACCACCTACGGAGCCAGCTTTGAACTGTTTGAGAAGGTTCACGCCACCGGTGCCAAGACCGAGCCCTATACGACCCTCACCCAGACGGAACCCGCTGGCGATGTGGCCTGGAATTTCGAGAAGTTTCTGGTTGGCAAAGACGGCACCGTCGTGGCCCGCTTCAAAAGCAATATCGAACCCGATTCCACCGAGCTGACCAGCGCGATCGAAACAGCCCTCGCTGCCTGATCGGCGAATCGAGCACTAACCGAGCAGCCAGCCGCGGCGGCCGCTGCCCAGCTGTTGCACCTGCAGCCAGCGTTCGCCGTTGGCTGCGCACCAGTGGCGCAGGACGCGCAGTGGCTCGCCAAGAGCCACCGGTCCAATCACCGGAGCCTGCTGCTGTGGAGCGCACTGCAGAGACAAGCGAATTGGAGCCAACAGGGGTTCAGCCATGCCCTGACGACGCCTGAGCTCTGGCATCCGGCGCTCGCCGCCGCCGGCGGGCAGTGCGGCAGGGGCGACCAATGCAAAGCTCAACAGAGCTGCCCAGCGCCAGCGCAACATCAGATGTCGAGCTGGGCAAGATCGAGCTCGGCGCTGTGGGTTTCGATGAACTCACGGCGGGGCGCCACTTTGTCGCCCATGAGAATGGTGAAGATGCGGTCAGCTTCCAGCGCATCTTCAATTTCCACACGCTTCATAGTGCGCGTGGTGGGATCCATGGTGGTTTCCCAGAGCTGTTTGGGCATCATTTCACCGAGACCCTTGAAGCGCTGGATGGTGTAATTGGCCTTTTCACCAAAGGCCTCGAGTGTCGTTTTGAGATCGGCTTCGTTGTAGCAATAGCTGTGGTTCTTGCCTCGCTCCACTTTGTAGAGGGGAGGGCAGGCGATGTAGATGTAACCGCCTTCAACCAAAGCTTTTTGGTAGCGGTAGAAGAAGGTCAACAGCAGAGTGCGAATGTGCGCACCATCCACATCAGCATCAGTCATGATGACGATGCGGTGATAACGAAGATTCTTCTCATCAAAGTCTTCGCCTTTGATGCCTAAACCAAGAGCCGTGATCAGCGCCTGAATTTCAGAGTTTTTGTAGATCTTGGCATCATCAGTTTTCTCAATGTTCAAGATCTTGCCGCGCAGCGGCAAGATTGCCTGAAAACGTCGATCACGGCCCTGCTTGGCTGAACCTCCTGCCGAATCCCCCTCGACGATGTAGATCTCAGATTCGCCAGGATCTCTGGAACTGCAGTCAGCCAGTTTGCCGGGAAGGGTTGAACTTTCCAGCACGCTTTTGCGGCGCACCAGCTCTCGGGCGCGGCGTGCCGCCTCGGCAGCGTTGAACGCCTGAATGGCCTTTTCGAGGATCAGATCGATCACCGAGGGGTTGAACTCAAGGAATTCACCCAGGGCCTCGCCGACCAGCGTGTCGACGATGCCACGCACCTCGGTGTTACCGAGCTTGGTCTTGGTCTGACCCTCAAATTCAGGTTCAGGCACCTTGACCGAGAGAACAGCGGTCAAACCCTCGCGAATGTTTTCACCGGCCAGGTTGGCATCGGCGTCCTTACGCTTGCCGCGCTTCTTGGCAAAGGCATTGAGGGTGCGGGTGAGCACCGTTTTGAGACCCTCAATGTGGGTGCCGCCATCGACGGTACGAATGTTGTTGGCAAAACCGAGAATGCTGTCGGAGTAGGCATCCACGCACCACTGCAGTGCGGCCTCCACTTGAACCCCTTCCTTCTCGGAATTGACATAAATGATGTCGGGATGAAGCGGATCCTTCTCCGCATTCATGTACGCGACGTACTCCTTGATGCCGCCGACGTAGTGATAGGTCTCCTCATGGGGTTCACCCGCTTCGTTGCGGGCCGCGGCGCGGTCGTCACGGAAGACGATGCGAACCCCGCCATTGAGATAGGCCAGCTCGCGCAGACGGGAGGAAAGCGTCTGGTAATCGAACTCGATCCCCGTGCTGAAGATCTCGAGATCAGGCTTGAAACACACCGAGGTACCGGTGCGGTCTGTTTCGCCGGATGCGGCCGGGCTGGACGCCAGGCTGCCGATGGGCTGGCCCCGCTCAAACCGCTGAACATGCACCTGCTGCTGGCGGTGCACGGTGACCTCGACCCACTCACTGAGGGCATTGACAACCGAGACGCCCACGCCGTGCAGACCGCCGGAGACCTTGTATCCCCCGGCGCCAAATTTGCCGCCGGCGTGCAGCACAGTGAGCACCGTTTCCAGGGCGCTCTTGCCCGTGCGCGGATGGATGTCGGTGGGAATGCCGCGGCCGTTGTCGGTCACGCTGCAGGAGCCATCGGCATTCAGCACAACCAGGATCTGGTCGCAATGGCCGGCGAGAGCTTCGTCAACAGAGTTGTCGACGACCTCATACACCAGATGGTGCAAGCCGCGCGGCCCGGTCGAGCCGATGTACATGCCAGGGCGCTTGCGCACCGGCTCCAGGCCTTCCAGCACCTGGATCTGCTCGGCACCGTAGGCGGCCTGAACTTTGCTGGCTTCGCTCATGCAGGAGGGGCTCCCCAGGGCAGTGGCACAGGACAGGCTGTCCCGGGGCAGAAAAACGCGCGAATCTCGAGATAGACCGCGATTGGGCCGGCAGAGCCTGAGCTCTGTTGGCTGGGGGCAATTTACCACCGCCGGCCAGATTCGGCAGGCCCCTGGCGCCGGCTCGCCGCCTCTGGGGCGACCGCGAGCAGTGGGTTGCTATCGGCCGGCTGCAGGCTCCTGCAAAGTGGTTCGATGCCCAGCGCGACGTTGCCATCAACCACGCCACCGCTGGTGATTGCGGTGGTGGGGCCCACGGCCAGCGGCAAAACCGATCTGGCGATTGCACTGGCCCAGGCCCTGCACCGCTCCGTGCTGAACATCGACTCGCGTCAGCTCTACCGGGGTATGGACGTGGGCACGGCCAAGCCAACACCACTGCAGCAGCAGGCCGCGCCCCATGAACTGATCGACCTGCGCGACCCCGATCAGCCGCTGAATCTGCAGGAGTTCACCGCGCTGGCCAGGGCCGCCGTCGAGGAGCAGTTTCAGCGCTGCGATCTCAACAGACCGGTGGCCTTGCTGGCTGGGGGAACCGGGCTCTACATCAAAGCGCTCACCCAAGGCATGGCGCCGCCGGCGGTACCGCCCCAGCCGCAGCTGCGCCGGCAGCTGGAGGCCCTGGGCCAAGCGCAATGCCACCAACTGCTGGCTGCCGCTGACCCGAACGCCGCCGCACGCATCGCCGCGGCCGATGCCGTGCGCACCCAGCGGGCCCTTGAGGTGATCTATGCCACGGGCCGCCCGCTGAGCGGGCAGCAGAGTTGCACGCCGCCCAACTGGACGGTGCTGGAGCTGGGCCTCAATCCGCCTGATCTGCGCAGCCGGATCGAGCGCCGCAGCCACAACCTGTTTGAGCAGGGGTTATTGGCAGAGACCGAAGCCCTGATCGCGCGTTACGGCGCAGACCTGGGGCTGCTGAACACCATCGGCTACGACGAAGCCAGACGGCATCTGGCCGGCCAGATCAGCCGCGACCAGGCGGTTGCCGGCACCAGCCAACGCACCCGTCAGTACGCCAAACGGCAGCGCACGTGGTTCCGCCGGCAGCACAACCCCCTGTGGCTGGACGGCACGGATCTGCAGCAACAGCTTGAGCAGGCCTTGCAGGCGGTGGGGCAGGTCCTAGGGTGAGCGATGCACCAGCAACTGCTGCTCCGATTCCCTACAGCCTGGTCCTTTACCGCCTGAATGCCTCCCCGTCCCCGGTTTGATCGTCGTGCTCCCGTTCGGGAGCTGCCCAACATCAACGAACGCATCAGCTACCCCAACCTGCGGGTGGTCGACGCCGATGGCAGTCAGCTTGGGGTCATCACCAGAGAAGCAGCCCTGGAGGTGGCCAAGGACCGGGAGCTCGATCTGGTTCTGGTGAGCGAGAAAGCCGATCCGCCGGTGTGCCGGATCATGGATTACGGCAAGTACAAATTCGAGCAGGAAAAGAAGGCCAAAGAGGCCAAGAAGAAGTCGCACCAGACCGAAGTCAAAGAGGTCAAGATGCGCTACAAGATTGATCAGCACGATTACGACGTGCGGATCGGTCAGGCCGTGCGCTTCCTCAAGGCCGGCGACAAGGTCAAGTGCACCGTGATTTTCCGCGGCCGGGAAATCCAGCACACCGCGCTGGCCGAGGTGCTGTTGATGCGGATGGCCAAGGATCTCGAGGAAAGCGCCGAGATCCAGCAGCCGCCCAAGCGCGAAGGCCGCAACATGATCATGTTCCTGAGCCCCCGCAAGCTCAGCGCTGGCAAAGCGCAGGGCGAGGCCAAGCCCAAGGCCACCAAAGAGGTCCCCGCTGCCGCTGCAGCCGAGCGCAAGGTCTAAGGCGCCGGCAGCGACGCCGCCAACGCCTCCAGCAGCAGCTGCCAACCTGTGGCGGCAGCTTGCGGACGAAAGTCGTCGCGCTGATCGCACATGAATCCATGGCCGGCCCCCGGCACCACCACCAGGTCGCGCCGGCGCGGGGAAGCGCAAGCGCGCAGGGCCTGCTCGATCGCTTCGAGCTCCTGCTGCGGCATCAGCGGATCGTCCTGCCCGCAGACGCACAACAGATCGCCAGCGATGCGCGGCAGCAGCTCCAAGGTGGGCGGCCCGCCGCCGGGGCGAAAGCTCGACACCCGCGCACCGTAAAAATCGCAGGTCAAGGCGACCTGCTCGAGGCTGGCCACCAGCAGCGAGAGGTGACCCCCAAAGCAGAAGCCCACGCACGCCACGGGCCTCTCTGGATGCGCACTCTGCTGCTGCAACCAGGTGATGGCGCGGCCGGCATCGGCGAGCACACCTGCAGCGCTGACCTGATCGCGGTGCAGCCGCCCCTCGGCCAGGCCATCGGGGCCATACCCCAGCTCCAGATCGGGGGCTGTGCGGGCAAAAATCGGCAGCGCCAGGGCGGCATAGCCAGCTGCAGCCAACCGTGAGCACAGCCCCCGCACCCAGCTGTTGAGACCGAACACCTCAGGCAGCACCAACACGGCGCCGCGGCAGCTGCCAGCAGCCTCAGGCCTGGCGTACCAGCAGCGCAGCATGGGCCCAGCGGCGGCGGGCGGCAGCTCAACCCATGCGGCGCTTACAGCAGCATCCAGGCGTTGCGCATCAGCGGCCATGGCGCACTCGTGGCATGCCTATGCCAAAGACGCAATTGTCACCTGAGCCCAGGGTCCGTAAGGTGGCCAGACGATCATCTGGCCCACACCCGGCGTGCGATTCCACATTCAGCAGGAAAGCGACATTCCGGCGTCCACCCAGCTGTACAACCAGATTTGCTTCGCCATTGCAGCGCGGCATTTTCCGCCAGGTCACCGGCTGCCAAGCACGCGGCAGCTGGCGATGCAGACCGGGCTGCACCGCAACACCATCAGCAAGGTCTACCGGCAACTGGAAAGCGATGGTGTCGTTGAAGCCATGGCCGGCTCGGGCATCTACGTGCGCGACCAACAGAACCCACGCGAAATCAAGCCGCCGCCGGGACCGCGCCACAAGGCGATCCCTGACATCGACCGCGAAGTGCGCCAGAGCGTTGATGGCCTGCTCAACGCAGGCTGCACGCTGCAGCAGGCACGAGACCTGCTCACCCGTGAGATCGACTGGCGGCTGCGCTGCGGCGCCCGTGTGCTGGTCAGCACGCCTCGAGAAGACATTGGCGCCTCGCTGCTGATCGCCGAAGAGCTGAGCCCCCATCTCGACGTACCGGTCGAGGTGGTGCCGATGGAGGAACTCGAGGCTGTGCTCGAGAGTGCCAACAACGGCACCGTGGTGACCAGCCGCTACTTTTTGCAGCCGATCGAAGCGATCGCCCAGCGCCACAGCGTTCGTGCCGTGCCCGTCGATCTCAACGACTTCCGCCATGAGCTTGATCTGCTTAAGGAACTGCGCACCGGCAGCTGCGTGGGACTGGTGAGCATCAGCCCCGGCATTTTGCGTGCCGCCGAGGTGATTCTGCACAGCATGCGCGGTAGCGAGCTGCTGGTGATGACCGCCAATCCGGACACCGGCAGCCGGCTGCTGGCCTTGCTGCGGGCCGCCAGCCATGTTCTCTGCGATCGCCCCAGCCTGCCTTTGGTGGAGCAAACCCTGCGTCAGAACAGAGGCCAGTTGATGCGGCTGCCGGTGGTGCACTGCGCGCAGAGCTATCTGGGCAACGCCACAATCGATCTGTTGCGCAAGGAAATCGGCCTGCTCGCGGCCTGAGCCTGCCTAGGCTCAGGCCATGCTCGACAGCATCCGGGCCGATCTCGCCATCATCAAAGAGCGTGACCCCGCCGCCCGGGGCACGCTCGAGATCCTGCTCTGCTACCCGGGCTTTCACGCCCTGGTGCTGCATCGCATCAGCCACAGGCTCTGGGGTCTGGGCCTGCCGCTGCTGCCGCGGCTGCTGAGCCAGCTCGGCCGCAGCCTGACCGGCGTGGAGATCCACCCCGGTGCCCGCATCGGCCGCGGTGTGTTCATCGACCACGGCATGGGGGTGGTGATCGGCGAGACCGCAGTGATCGGCAACAACTGTCTGCTCTATCAAGGGGCGACGCTGGGGGGCACCGGCAAGGCCAGCGGCAAACGCCACCCCACCCTGGAAGACAACGTGGTGGTGGGCGCCGGGGCCAAGGTGCTGGGCGCCATCGTCGTGGGCAGCAACACGCGCATCGGTGCCGGCTCGGTGCTGCTGCGTGACGTGGCTCCAGACAGCACCGTGGTGGGCATCCCCGGACGGGTCATTCACCAGTCGGGGGTTCGGATTGATCCGTTGGCCCACTCAGCGCTGCCTGACGCCGAGGCCACTGTGATCCGCAACCTGATGGAGCGCATTGATGCCTTGGAGGGCGAGCTGGCCCGCACCCAGGCCTGCCTGCGTGAACTCGCGGCCGGCCGGCCCCTGCAGGAACCCTGCCGCGGCGAGGCCCAGAACCTGAAGGACCGGGAAATCCTGGAATTTCTGGGAGAGAGCCAGCTGGTCAATCGCGACGCCGGCCTTTAACGACGATGTCAGCCCGGAAGCATGGCAGCCCGGGCTGCCTCAGGCCACCGTGCTGGCATCGTCTTCTACCTGGGCGCGTGGCTGGAACATGAACATCGAATAGATCACGTTGCGGCGCATCTGCGTCATCATTTCGAGGAACATGTCATAACCCTCGTTTTTGTATTCAATCAACGGATCTTTCTGGCCATAACCGCGCAGACCGACCGACTCGCGCAAGGCATCCATCGACTGCAGATGCTCGCGCCAAAGCGTATCGATCTGCTGCAGAATAAAGAAGCGTTCAGCCTGTCGCATGAGGCCCGAGTTGAGCTGCTCAATCTGGCCCTCTTTGATGTCATAAGCATTGCGCATCTGCTCTTGCAAAAAGGCCTTCAGTTCATCAACTTGCAGTCCATTGAGCTGGTCTGGAGAGAGATCTTCGAGCAAGTAAATAAACTCCTTGACCTTCTCAACCAGGCTGGTGTAGTCGTTTTCTTCTGGCGGCAGATCAGGGTTGACATACGCCTCGACAATGTCATCGATGGTGCGTTCGCCGTAACCCAGAACCTGAAGCTTGAGATCCTGGCCTTCCAGCACACGGCGACGCTCGGCATAGACCGCCTTGCGCTGGTTGTTCATGACTTCGTCATACTCGAAGACCTGCTTGCGAATGTCGAAGTAATAGGTCTCAACTTTTTTCTGAGCACCCTCAAGCGAGCGGTTGAGCATGCCGGATTCAATCGGCATGTCCTCCTCGACGCGAAACGCGTTCATCAGGCCAGCAACGCGATCGCCACCAAAGATGCGCAACAGGTTGTCTTCCAGTGAGAGGAAGAAGCGTGTGCTGCCTGGATCACCCTGGCGTCCGGAGCGGCCGCGCAACTGGTTGTCAATGCGGCGTGATTCGTGACGCTCGGTGCCAATCACGTGCAGTCCACCAGCCTCGCGCACCTGCAGACCCTCGGGAATCACGACGCTGTCGTATTCGGCCTTGACCCGGCCGAGCAGATCGCGCAACGCCAGAATCTGAGCGTCATCGGTAGGGCCCTTTTCAGATGCCTGGGTGAGGCGCTCTTCGAGTTCCAGGGCGCTGAGAGCGCGGTCGCCCCAGGCAGCAACCAGATCTTTGGCAAGCTGGGCCAGCGCCTGATCGGTGTCATCACCAAGCTGGCAGGGGTACAGACTGCCGATCGCCCGCGCTTCGCTGGGGGCCTTGAAACTCGCGCCCTCACCTGCAAACCCGCCGCCCCCAGACGCTGCGCGCTGCAGCGGCACCGGCGGCCGATGACCCTCCTCAGGTCGCACCAGACGCGGCAGCAGGACCTCGCGCAACTTCAGGCGTGCCATGTAGTCGCTGTTGCCGCCCAGAATGATGTCGGTGCCGCGGCCGGCCATGTTGGTGGCAATCGTCACCGCCCCAGAGCGACCGGCCTGGGCAATGATCTCGGCCTCGCGCTCGACGTTTTCGGGCTTGGCGTTGAGCAGATTGTGGGGAATCTGCTGCTCGGCCAGCAGGCTGGAGAGCAACTCCGATTTCTCCACGCTGGTGGTACCCACCAGCACAGGCCTGCCCTGGCCATGAACCCCGGCGATTTCGGCGGCAACCGCCTGCCATTTGGCAGCCTCAGTTTTGTAGACCTGATCTGTCCAGTCACTGCGCTGACTGGGCCGGTTGGTCGGCACCTGGGTGACCTCCAGCTTGTAGGTCTTTTCGAACTCAACTTCTTCGGTCTTGGCCGTACCGGTCATGCCGGAGAGGCGCTCATAGAGCAGGAAAAAGTTCTGGTAGGTGATGCTGGCGAGCGTCTGGGTTTCAGGCTGAATCGCAACCGATTCCTTGGCCTCGATCGCCTGATGCAGGCCATCGCTCCAACGGCGTCCAGGCATGACCCGGCCAGTGCCTTCATCGACGATGACAACCTCATCGTTGCGCACGATGTAACTGACATCTTTAATGAAGAGCTCTTTGGCCTTGAGCGCATTGTTGATGAAGTGTGCCCAGGGATCGGCTGGGTTGAACAGATCATCGACGCCGAGCATCTGCTCGGCCTTGGCGTAACCCTCATCGGTGAGGGTCACATTGCGCTGTTTTTCATCGACTTCATAATCACCCTCTGGATCAATGCCGTCTTTGCCCATCTCGGCGGCGCGCAGCAGTGCAGCGGCAACCTGGGCCGCCTGCTCATACTTTTCCTGGGGCCTCTCCACCTGGCCCGAGATGATCAGCGGCGTGCGGGCCTCATCGATCAGGATCGAATCGACCTCGTCAATGATGCAGAAATAGGGCTGGCGCTGCACCACATCGGCGATGTCGGTCGCCATGTTGTCGCGCAGGTAATCAAACCCCAGCTCCGAGTTGGTGGCGTAGGTGATGTCGCAGGCGTAGTTGCGGCGGCGTTCAGCCGGCGACATGTCCTGCTGGATGAGGCCCACGCTGAGGCCGAGGAAGCGATGCACCTGGCCCATCATCTCGGCGTCGCGCCTGGCCAGGTAGTCGTTGACGGTGACCACGTGCACACCGCGGCCGGTGAGCGCATTGAGGTAGGCCGGCAGGGTGGCCACCAGGGTCTTGCCCTCGCCGGTCTTCATCTCAGCGATCTGGCCGTCGTTGAGCACCATGCCGCCGATCAACTGCACATCGAAGTGCCGCATGCTCAGCACGCGCCGGCTGGCTTCGCGCACCACAGCAAACGCCTGGGGCAAGAGCTCTGCCAGCAGCTGGCGCTGCCGTTGGCTCTGGCCGGCAAGCGCCTCAAATTTCTGGCGGAATTCGCCGGTCAGTCCGCGCAACTCCTCATCACTGAGCTGCTCCACCTCCTCCTCCAACAGATTGATGTCGGAGACAAGGGGTTGGTAGCGCTGGAGCTTGCGGGCGTTGGGATCCCCCAGCAGCAGCTTCAGCATGAGGTTGTGCGGCCATCGATGGGGCTCACCCTACCACTGCAAAACCGGCAGCAGTGCCCCAAAAGCAAGCCGGGGCAAGGCTTCTTGCCAGCATGTTGCACCCTGGCGCGAGGATGAGGCGATGCACAGCGCGGCCCAGCTTCACTTGATGCGCCATGGCAGCGGTGCGCGTGCCCTGCGGCTGGGACTTGGGCCACGCTGGCTGCCGGCAGCCGCCGTACGGCAGCTGCAACGACTGCTCGATGAGCACAGCTTCTGGGGGCAAGGGCGCAGCCTCAGTGGCCTGCGCACCATGCTCCAGGGCAGCGCCGCGGCCATCAGCCTGTGGCGCGGCAGGCAACTGGTGGGCTTCTGCCGGGCGAGCAGCGATGGCCGGTATCGCGCCGTGCTCTGGGATGTGGTCGTGGCTCCCGAACTGCAGGGTCAGGGGCTCGGACGCCGGCTGGTGGAAGCCCTGCTGGAGCTGCCTCAACTACGCCGGGTCGAGCGGGTGTATCTGATGACCAGCAACAGCGCCGGCTTCTACCGTCAACTCGGATTCACAAACACCAAACGCCAACAGCTGATGCTGCTGGAGCGGAATTCAACAAGCGGATGAAGAGATTCGAACTCTCGACCCTCTCCTTGGCAAGGAGATGCTCTACCACTGAGCTACATCCGCATGTCAGCGCTCCCGCTGACCGACACAGCATGCACCACGGGGGTCCCCGTGGTCAAACCGATTGCAGCAGTCCCAAGCGCTGACCGTCGTAGGCAGCGTTCTGACGCACGCTTTGGCACCAGCCCCGCTGGGCCAGGTACCAATCGACCGTCGCGCTCAGGCCAGCCTCAAAGTCATGGCGCGGAGTCCAGCCCAGTTCGCTGCTGATCCGCGTGGGATCGATCGCATAGCGGCGGTCGTGGCCCGGCCGGTCAGCAACCGTGGTGATCAGGCGATTGTGGGGTGCTCCCTGTGGCAAGCGCTGATCGAGCAAGGAGCAGATGGCCTCAACCACCTGCCGGTTGTTGCGCTCTCCGTGACCGCCGACGCAGTAACTGCGGCCCAGCTCCCCCTGACTGAGCGCCAGCAACAGGGCGTCCACGTGATCTTCAACGAACAGCCAATCGCGCACATTGCCGCCATCGCCATACAGCGGGATGGGTTCACCGGCGGCAGCTTTGAGGATCACCACAGGGATGAGCTTCTCGGGAAACTGCCAGGGCCCGTAATTGTTGGAGCAGTTGGTCAGCACCACCGGCAGGCCATAGGTGTGATGCCAGGCCCGCACCAAGTGGTCACTGGCGGCCTTGCTTGCTGAGTAGGGGCTGCGGGGGTCGTACGCGGTGGCTTCTGAAAAGCGGCCTGCGGCGCCCAGGGAGCCGAACACTTCGTCGGTGCTGATGTGCAGCAGGCGGAACCGCTCCTGCCGCTGGGGGCTCAACTGCTCCCAATGGCTGCGCGCAGCCTGCAGCAACTGGAAAGTGCCGAGCACATTGCTGTCCAGAAATGCGGCTGGCCCCTCGATCGAGCGATCCACATGGCTTTCAGCAGCCAGGTGAAGCACCCAGTCAGGATCGGCTTGGCACACGGCGGCAGCCGTGGCCTGGGCGTCAACCAGATCGACCCGCAGCAACTGGTGACGCGGCTGGCCGTCTGAACCTGTGGCACGGCCTTGACCGGCCAGCTCAGCCATCACCGCTTCAATGCCACTGACATCGCTGGCGTAGCCGAACTTGTCGAGGTTGAAGACGGTGGCATCGCTGGCGCGCAGCAGCCGGCGCACCACCGCGCCGCCAATGAAGCCCGCACCCCCTGTGACCAGAACCCGCTGAGCAGAACCCAACAACGAGGCGCCAGAGCTCATGGCAGGGTCTTGATCAGGCTGCCCATCTCGAGGGCCTGCAGGCCGTAACTCCAGCCCAGGTTGCTCTTGATGCCGGCGCGCTCAAGGGCCTGTTGCAAGGTGTCTGTGGTCAGAACCCCAAAGATCACCGGAACCCCGGTACTACGGCTCACGGCCGCCACACCCTTGCTGACCTCAGAAACCACCACATCAAAGTGCGGCGTGTCACCACGAATCACGGCACCAAGGGTGATCACCACGTGGTAGCGGCCGCTGGACGCCAGTCGCTGTGCCACCAGAGGAATTTCAAAACTTCCCGGCACCCAGGCCACATCGAGTTGGGTGCTCTGCTCACCCACATCGATGCCGTGCCGTGACAAGCAATCAAGGCAACCGCTGAGCAGCTTGCCGGTCACCAGATCGTTGAACCGCGCCACGACGACACCGACACGCAAGCCACTGGCTTCGGTGAACCGTCCTTCAAAAACTGCCAAAACAAAGGCCTTCCAGGTGCATCCAGCCTACGCAGGGCGATGCAACCGAACTTGAAGGCTTACTTCGGGTCTTAAACGACAAAAAAGCTCATGCCCCAGTTGACCAGCACAAGCGCCACCCAGACCAAGCCACCGAGGAGGATCAGACGATTGGAGCGACCGCTGTCATCGCTGCTGGCGTACAACACCGGAACCGCGACGATCAGGGCGAACGACATCACCACCAAGGCCAGAACGGTGAGCGTGTTGAGGATCTGCATGGCTCGGCAACGCGGGGCTGGAGCGACCTGATCGGCATCCAGTTGGCGGATTCTCACACGCTGGGCCGGCCAGCCGACAATCCAAGCGGCGCTTCCTTCACAAGATGAAGTCCCCGGCGCGCGGGCAGAGCCTGTCAGTCGCCCTACCATCGCTGCCAGCACTGATTGGGCCGTGAGCGCGAAAGCCGAACAACAGCTTTCGCTCGAGCAGGCTTTGGGGCTCGCAGAAGTCCCCAGCGCTGCTGCAGCGCCAGCAGAGCCCATGGCCGACGAAGGCGCCCTGGTGGCCGATGCCTGCAGCAGGCCAAGGCCGCGCCAGAGCACGCCAACCGTGCCAGGCAGCAACACAGGTGTTGATCCAGGGGCAGAAGCAGAGGCAGCCAGTGAGCCTCAAGACGACCTGCCCCCCTGGCACCACCACAGCCTGGTCAAACCGGCCCAGCTGACACCGATGCTGCGCCACTACGTGGAGCTCAAGGCCGAGCATCCCGAGCGGGTGCTGCTCTACCGGCTGGGCGACTTTTTTGAGTGCTTCTTTGAAGACGCGATCCTGGTGTCGCGGCAACTGGAGCTCACCCTCACCGGCAAAGAGGGGGGCAAGGCGATCGGCCGGGTGCCGATGGCGGGCATTCCGCATCATGCGGCCGAGCGCTATTGCGGCGAGCTGGTGCGCCGCGGCCACAGCGTCGCCCTGTGCGATCAGGTCGAGACCACCCCGGCCAAAGGCGAGCTGCTACGCCGCGAGATCACCCGGGTGCTGACCCCCGGCACCGTGATCGACGAGGGCCTGCTCAGCGCCCGCCGCAACAACTGGCTGGCGGCGGTGGTGCGCGAGGACAACGGCTGGGGCCTGGCGGTGGCCGATGTCAGCACCGGCGAATTTCGCGCCAGCCAGCGCACGGGCAGCGCCGAGCTGCACCAGGAGCTGTTGCAGCTCGAAGCCGCTGAGCTCTTGGTGCCTGCTGACATCGCTACCGGCACAGGTGGTGGTGATCCTGCTCAAGAACCCCACAGCTGGTGTCCACCCGGCATGCATCGCACGCCCCAGCCGCGCACCCCGTTTGCCACAGCCGAGGCGTCAGCCACCCTCAAAGCACGCTTTGGCCTGGCCAGCCTTGACGGCCTGGGCCTGGGCGAGATGCCCCTGGCGCTGCGGGCCGCCGGGGGGTTGGTGGCCTATCTCGATGGCACCAGCAACACCGGGCAGATCCCTTTGGACCTGCCCACCACCTGGCACGCCGGTGATGCCCTGGTGCTCGACGGGGCCACCCGGCGCAACCTTGAGCTCACCCGCACCCAGATGGGCGGCGGCCACCACGGTTCACTGCTGTGGGCCCTCGACAGCACCCACACCGCCATGGGTGGGCGCTGCCTGCGCCGCTGGATCGAGGCGCCACTGGTGCAGCACGAGGCGATCCTGCACCGCCAAAGCGCCGTCAGTGAGCTGGTCGCCGAGCGGTCCCTGCGCCATGCGATTCGGCGCCTGCTGCGGGCCATGGGCGATCTCGAGCGCCTGGCGGGACGCTGCGGCGCC
>Ga0194123_10004115_pt1 | contig 16745 bp, 22 predicted proteins | sample TA2MahsurfametaG_5_FD_155479 | JGI IMG/M metagenome (GOLD analysis project Ga0194123, IMG submission 155479) | Freshwater microbial communities from Lake Tanganyika, Tanzania - TA2015023 Mahale A surface | ecosystem: Environmental > Aquatic > Freshwater > Lake | place: Tanzania: Lake Tanganyika... | reverse complement strand
TGATCGCCACCGCCAAGAGCCTGGGCATCACCCGCGAGCTGGGCCGCTTCTACCCGTTGGCCGTGGGCGCCACCGAGCAGACCGTGCTCGACATGACCGCCGCCTATGCCGCGATCTTCAACCGCGGCGTGTATGTCACACCTACACCGTTTGAAGAGATCCTTGGCCCCAACGGTGAGCTGCTCTGGAGCCGCCGCGTGGATGGCGATCGCGGCCGCCGTGCTGTGCCGAGCGACATCGCTGACGCCATGCTCTGGATGCTTCAGCAGGTGGTGAAGGGCGGCACCGGCTACGGCGCTGTGCCGCCGAATCGCCCCGCCGCCGGCAAGACCGGCACCTCCGAGGGCGGCCGCGACCTCTGGTTCATCGGCGGCGTGCCCCAGCTCGTCACTGGCCTGTGGCTCGGCTACGACAACAATAAAGAAACCAAGAGCACCAGCGCCGTGGCCGTGGTGGCCTGGGCCGACTACATGGGCCCGATCCTCAAGGATCTGCCTGTGCGTCCATTCCCGCCCAAACCGCAGCTGGCGGGCAAATTCGATCCGCTCAAGGGCCTGAAACCGAAGCCCAAGCCGGAAGCCGCCGCACCAGCCGCCACCCCCGCGGCGCCAGAGGCCCCTGCCACCACGCCGGGTGGCCCGGTTGAACCGGTGATTCCCGAGGGCACGCCCGCCGCGCCCAGCCCCGCAGCCCCCACTGGTGCGCCAGCTCCTCCAGCACCACCGCCGCCGCTCACACCACTGGCACCACCGGCAGCCCCGCCGCCTCTGCCCTGATCGCTCTGCTCAGCCCTGATAGCTCTGCTCAGCCCTGGTGTTGCAGCAGGGCTGCGTAAAAGCCATCTCCCGCGCCGGCCACCTCACCCGGCCAGAGCTGCCAGCTCTGCTGCAGCTGCAGCGTGGGGTGATCAGCCAACACAGCCTCGATCAACTGGTTATTTTCGCGCGGATGCACGGTGCAGGTGGCATACACCAGGCACCCCTGCGGCTTGAGCAGCGGCAGCAACCGATCGAGCAGCTGGCGTTGCAACACCACGAGTTCATCGATCGCGGCAGGGTCGATGCGCCAACGGGCATCGGCGTGGCGCGCCAAGGTGCCCAGCCCGGAGCAAGGAGCATCCACCAGGATCCGATCAAAGCTGGCCAGCAGCTCTGGTTGCTGCTGCGCCAGGGCCGTGGCATCACCGTGCTGCACAGCAATGCTCTGCAGGCCCAGCCTCTCGGCGTTGCGGCTCACCCGCCGCAGCCTTGCCTCACCGCGATCGAGAGCCAGCACCAGGCCCTGATCGCCCATCAACTCGGCCAGGTGGGTGCTCTTGCCACCGGGGGCTGCGCAGGCATCAAGGATGCGTTCACCCGGCTGAGGATCCAGCAAGGGGGCAATGCGCTGAGCGGCGCGATCCTGAACGCACCAATGCCCCTCCACAAAACCGGGCAAACGGCTCAGATCGCCGCTGCGGCCCTTCAAGGTGAGCCCCATCGGCAGGCCTTCGATGGGGATGGCCTCCACCCCGGCGGCTGCCAGGGCACCCTGCACGGCAGCAGGGCTGCTGCGCAGGGCGTTCACCCGCAGATCCAGGCTGGGCGGATGGTTGGAGGCGCGGCCAAACGCATCCGCCTGCTCCGGCGGAAGCCACTGCAGCAGCTCGCGCGTGAGCCAATCGGGCAGGGAGTGGCGCACCCCCAAAGCCAAGGCCAGATCAGCGGATTGAGCGGCGCTGAGGGGAGAGGTGTCGCCGGCTTCACGCCGGCGCAGAAAAGCGCGGAGCAGGCCATTGGCCACCGGTGCCAGCCGCGCCAACCCACCCCGCTTGGCCAGCTCCACGGTGGTGCTCACCGCCGCGGAGGGCGGCACGCGATCGCTGGCCAGCAGTTGATAGAGGCCGATGTGCAGCAGCCAGCGCAACTTGGGAGGCTGGCGCTCCGCCGGCACCTTGCCCAGCTGATCCAGCCAGGCATCGAGCAACCGGCGCTGGCGGATGGCGCCGTAGGCCAATTCGGTGGCCAGGCCGCGATCCGCTGGCGCCAGCGGCGTACGCCCCAGCTCCCGCTCCAACGCACCATCGGCATAGGCCCCGGCCGCCACGGCCTGAAGCACCTGCCAGGCCAGCCGCCGTGGGGCGAGCCCCTTGGGTTCAGCGGCCACTGCCGATGGGTTTGCGCTGCTCAACCGGTGGATGCCCCAGACCTTTCCACAACTAGCGCCCAGCCGAACAGGCGCATTACATTGTCATGACAGTCAGCAGTGTGAGCAATGGCGCGCGATCAGGTGCTGCAACTGCGGGCAACGGCGGAGCAGCGTCAGCTGATTGATCAGGCTGCTGCAGCGGAGGGGATCAGTCGCACCGAATTCATTCTGCGCAGCTGCCAGGAGCGGGCGCGGGACGTGCTCTGCGATCGCACGCTGTTCTCCTTGACGGCGGATCAGACCAAGGCCCTGCTGGCCGATCTGAACGATCCCGACGCCGCCGCCCAGGATGAGGCCACGATCCGGCGTGTGCTCGCCATGCCGCAGCCCTGGCATGCGCCCACCTGAGCCCCTCGGCGCGCAACACCAACGCGAGACCTTCGACTGCGGCAACCACGCACTAAAACAATGGCTGCGGCAGCGGGCCCTGGCCAATGAACACCAGGGGGTGTCGCGGACGGTGGTGCTCTGCTCGGATGGAAGCAACGAGGTCATCGCCTACGCCTGCCTGTCGGCTGGGGCGATCGTGCTGGCGGAGGTGCCTGGCGCCTTGCGCCGCAACATGCCCGACCCTCTTCCTGTTGTGGTGTTGGGCCGCCTGGCGGTGGATCGTCGCCATCAAGGCCAGGGCCTGGGTCGCGCCCTGGTGGCCGATGCACTGCAGCGAAGCTTGGCTGCCAGGCGCTTGATCGGTGCCAGAGCACTGCTGGTGCACGCGATCGACGGGGAGGCCGCTGCGTTCTACCGCTCGCTTGGCTTTCGCCCCTCGCCGCTCAGCAGCTCGACGCTGATGCTGCAGCTTTCAGAGCCAACCTCTTGACAGCCGCCGGTGCCGCTCGGCAACCAGCGATAACGGCTCAGTGGCAGGCGCCCCTGCTCATCCACCGGAATGCCCTCGGCAAGCAGAAGCTCACGCTGCATCCAGTCGGAGCCTTCGCGGCTGAGGCTCATGCTGATGCGGCCCTGGGCATTCACCACCCGATGCCAAGGCACCTCCGAGGGCAGGGCGAGGCGGCGCAGCGCCCAGCCCACCTGGCGTGCACAGCCGTAGGCGCCGATCAGCTCGGCGATCTGGCCGTAGGTGGCGAGCTGGCCCGCTGGGATCTGGGCCACCACCTGCCGAACGCGCTCGTCGAAGCCTGGGTCCACGGCGGAACGCTATCGGGCCTGAGCGGCCAACCCGGCGATCCGAGACGATGGAGCACAGGCCCGCGCTGAACGATGCCCCTGCTGCCCCGCCGCTTTGAGCGCCTGCAAACCGTGCTCAACCGCCGCATGGGCGATCTCACGGTGGTGCTGGAGGCGGTGGACAAGCCCCACAACCTCTCGGCCATCCTGCGCACCTGCGATGCGGTGGGGGTGCTGGAAGCCCATGTGGTGAGCCTGCCGGGGCGGCCGCGCACCTTCAACAAAACGGCCAAGGGCAGCCAGAAATGGGTGCCGCTGCACCCACACCCGAGCATCGAGGAGTGCCTGAGCGGCCTCAAGGCGAAGGGCTTCCGCATCTACGGCACCCACCTGAGCGTGGATGCCCGCGACTACCGCGACTGCGACTTCACCGGCCCCAGCTGCTTCCTGATGGGCGCCGAGAAGTGGGGCATGAGCGATGAGGCGCTGGCGATGGTGGATCAACCGCTGTTCATCCCGATGACCGGCATGGTGCAGAGCCTCAACGTGAGCGTGGCGGCCGCCACCTTGCTGTTTGAAGCGTTGCGTCAACGGGAGCGGGCGGGGCTGGTGCCGAGCCAGGGAGAAGGCGTGCCCGGCGGCGAGGAGGCGTACCGCAAGCTGTTGTTCGAGTGGGCCTACCCGCAGGTGGCCGATTGGTGCCGGCGGCAAGGCCGCCCGTACCCGCCCCTCACTGAAGAGGGCGAAATCGCCGAGCAGCTGCCCCGCACGCTGAAGCTGCGGTATTGAGATCATCCCAAAGGTTTTGCTGCTTCAGGCTTGCCCATGGCCGACATGCGCATGCAAAGCACAGGCTCAAGCTGGCATCGCGAACGCCCGCTGACACCGTTACCGCCCAGCCAGCATCCACGATTTCGTACAGAACGTACAGACTATGGACATCTGCGCTTCGGTCTCGATCCAGGAATAGGCCCTCAGCTCTGCGAGCGCCCGCTGCTGCCACTGCCGCTAAGCCAGCTCTCCAGGCCTTCACCCAGAAAGGAAAGTCCCAGCACGAGCACAAACATCGCCACGCCGGGATAGAGCGCCGTCCACCAGATGCCGGTAGGGAGAGCACTGAGTGCCTGCTGCAGATCGCTGCCCCATTCGGGCACGGTTTCAGGCAGGCCAAGCCCCAGAAAACCGAGGCCTCCGAGCACCAGCACCGCGTCGGCTGCATTGAGAGTGAGCAACACCGGCACCGACGTGATCACATTGCGGAACAGGTAGCGGCGCAGGATCCAGAGCGGCCCAGCTCCGAGCGAACGCGCCGCCTCCACAAACAATTCCGCCTTCACCTGAGCGCTCTGATTGCGCACCACCCGGAAATACTGCGGCACATAAACAACACACAGCGCAGCTGCTGCATTGGGCAAGCCCTTGCCAAGCAAAAAGGCCAGCACCACCGAGAGCAGCAACACGGGGAGTGTGTAGAGGGTGTCCATCAGCAGCACCAGGCTGCGGTCGATCCAGCCGCCGAGGTAGCCGCTCACCATGCCGAGCGGCACGCCAATCACCAGGGCCGACACCAACGCAATCGCCACCACCTGCAGGGCCACGCCGCTGCCGGCGAGGGTGCGGCTGCACACATCACGGCCCAGCCGATCGGTGCCGCACCAGTGCTGCCAGGAGGGCGGCGCATAGATGGGGTTATCCAGGCCCGCGTTCACATCCGGCAGCAGGCCGAGGTGCGTGAACAGGGGTGTGAGCAAGGCGATCAGCACGTACACGAGCACGATCACCACGCCCCAGCGCGCCATGCGCGCCGCGAGGTTGCGGGGGCGCCAGCTCAACAGGCGGGATGCGAGGGACGTGGTGGTGCTCATCGCCGCTCACCATCGCACCGGTTGCAGGAGGCGCCAAGCCGCGCAGCTTCAAGCCACCTCAAGACCCAGATGCTCCACGTAGGGCAGAAAATCGCGATCGCTGAAGAGCAGCGGCAGGTTCGCCTGGATGCAGGCTGTCGCGATGATTCCGTCGATCGTTTTGCGCACGGTGATGCCCCGGCTGCGCAGGCTTCGGTAGTTGCTTGCAGCCTGGAACGCATTCTCGGGGCCAAGCATGGCGAGCAAGGGCATGGAGTGGAAGAGCTGCTGCGCCGTGGAAAGGTCGCGCTCGTGGCGAAAGCCCTGGAGCACCTCCACCAGGATCAGATCACCGATCGCTACCGGTGCAACGCCAAGCAGAGCATCGAGCCTCTCCACCTCAGGTGTGGAGACCCCATTGAAGAAGTCGATCCACACCGACGAATCAACCACGATCACGGCTGCTGAGGCGCAGCGGATGGATCCAGGCGCTGACGCTCCAGATCACCATCCCAAGGAAGACGGCCTCGAAAAGCCTTGATGCGCTTCTGCTGGTCGAGCCTCACGAGAGCGCGCAGGCCAAGCTCAACAGCCTCGCGCTTGGTGCGAGCACCGCTGGCCTGCATGGCATCCCGCATCAACTGGTCTTCAATCACGATGTTGGTCCGCATGCAGCCACCTCTACATACACACAAATTAGCGAACAGATACACATCTCACCATGCAGCGGACCGCGGCAGATCCAGGTAAGAAGGAGTGACCCGCTGCAGCCGGTCATGGCATCCACCAGCGTGCTGCTGGCCGACGACGACCCCCGCCTGCGCCAGTTCCTGGAACTGGAGCTGCAGGAGGAGGGGTATGCGGTGCGCAGCTGCAGCGATGGGATGGGCGCCCTCACCGACATCCGCCAGCAGCCGCCCGACCTGGTGATCCTCGATTGGATGCTGCCAGACCTGAGCGGTGTGGAAGTGTGCCAACGCCTGCGGTCCACCGGCTTGCACCTGCCCGTGCTGATGCTCACCGGCCGGGATGCGGTGGCCGACCGGGTGCAGGCCCTCGATGCCGGCGCCGACGACTACCTGGTGAAGCCGTTTTCGATCGAAGAGCTCCTGGCACGGCTGCGGGCCCTGGCACGGCGGAGCCCTGCGGGCGGCGGCGGACAGGCAACGAGCGAGATGCTGCAGCTGGAGGATCTGCAGCTGGATCTGGCCAGCCATGAGGTGAGCCGCGGCGGTGTTCCCGTGCAGCTGAGCCGCACCGAATTTCAGCTGCTCCACTGCCTGCTGGCGGATCCCGGGCGGGTGCAGAGCCGCCAGAGCCTGCTGGAGCGCGTGTGGGGCGACAGCTTCGTGGGCGACGCCAATGTGCTCGATGTGTATGTGCGCTACCTGCGCCGGAAGCTTGAGCCCCCTGGCCAACCCACCCTGATCCAGACGGTGCGGGGTGTGGGCTTTCTGCTGAAAGCAGGGGCGATCAAGGAGCCAGCCCCATGAGCACGCCACTGGTGGCCGTGGTGGATGACGACGCACGGATTCGTGAGCTCCTGGCAACGGAGCTGGAAGACCTCGGGGCAGAGGTATTGCGTTGCCGTGATGGCGGCGACTTGCTCAGTGCCGCGCAGCTGAACGCGGTGCAGCTGGTGTTGCTCGATTGGATGATGCCGGGCCTGAACGGCGAAGCCACCCTGCTGGAGCTGCGGGCACGCCAGTTCAGCGGACGCGTGGTGGTGGTGACGGCGTTATGTGATCCGCAGGTGCAGGCCACCGCCCAAGCCGCCGGCGCAACCGCCACGCTCCTGAAAACCGAAGCACTGGAGCAACTGGAGCACTGGCTCAACCAGGGCTGAACCAACGCCGCAAGCTGGCGCTGCGGCTGGATCGCTCCTCCACCGGTGTGCTCAACACAGCCGGCAAGCGCAGCTGGAAATCAGCACCGCCACCGGGCGCATCCCCCACCACCACCGAGCCACCCATCCGCTCCATCAGGGTTTTCACCACGGCCAAACCGATGCCATGGCCACTGGTGTCGGCGCTGCCACTGCCCCGCACAAACCGGCCAAAGATCTGGTCGCGCTCCGCGGCCGGCACACCGGCGCCGTGGTCGCGCACATGCAACACCACGTGATCAGCATCACTGCTGAGGGCCAGCTCGATCGGCTGGGATTCAGGGCTGTATTTGAGCGCGTTCTCCACGAGGTTGGTGAGGCACTGGCTGAGCCGTTCGGGATCAGCGCACACATCGGCGTAGCTGCTGGGATGCGGCTGGAGGATCAAGCGGCCGCCCGTGGTGTCTTGCAGGCGGCGGTGCAACTCCTCCAGCAGGGTGGCCGGATCGAGCTGGATGCTCTCCAGCTGCAAGCGGCCGGCATCATCCCGGGCGATCTCGAGCAGATCGTTCACCAGGCGGCCCATCGATTCGGCCTCAGAGGCCACCAACGCCAACTGCTCGCGCTGCTCGGGGCTGAGGCCATCAGCGCGGCGCAGGAGCCGGCGGCTGTAGCCACTGATCAGGGTGATCGGCGTACGCAGCTCGTGCGACACACCATTCACAAAGGTGCGCTGGTGCTCCCAAGCCTCCGCCAGCCGATCGAGCAGATCGTTGAAGGCATTGGCGATGGGATGCAGCTCGCTGGGTTGGCCCTTGAGAGAAAGCCGCTCCGTACTGAGCGAGCGGGTGCTGATGCCAGCGAGCGTGGCGCTGAACACATCCAGCGGCAGCAGGCCCCGGTGAATCACCAGGCGCAACAAAGCCGAAGTGAAAAGCGCCGAAGCACCCGCCACAGCCACCAAGAGCAGGCTGATCAGCTGCTCCTGTTCGGTTTCCAGGGTGAAATCCTGAAGGAAACGCAACTGATACGAGCGGCCTGCCAGGCGCACCGGCATCGCACAGGTGAAGTAAGTGCGCCCGTTGAAGCGAAACTCTCGCGGCATCCCATCGGCCATCAGAGCTGCATCAGCTGCACGCACCAAGGCGTGGCCCGCGTGAAACTCCTGAAAGGCCGCACCACTAGGCAGGATCACAGGAGCGGTGGCGGGGCGGTCCGGCTCAAGCCACACCATCCACACGAGCAGGGAAGGGCTGGCCAGATCAGCCAAGTGACGCTGGAGCTCGCCAGTGGTGTCGGCCTGCTCCGGCAGCAACTGCTGCAGCAAGCGCGTGGTCTCCAGCACCTGAGCATCGTGCCGCTCATGACGCAGCCGCGCTGACAGCTGCCGGTTCACCAGCAACAGCACCACATAGCCAGCCAGCACAGCCAACAAGCTGGTGGCCTGCAGGTGGCGACGGATCGAAGCAGCCGGACGAGCGGCAGGCACCAACAGCCATCAGCTGCCACAACCGTAGGCAGGGAAAGCAACCAGCACCACGGATCCGATCTCAGAAAACTCTCAGGCAATCAACAACCAACGCTTCTGGCGCAGCAGATCTGCGCTGAATACGTTGAACACATACCCCTGAGCAACCAATCCATGACCACAACCACCCTTCGCCCCCAGCTGAAAACAGCGCTGATGCGCCAACTGGGCCAATCGTCAAGCCGCAAGAAGAATCTACTTCAGAAAGGCTTCACACTGGTGGAGCTGATGATCGTGATTGTGATTGTTGGCATCTTGAGTGCAGTAGCCTTGCCGAACTTCCTAAATCAAACAGGAAAAGCAAAAGCTTCTGAGGCAAAAACGCTTACTGCATCGGCAGCAAAAGAAGCTCAGGTCGCCTGGACCGAAGGAGGACCAGACCTGCTTGCCGAGTGGAAAGTCACAAAGGGAACCGCCGACAGTCCGAATGCTGGATGCCCAGCCGAAACAGACCTATTCACTTTTGCCTGTGATGACACAGACATCAATGCGGTGACAATCGAAGCAACAGGCAAACCCGATTCTGGATCACTTGACGGACTCACCGTGCAAGCGACCGTCGACGTTGAGAACGGGGGCAAGATCGGGTACTGCGGCACAGCTCCCGGCATGACAGCCTGCGGATAAAAAAGAATGAAACCGCATTTATCAACTCAAAATAATGATAACGGTTTCATCTTGCCGCTTGTCCTGATCATCTCCCTGATCATCAGCACCGGTTTAATGGCCCTAGCAGCCCGCTCCTGGCTAGGGCTCAACGGCTCGATCCGCCAAAGCCAGTCCCGCCAAGCGCGAGAAATCGCCGAGGCGGGACTGGCCCGCTTGATCGAAAGCCTGAATTCGGATTACTCATATCTGCTGATCAAAGACTTGGGCGACTGGGGCGATCAGTCCTACACCTCCTCGATCTGCACTAATTCGCAGATCGGATCACCCAGCACCACAGGAACGATTGGCAGCGACGGTCGTTACACCTTGGTGGATTACGACTTCCAGGGCAGCCCTTTCTATGGCGGCAAAGCGATGATCAGGATGCGCGGGGAACGTTTACGCGGGAGTAACAGCGTTGCGGCAACCGCCATCGTGGATCAAACGCTTGAGATCAAGCCCAAAAGCTGTACTACCTCATTCGGAGAACCAACAGTCACCAGCGGCTTCCCCGGGCTCCTTGGTCAGACCATTGTTCTAGGCAACAACGACATTTTCGGAAGGCTGTCAGGGAACGTGCTGTGTCTTCAGTGCTACAGCGGCACCAACTACGAAAACCTGACACGCTCACAACAAGAAAGCTACATCCAGATGAACAACAATGGATCAGTTGCGGGTCAGATTTTTCTAGGCCCCATTGATCTACCCCCCGTTCCTGAGCCCCCAGCAAGTCTGAGCTTTGATACTGCAGACAACATCACCACAAGCACTCTCCTAACTGCTGGAACGAATACGGGGCCGTGCCGAGTCGAAAGCCGAGGCTCAGGCACACCCATCACCCATTGCGTGGTGAACTCAATCGAGCTGAAAAGCAAGAATGAAATTCTCACGGTAGACACAACTGCAGGAGAGGTACGAATCTACGTACGTGGCCCGCTATTAACACTGACTGGGGGGGCAGCCATCAGACACATTCCCGCCAATGCACCTGCCAGCTCACTCGGCCTGTTTGGCCGCCCCATCGATCCAACAGATTCCTACCCCGATCAGATCGTGCGACTGGCGGGGGCATCGACAACCAATGCTCTTTGGGCATTTTTCCCTGATGGCAATATGGGCATCAACGGTGGATCAAAAGAAACAGCCGAATGTGACAGCTCTGGGGAATGCACAGGTGGAGATATTAACGGCGCTGTGTGGGCAAAAGCGTGGAATGGCTCATCATCCAACGTTGCCCAACTGGTGGTTCCAGCCGATATCGGCACACAGCTTTTCAACTCATTTGGTCCACAATATGCACTTGGCATTCGCGACTATGTAGCCCTGGGAATCTCCCATTGGAGCAGCTGGACAAAGCAATAGAGACGCACATGACACCAGAGATGCAGCCATGAGGACGATTCCACGCTCGCAGCCAATCCAAACCGCCTTCAGCCTGCCCGAGGTGATGGTGGCCTCGTTCATTTTGATCCTGGTTGTCCTCAGCAGCCTGCAAATGACAGGCTCTTCGATCCTTGGCATGGGCCGTTCCAAGCAGCGTGGACTGGTTGATGCAGATATTGCTTCCCATATGGAAACCCTCAGAGAAGAAGCCTTCCGTTATCTCTGCACTCAGGGTTGCGCCAATACGGAACTCACCAAGTCCCTTGCCTCCGATCTAGCCACTCTGAAGCCATTGTGCAGCACCAATAACCTGGGCCAAGGCCTCCTGAATGCTCTACCGGCATCAGAAAAACCCAGCAGCTTCATCGTGAACAGCGTGCCTCCGGTGGAGGTGAAAGTGACCTACACACCCTCAGGCAATCAACTGAACGCAACCTTCACCGCCACGGCTATACCCCTGTCCGTCAGCACCACTATCGTTCCGCATGCTCAAGGTTGGTGTCCATGATTAACACCTCCAGGGCAGCAGAGGGGTTCTCACTAATTGAGCTGATGGTAATCGTGGCGATCGTGGGCATTTTGGCAGGGGTTGCCATCCCAAACTTCACTCGCAACTGGGAAGATGAACGCCTGAACAGCGCAAGCAAACAGCTAGTGGCCTGGCTGGACGATCAGCGCAGAAAAGCCATTCAACAATCAAGCCCCTGCAGAATTGCAATCGCCACAGCTACAGCGGACTTCAATGGAATCTGCGATAACAATCCAAGCCAGATAGCCAATCTCAACCTTCGGAACGAAATACGCAACAGCAGCTCGATAGCCTTAAATCTGGCAGCCAACAGCCCAACAACATGGGTGTTCACACCCCGTGGCACCACCACAACTGACGCCGAACTGCGAATCACAATGACAGGCAGCAACCTCGGTCGCTGCATCCGAATTCTCAAACCACTTGGACTGATTCGCAGCGGAAAACTGCGCGCGGGTGCATGCATTTACACTACAAGCTACTAACACAACGGCACCGCCCGCGGGGAGGCTTCTCGCTCATTGAGGTGCTCTTAGCAGCATCCCTTGGAGGAATGCTCTGCATCATCGCAGCTGACGCCATGATTGTGCACTTACGCTCTAATGCCAGCCTGGAATCAACAGAGCGCCTACGAAACGACTGGACGCGCAGCAGCCACTTCATTGAATCAGAAGTAGCACTCAGCGAGAGAGTTTTAACCAATTCTGGCAGCGTCAACCTCAACCAGTGCTCACCCGGCATTACAAACGAGGAATTTCGCTTCGCCCTAGAAATCCGCCGAGACCTGCCACCAGCCATCTACTTTGTTCGGAATAACTCCGACGACATCAGTCGCCAGATCTGGAATGGCAGCCAAAGCTTGTTTCGCTGCGGCCCAGGGATCAACGAGGAAGGCGACTATACCGACGTAATCACCGGCAGCAATCAGATCCTGGGGAGCGCTGACCGCATCGTTGATGGCCTTAGCACCACTTGCACATTGAGCACCAGCAATGGCGCCAGCACGAGCAAATCCCTCAACTTCACCCTCTGCATCCAGGGGATCGGCACTCAGAAGTTTCAAGCATCAACAAGCACATACTCCCGCATCAGCCCCGTCTACTCTTACCCCAACTCAAACAGCCTATGCAGCGACACCAATCTGAGCATTGAAGGATTTTACAAACTCAGTGGTGGTGACAGCAACGCCAACACACTCGAAGTCCCCCAAGGCGCGGTTCCCGCTAATCAGGATGTGTTGATCTGCGGCTATGGCGGTGGAGACAGTATCGAAGGGTCAAGTTCAAACGATGTGCTTGAAGCAGGAGACCTACCAAGCAGCACAGTCAATCCAGGAGCCACACTGAGCGGACTCGCAGGCAACGATCGATTAGTGGGAGGCAAAGGTAACGATCAACTCAACGGCAATGATGGCGACGATATTCTGATTGGCATGGACGGCAACGATACGCTGACAGGGGGGGCAGGCGAGAACCGATATCTACCAGGACTCGGCCAAGATTCCATTGTTGGCGGAAGCAATCTTGATGTTGTTTTCCTCGACGGAGTGAGAACTAATTTTGCAGGCCTGAGTGCCTGCACACGCAGCAACTGCAGCCTGACTTACAACGAGGCTGGAGCATCTCACCGCATCACCGCGAGCAATGTGGAGGTGCTGATCTTTCGCGACGGTCGCTTCGATCTACGTTGACTCCGCTCATCCGCGCAAACCCATCACCTGCTCCAGAGAAATCCGCTGCACTGATGCACCCTGAACGCTTCCAAGCTGTTGCTCAATCCGTAGCGCCAACACACCCGATTGGGAATCCAGACAAACCGAAAACGGCTGAGTGAGCGACTTGGCCACCTCAACAGCGGCTATAGCGCCCACAGAAGGGAAGTGGGTTCGACATCCGCTCCACACCTGGGGCTTTGCAGCCAAGCCATCGATCACCACCCGATTGAGCGTCTGAGACCCACCACTGATCAGGCCATCCAAACCAAACGCAGGCCCGCAACGCATCAGCACTCGGCCTCGCCAGATCGCGCTTGGGGCCGCACCCACAGAATAGGTGATCGGCCCTGCACCCGTATGCAGGTGCAATACGGGGATTCGCCCCGCCAGGCTGCACCCGTACTGCTCCAGATCAGGCGTTTCGCTCACAGCCGTGGCCTGAGCCAGATCCTGTTTCACCAGCTCAAGCGTGCGTCTCTGAGCGGCCCGTTCGCGCAGCAGCCGCGAGAAACGTGCGCCGTTTTGCCCTTCAGCCATCAGGCCCTGCAACATCACGCCGCTGAGCGCCAAGCCCAAGCTTAGCGAGAGCATCAGCTCCACCAACGAAAAACCGCCCATGGCCCTACAGCGAAGGGTCGGGTTCACAGCCACCGTTGCGGTAGCGGCCCAGCCGCGTGATCCCGAGCGGCAACGCCATCACCAAGCAACGCTGCAGCGTGGTGCCGGAGGTGGTGAGGACTGCTGTGCCTCCATCGAGCACCAGCCCATTGCTGCTGAAGCGCAGCACAGCCGGGAAGTTATGCACCAAGCCCACCTCACCAGCAGCAATGGGCTCCTTCAAGCTCTCAAGGGTTTGCAGGCAGGGCGCCAGGCGGCTCTGAGCCGGCGCCATCCAACCTTCCTGCTGCAGGCTGAGGCCGCAAGGCCGCCCCAGCCTCTGAGCTTCAGCCCGGCCCCGCTGGATGCCCTGATCCACGCGGCGCGTGGCTGCTTCAAGCCGCTGGCGCGCGAGGGTTTCGCTGCCCCCTCTCCAACCCAGGGCCGCGAGCAGGCCAACAATGGCGATCCCTACGAGCAGCTCGGCCAACGAGAAGCCATCCCGCTCTTGAAACTTGGCACCCGCCATCACGACAATCCCTCCACCTGGCTGTCGGTGAGGGGTGCGCTGGGCGAGCAGGAGGTGCCCAGCCCCGCTGTAGTGACCAACCGCTCACGCACCACACCTGGCTCACCCGCAAACCGCCAACGCAACCGCAGCTCATCCGTTTGCTCACCCAGCACCACCTCGCGCTGGAGCTGCGGTGGTGCTGGCACAGCAGCGGCCAGAGCCTTCAACTGCTCAGAGCTGATGGCACAAGCCTCAGCTCCCGCAAACTCGCGATGCCAGTGGGCCTGCAACTGCAATCGATCCAGCTCGATCCGCTCAAGGCGTTGTTGGAGCAGCTCCGTTTGCTGCGAGCTGCTGGCCGCCTGGGCAAACAGCTGCAGGGAGCTGCCAGATGCTGCGGAGAACACAGCCGCAGCCACCATCACTTCCACCAACTGCATCAGCCCAGCTCCTTCACGCCGGCCGTGCCCAGCCAATAACGGCGTGCCAGGCCGCCATCGGGAAGCTGGAGCTGCAGCACGCCACCTCCATCCGGCTTTGGCGTCCATGCCGCCAGCTGCAGCGGCTGTCCATCGATCCACAGCCGTTGCAGGCCATCCGGATCCAACCCGGCAGGGCAAGGCTCCCGCAGTGCCTGCAGACGCCATTCCGAGAGAGGAACCGCTTGGAGGCAGGCAAGACGCCCCTGAAAATCAGCCGCCAAGCGCTGCGCCCCAGAGGCGAGGCGATCTTCCGCCTGAAGGCGTGTGCGCTCAGCCGCCTGCACCTGGCGGGTGTGCAACACCAGCGACTGCAGCGAGAGGCTGCTCAGCAGCAGCACCAAGGCCCCTGTGATCGAGAGGGGCAACACAAATCCGGCGTCCCGGGCCGGGTGAACACGCTGAACCATGGAGCATTCCGGCAAACCATGGGCTGAGCATTCCCCCTGCAGCTACAAAGGAGCCATCAGCAGCACAGCGGCGATGGCCGAAGGGCTGGAGCGGGATATCGAACTGCTGGAGATCCACGAAGTCTCCGCCTGGCGCCAGCAGCTCGGAGCAGCCGCCGCAGGCCTGTTCACCGCCGGGCCGATCGGCTTGATCGCCTCGCTGATCGCCTTTCGCAAGCTGGAAGGCCACTGGCTGCCATGGGCCCTGATCGGCGTGCTGGCAGCACCACCACTGGCCTACGGACAATGGCGCGGGGTGGAAGCACTGCAGCGGCTCAGAGCCGGTGGTGAGGAGCAAGCGGCAGTTGATCTGGCGGCTGCGCAATTGATCACGGAAGCCGATCGCATCGCCCGCAGCTGCGCTCTAGCCCAGCGCGAGGGCAACAGCGATGGCTCCATCCGCAATCCACTGGATGGCAGCGATCTGTTCTGCGATCCCAGCTACCCCGCCACAGTGGTGATCACCAGCCGGAGCTTTGCACCGTTGCAACAGCCCCGCAACTGCGGAGGGCGCACCCTGGCCGCAGGAACCAGCGCCGCCCAATGGTTGGTGTCGCCGGCGGGATCGCTGGTGTGTGAAGCGATTGCCAGCTCCGGCTTCTGGTGGTGGGAGCGGGCCGCGATCAATCGCCAGATGCTCTACCGCCGCTGCACCGAAAACCTGCGCCGGGAAGCCCGCACCGGCTTCAGCCGCACCGCCCATCAGCTCGGCCTGCGCGATTACTGCGCCGAAGAGCGCGCCTTACTGGCCCGCGACCGGATCAGGGGGCTCCCGTAGGCAGGGGCGCGTTGGTGGCCGCCGCCTGCAAACAAGCTGGTAAAAACACCCACCAGCTCAGGGTGGAGGTGCACTGCTGCGGGTTCTCGCAGGGAAGTGATGAGCAGCGCTGCGTGGGGGAGCCACCGAGCTCCACCACTAACGTGGTGGGCAGTTCCCGCAGGATGCCCATCGACGAGATCGTGCCGCCCTTGGCGTTGCGCAGGATCGCAGCCCGCAATCCCTCCACCCGAAGGTCGCGGCCCCGGGCTAAGAGCGGCCGGAAGGCCTGGGTTTGCTGCTGCAGGAAGGCCACGCCAGCCGGCGAATAAAGGAAATTGGCGAGGGGCACCAACCCCACGGCGTAGGGCTTGGCGAGGGCAGCGCGGAGCTGATCATCCGGCCAGCCGGAATTGGCCGCCAGCTGCAACAGGCGCCGATCCGTGAACTTGCCATCGGCCACGAACTGCTGCAAGGCGGCGTAGGGAATGGTCCAGAGCTCAGCGCCGCTGGCCAGCCGCAGAGTTTGCGTTGCCCCGGGAGGTTCCAGCGGCGCTGGCGGCAAGATCACGGGGCCAGCGGGAGCCAGGGCGGCGGGATCAGCCGGGGCGCTGAGCGCAGCGGCTGGGGGCTGTACCTCGGCAGAAACGCTGTGAAGGCCCAGTAGCAAGCCGGCGCCGAGCAGAGCGGCGGTGAGGCGACCGGCGGCCTTTGCGATCGGGCTCACTGGTTGAGCTTGAGCACGGCCATGAAGGCCTCCTGGGGCACATCCACCTTGCCCATCGCCTTCATCCGCTTCTTGCCCTTGGCCTGCTTCTGCAGCAGCTTTTTCTTACGGGAGATGTCGCCGCCGTAGCACTTCGCGAGCACGTCTTTACGCATGGCGCTGATGCTCTCGGAGGCGATCACGCGGCTGCCGATGGAGGCCTGGATCGGAATCTTGAACTGCTGGCGAGGGATCAATTCCTTGAGCTTCTCCACCAAGCCCTTGCCGACGTTGTAGGCCTTATCGCGGTGCACGATCGTGGTGAGGGGATCGGCCTTCTCGCCATTGATCAACACATCCAGGCGCACCAGGTCGTTTTTGCGGTAGCCAATCAGCGAATACTCCATCGAGGCGTAACCCTTGGTGCGGCTCTTCATCTGATCGAAGAAGTCGGTCACCA
>Ga0194123_10004109_pt1 | contig 16753 bp, 11 predicted proteins | sample TA2MahsurfametaG_5_FD_155479 | JGI IMG/M metagenome (GOLD analysis project Ga0194123, IMG submission 155479) | Freshwater microbial communities from Lake Tanganyika, Tanzania - TA2015023 Mahale A surface | ecosystem: Environmental > Aquatic > Freshwater > Lake | place: Tanzania: Lake Tanganyika... | reverse complement strand
GGATCCGCGGCCATCGAGCGCTAGCGGGACGCGCTCGCCGAACTTGCTCATCCAGCCGATCTGCCGAGCAGGCACGCCGGCCATGAGCGCGAAGGGCTTCACGTCCCGGTTGACCACCGCGCCCGCGCCGATGAAGGCATGCTCGCCGACTGTCACGCCGCACACGACGGTGCAGTTGGCGCCGAGGGTCGCCCCGCGGCGGACCACGGTGTCCCGGTACTCATCCTTGCGGGTGACGGCCGAACGCGGGTTGTAGACGTTGGTGAACACCATGCTCGGGCCGCAGAACACGTCGTCCTCGAGCGTCACGTTGTCGTAGACCGACACGTTGTTCTGGATCTTGACGTTGTCGCCGATCACCACCCGGTTGCCCACGAAGACGTTCTGCCCGAGCGAGCATCGCGCGCCGATCCGCGCCCCGCCGCAGACGTGCACGAAGTGCCAGATTCGGGTGCCGGCGCCGACCTGCGCACCGGCATCAACGATCGCGGAAGGATGGACGGTGAACGCAGGCAAGGCGGCCCCGGAGGCACTCATCGCGTCACCGCCTCGACCTGCTGGCACATGGGGTGAAAGTCGCCGGCGAGCGGCGCGAGCTGGCAGCCGCGGATCTGCTGCACGATCTCGATGGAGGCGCAAGCGTCGCGCAGCCCGTATCCGCGCCCGGCGAGGATCTCCCGGTAGCTCAGCGTGTGGAGGTCGGTGAACCCATCGCTGAACTCGAGCTCGGCGCCGCCCACGGTGATCGACCGGAAGGTCCGCTGCCCCTTGGCGCGCTGGGCCTCGGGCAGGTGCTCCGCGTTCACCGACAGGAACCAGCGCACGCGCGCCCGCTCCAGCTCCAGCACGCCGGACGCGCAGTCCTCCTGGCGCCGGTGCACCGTCGAGGCGCGCATGCCGCCGAAGATCCAGCCGAGCATGTCGAAGAAGTGGACGCCGATGTTGGTGGCGATGCCGCCCGACCGCTCGAGGTTGCCCTTCCAGCTGCGGTGGTACCACTTGCCGCGCGAGGTGATGTAGGTGACGTCGACGTCCACGCGGCCTCCGGACGCCCCGGCATGGCGGTCGCGCAGCGCGATGATGGCCGGGTGGTGCCGCAGCTGGAGGATGGTGTGCACCCGGCGCCCGCTCTCCGCCTCGATCGCCGACAGCGCGTCGACGTTCCAGGGGTTGAGGACGATGGGCTTCTCGCAGATCGCGTGCGCCCCGTTGCGGAGCGCCATGCGGATGTGCGCGTCGTGCAGGAAGTTCGGCGAGCAGATGGAGACGAAGTCCACGCCCTGCCCCTCTCGGTACAGCTTGTCGAGGTGGCGGTCGAAGCGCTCCGGCTCCGTGAAGAAATCGCACTCCGGGAAGTACGAGTCCATGATGCCCACGTTGTCGTGCGGGTCGAGGGCGGCGACCAGCGTGTTCCCCGTCTCCTTGATGGCCTTCAGGTGCCGGGGGGCGATGAAGCCGGCGGCACCCACCAACGCGAAGCGCCGGCCGAGGGGCGAGGGAGCGTCTTGCATCCGACGGAGGATAGCGGTGCGCGACGGCGATCATGCGGCGGGCCTGCGTAGACTGCGGGCTCCGTGCCCGTCGCCTGGATCGTCAACCACTACGCCGGCGGCCCCGGGATCGGCACCGGATGGCGGCACTGGGAGATCGGCCGACGGTGGGCGCGCCGCGGGGTCAGGGTGCGCATCTTCACGGCGTCCACGCGCATCGGCGGGTCACGGTGCCCGCACCGGACCGGGACCCGGGAGATCGAGGGCGTGCGGTTCGACTTCCTTCCCGCGCGGGCGTACCGCGGCAACGGCCTCGGGCGCGCGGCCAACATGCTGCAGTTCGCGCGCCGGTCCGCGGCAGCCATGGAAGCCGCGCGCGCGGCCGGCGAGCGCCCCGACGTGATCATCGCCTCCAGCCCGCAGCCCCTCGCGTGGCCGGCGGCGGCGCGCGCGGCCCGGCGCATGGGCGTGCCGCTCGTGCCGGACATCCGCGACGCGTGGCCGGAGTCGCTGCGGGACCTGGCCGGCTGCGGGCCGCTGAACCCCCTTGTGCTGGCGTCCCGATGGTCGCTGCATGTGGCCTTGCGCCATGCGGCCATGGTGATGTCGCCGCTCGCCAACATCGGGCTTCACCTTCGCGAGCATGGCTTCGGCGCCGTGCCATGGATGCACGTGCCCAACGGCATCACCATGCCGGTCGATGACGCGACGGCTCTCCCGGAGCGGGCGGAAGACTTCATTGCGCGTTCGCGCACCGAAGGACGCCGCATCGTGCTCTATGCGGGCGCCATGGGCGGGCCGAACGCGCTCATGGATCTGATCCGGTCAGTTCGACGACTGCCCGACCATGTCAGGGCCCGCCTCGCGTTCCTGATGATCGGATCCGGTACCGAACGCGCAGCGCTGGAGCGAGTCTGTCCCGAGGTCAGGCCCATCACGCTCGACTTCCTGGGAGAACTTGAGCAGCCGGCAGTGCAGGCGATCGCGCGACGATGTGACGCGGGCGTCGTCCTCCGGACGCCGCACGCGGTGTACCGGTTCGGGACCTCTCCCCAGAAGCTTCCCATGTATCTGGCCTGCGGCCTGCCCGTGATCTGCTCCTCGACCGATCCTTCCGACACGGTGGCCCGAAACCGGCTTGGATGGTGGGTCCCGGCGGGCGACATCACCGCGCTCGCCGCGGCCATCGACGCCTTCGTGACCATGAGGGAGCAGGATCGCCTGGCGCTGTCCCGCTCCTGCGAGCGTCATGCAGCTCGCGAGCTTGCGTGGGACGCGATTGCGGACCGGCTGCTCGAGCGGCTTCCGATGGGGGGCCCGGGCGCGGCCGTTCCATGAGAAGTCCCGGGCGCCGGTGCAACGGGACTGCAGGTCGTCGATGCCCACCGGTTCCGCAACGGTCATGCGTCTCATGAGCTCGCACGGCTTGCGACCACCCAGCGTCACCCAAAGGACCCGCCGAGAGACGGTTGACCCTGATGCCGGCGGTTCTCAGCCCGCGACATCCGACTTGCGAAGGGCGTACCCCAAGGAGTCAAAGTCGCGCCGGTAGAGATCGCGGATGATCGACTCCGTCTCGGCGGTGAGGAACGCACTCGTCTTCGGAAAGCACAGTCGCCCGCGCTCGTCGAAAGGCAACACCTGCCGCAACGCCCCCAGATCCATCCCCGCAATGTCCAGCGGAGTCGCGTCTTGGACCCGCGGGGTGACGGATGCACGTCGCACCCTTGCAACGAGTCCGAATGAGCGGGCAATCGCGTTCAGGTCACTTTCGAGGGTCTCGGTTCGAATGAACCCCGAGACAGGCAGCCTGAGCCGGTGCCAATCCTGAGCCGACTGCCGGCGCCAGTGCAGGTCGCAGGAATCAAGATCGACTCCCTTCAGGTACTCAAGGAAACCACGGAAGGACACCCGCCGTTCGGAGTCCATCGCGGGATGCTGCTGGCAAATGCCGTTCCACTGCGGCGACTCCCGCTCGAGAAGCAGGTGATAGGAGCTCACAATCCGGTCGAACGGATCCCGACACACGACGTACTTGGCCACAGACTTATCGCCGTAGAGGGCCTGAAGTTCCGACGGAGAGATCTCGCGTTCCGACTGCCAGGCAACACGCAGCGCATGCGCCGACTTGCTCTTGAGCTGGCCACCCAGCCCGATGGCCTCGAAGAACCATGCAAGCAACGTCGTGCTGCCGCAGCGGGGGGTCCAGAACAGGATGAAGCGACCGGACGGATCGATGAGCGGCAAGTGCTTCGGAAGTTGCGTGAGAGCAGCGACGGTGGTCATGCCGGCATCCTAGAAGGGATGCACGATCCAGCGCCCGCTTCCATCACTTCTCCCGGACGAATGTCGCGGATGCACACCGTATCATCGCCACGGAGGATCACCCGGCCCGACCCGGACACGGCATGGCCCCTGGGGACGAGAACGGCCAGCCCCTCGATCGGGGAGTTGCCGGTGTTCCGAATGATCCACGTGCCCGCCGCGGATGGATAGATATCCACGTCCTTGATCGACTCGACGTACGTGCACCAGCGCCGGATGGTCGTCGGGAGCAGCAGGCCCATATCTCGTCGCTTCGCGATCTCACGAAGCGACCCCTCGAATCGCGTTGTCGTCCTCCAGTGTCCCTCGGACGCCCGCTCGATGAAGTACGGCGGCGAGTCCGACGTCGTGACGTACGCCGGATAGGCGTGCATGATGGCAACCCCTTGATCATCGATGAGCTCATCGAGTTCCGCCGCATTGACCACCGAGAAGTCGCTGCCCGCTGACGACGGCCAGATCCACAACGTCCCCGTCTCCGGGGGATGCTGCCACATCAACGGTGTCACGGCCCAGTCACCGACTCGGGTTTGCTGGATGCTGAGGCCGCAACGGTACAGTTCGCTGGCGTCCTCCGACGCAAAGGTCCAGCAGTATCGCAAGCCGTACCGGGCGAGCAGGTCGCCGATGTAATGCGGCTGGTCCGGCACCATTCCCAGCGCCGAGACGCCGTTGTGGATCACCGAGCAGCTGTGGTCGATCCACACGCGGGCGTCGTACCTCTCCGCAAGGGACTTGATGGCCCGTTCGTTCGCCGCCCGAGTGGAATTGTCGGGCTGCGGAGAGTGAAGCCCGATGTCCCAGCCAAGACGATGCAGGCTCGCGCACAGCTCCGCAAAGTCCGGATCGCCGAGGATGGACGCCTGCGGCCCTGCTGAACCCGCGACCGGCCTGTTGGTTGGATTCGCATGGAAGACCGTCTTCGTCACCGGCACGCCGCTGCCGACGAATCCCCCGGTCGCCTCGGATGGATCCGCGATCCGGCTGCTCCCAAAGCAGACGGCGCGATGGGTCTGGATCGACGTGTTGTCCGCATGCTCCGTCCAGATGAAAGCGGCGGGATACCCGTCCGGGACATGGTGCAACCTGGGTCGTGCCGCAGCCATCTGCTCGGGGAGGACATGCAGCACGATCTCGCGGACCTCTTCCTCGCCTGCTGAACGCCGTGTCCAGTGCCTGCAGTCGATGATCGCACCACCCGTGCCCGTGTTGATGGATGCGGGACCGAGAACCTGATAGTGCCGGTGCATCCGAGCATCGTCCAGCACCATGTCCAGCGCAAATCGATCGCCTGCCCAAAGCAGATCCCCGCGGCGCACCATCAGGCCGGATCCCGGCCGGAGCTCACACCGGACCTCCACGACGGTCGCACGTACTGCTTCATCGAACACGAAGGACTCCACCTCACGTTCCTGCGGACTCGCTTCCGCATGCGCCAACGCGTTGCCTTGCGCATCTCGGGCCACGATTTCCACATGTCGAGGCCTTGAGTCCCGGTGATGCCACATCAGGCGGACCCCCGCCACGCGCTGGGCGGTGCCGGACACCAACTTGAAGGCGGCAGTGCCCCCGATGCCCGGACTTGAGGCGTACTGGAAGGGATCTGCCGACAGCATGGATGCGACGCCATAGGGATCTCGGCGAAAGGGCGTGATCGCCTGGGCTTGCACCGAGGAGCGTGAGTGCAGCTCCAGAGCAGCGACCTGTCGACCACCGAAGACGACGAGTTCCTTGCCCAACCCCGCGGGGAACGCGCATCCCTGGTCCCCAAGCCAGTACTGGCTCTGAAAGGGCGCCCGATCGATCCGCCGATTCTTGCGAAAGACCCGAGCGAGAGGGCCTAGCAAGGTCGCTTGAAGGTGCTCTCTCTCCACAAGGCAGTCACGCAGCCAGCGACGACGCACGCGAATCGTGAAGCGGTCCGGGTCTCGATCCGCCTGCGCCTCGATCGCCCACTCAACCGCGCGACCCGCGGCCACGCCCCTTGCCACGCCCGAGCCTGCCGGCTCGATGGACAGTTCCGGCTCCTCCGGCGGCAATCGCTTCAGCAAGAGATTGCCCCGAGCTCCCCGGAAGTCCGGTGCCGACACCGGCGGATGAAACTCGACTCGGTTCCCCTCGATGGCAACGACGGAAGCAGGATGGACCTTGGGGTAGTTGCCCCGTCCGAAGCGGAACTCGTTCCGCAGCTCGATGGCGTCGCCACGACCCAGGCCGCTTGCATCATGAATCTCCACGGACCCTTGCCCGGGAGACAGCCCGGACCGCACGAAACCGGCGACCACCGCTCGATGGGTGACTTGGCCGATTCGCAGGGACGGGCATCCATCAACCACGAGGTCCATGAAGGCTCCCGCGAGAGCCACGCCGAGCCCTTCGACCCTGCTCACCGGGACTCCCTCGCGTACCTCGAGACGACGCTCGCCGGATCTCCGTCATCGACCACCCGCCCGGACCGGATGTAGACAGCCCGATTGCAGTGCTTCGTGACGAAGCCAAGATTGTGCGTCACGATCACCTGGCACGCTGCCCGGCCGAGCAGCTCGTGCAGCGCCCGCGCACTCTTGCGCTGGAACTGCAGATCACCCACGCTGAACACCTCGTCGATGAGCAGGATGTCCGGCTGCATCGCCAGCACGATCGAAAAGCTGACCCGGCTGATCATGCCGCTAGAGTAGTACTTCATCGGGACGCGCATGTGGTCGCCGATCTCCGCGAACTCCGCGATCATGGGGATCTTCCGCTCGAGCTCGCGCTTGGGGAGTCCGAGAATGAGCCCGTTCAGCCGGATGTTGTCAATGCCTGACAGCCGGTTGTCGAATCCAGTGCCGAGCGACAGCAGCGTGGACACCTTTCCGAAGGTCTCGACCCGCCCGCGGTCCGGGTGGTAGATGCCCCCAATCGTGCGGAGCAGCGTGCTCTTGCCGCTGCCGTTGGGACCGATGACGCCGACGATGTCCCCCTCGCGAACCTCGAGGGACACGCCCTTGACGGCCTCGAAATACTGTGGGGGCTTCCCCTTCAGGAACCGTCTCCCAAGTTCGCGCGCCTTCGCCCCGATGGTCGTCGTGCGGTCGTAGGACATCCGGAACCGGACCATCACGTCGTCGAGGATGACCTTTGTTGCCGGCATGGTTCAGAAGGACTTGGTGATGGCGGGGGTGAGGCGGCGGTACAGGACGTGCGCCACGACCACCGAGGCGGCGAGGAAGACGGCGGTGACCGCGATCGGCTCGGCCCCGGGCGGATCGCCGCCCACGAGCGACCACTGCAGCAGCGAGAAGAGCGACGCGACGGGGTTCAGGAGGTAGAGCTCGCGCAGCGGGAGCCCCCAACGCTCCTCGGGCACGAACGAGACCGGATAGACGACCGGTGACAGGTAGAGGAGCAGCCTCAGGGCGATGGCAGCCAGGTTCTGGAGGTCGCGGAAGAACACCGTCAGCAGCCCCAGGATCAGGCTCCAGGACCACGCGGCCACGAGCAGCGCCGCGAGGCACGCTGGGTACCAGGCCAGGTGCGTGCCGGCGGACGGTCCCTTCCACAGGTAGACGGCCGCGAAGATGACCAGGCTGATCGCGAAGTTGTGCAGGTGCTTGAAGAAGGTGACCGCCGAGAACACCATGGGCTCGATGGCGACCTGCATGAGGAGGCCCTCCTGCCCCAGGATGCTGCGGCACGAGCCGAGCAGCGCTTTCTGGAAGAACAGGTAGTGCGACAGGCCGACCATGATGAACACGAAGGGGTGCATCCCCCCGACGTCCGCGCGCCGGAACACCACGGCGACCAGGAAGTAGTAGATCGCCATGTGCGCGAGCGGCTCGAGCACCATCCATGCGCGCCCCACGACCGTCTTGAAGACCGCCCCGACGGTGTCCCGCTCGATCATGAAGCGGATGAAGTCGCGATGCCGCCACACCGACGAATAGGCACGAACCGCGTTCACGCTGCCACCTCCTGCGCCCGGGACACGCCGCGCACCTCCTCGACCTCGAGCAGCTCCTCGGCGAGCAGCACGCCCGCCTGCCGCACGCAGAGCCGCACCTGCCCGCGCACGTGCGGTGGAAGCGTCACCTCGATCTCGTCACCCGCCACCACCCGGCACGAGGCCTCGCCGCCCGCTCCCGCGGGGTCGGCGCGCCAGTCCGCCGATTCGGCGCCGGTGAAGCCGATGCCCAGCACCCGCGCGACGGGCCTGTCCGCCGCCAGGATCCGGGGCGTCACGGCCTCGACGCGGGCGCCACCCTCGGCGTGCTCGTTGGCAAGCGCTTCCGACAGCAGCTCCCGCTCGAGCGACGCCACCGCGTCCTGCCCGTCGGCGCGCTCGTCGATCGCGCGCACGATGGCGCCGCGGATCGCCGCGGGCGCACTCAGCGGAACGCGCCCCTCACCCGTGCAAAAGCTCAGTGTCCACCGCCGCATCGCATGCCGCGAACGAGCACGTCCGCCGCCGCCGCTGATGTCGCACATCCAGATGAGGTTGGTCTCGTGATAGGTCTCGTCGTACCGAGCGATCCGGCCGACGCCGCCGGGGATGACCGCGTTGGCATCGAACTCCACGGTGCCGCCAGCGCTGCGCGCCCCGACCTCGACGGCGGGCAGCTCGGCGCGACGCCGGCCGCACGCCACGGACAGCGCAACGGCACCGCGGCCCGCAATGCTCCAGCGAAAGCAGATCCTGTGGGGCGCCTCGGTGCGTGCAAGGCGAGCATCGCGGTTGCCGTCAAGCGTCAGCGCGAACGAGGCCGGCCGGCCCGACATGATCACGGAACCGCCCTCGAGCCTGCACTCGTTCCGTTCGAGGGAATCGGCGAAGGCGGACACCAGGTCCAGCTTGCTCTGCACGCCGTCGGGGCCCGTCGCATCGATGCCATCGATTCGGATTGAGGCGATGCCCTTCGGCGGAGTGATGGTGACGCTGTAGGGAAGCGCCAGCTGCACCCGGCTGCCGGGCGAGTCCGGGCAGTCAAAAAGGTCCATCTTGCGGTCGAGGCTGTCCGCGACGCGCGCGATGAGCTGCGCGGCACCGTCGACGCCCACGGCCTCGTCGATCTTCCGGAGGGACGCGATGGCCGAGCCGATGCCGTTGAGCGCCCAGTTCGGCGGCTCGATCGGGTACTCCTCGATGCAGCAGTCGCCGAACCGATCCACCGCAAGGAGCCCGCCCTGGCGGACCGGCACGAACATGATCCGGCAGGCGGCGCGCGCGCGGTCGCGCCAGGCGGTATCGCGGGTGCGCGTGAACATGCGCACGCAGACCTCGGCAAACCGTCCCTGGGTCAGGCCGGAGATCCACCCGGCCGGCAAGCCGTAGGCAGCGAGCGGGAAGTGGTGCTCGAGGAGAAGCGAATCGCCGGGGCCGGGCCGGCACTGGCCGACCAGCCAGTCGACGGTCGCGAGCAGCAAGCGCTCGCGGACCTCCGGCGCAAGCTCCTGGGGACTTCCCGACATGAAGTGCATGGCGTAGTAGGTCGCCACCAGCGGATGGCGGACGTACCCGATGTCGCCGCCGACGTCCTTCATCGGCACGCCATCGCGATCGACGAGGTACAGCCATCGCTCGTAGTGAGGCACCACCACCCCCTGGTGACGCGCAGGGTCGATCACGCGGACCGACTCCGCGGCAACGGTCTTGGCGCCATCTGGGAGGGTGACGACGACCTTGTAGGACCCCTGGACCGCATCATGAGGGACATCGACCTCGAATGCGCCCGTCGAGTCGGTTCGCGAGCGGAAGCAGACTCGCCGTCCGCGCGTAAGCGCGATCGGGCAGCGGGCAGGGATCGTCCGGGCCATCGGGGCCGGCAGCCGGACGGAATGCCGCCTGCCGGGACAGAGGTCGAACGGCTCGCAGCGCTGCGCAGTCACCAAGCAGCTCCGTGCGGAGCGGCAACACGGAACTCGAATCGGTCGCAAGCGACGAGCGTGTGTTCGCCGGCGGCGACCGGCTCGGCGGTGCTGCCCGGGCACTCGGCCTTGGCCCAGATCCGGATCACGGGCTGGCGCGACGAGGCGTGCGACTGCGAGAACCGGTGAGCACCGTCGGCAGGGTGCTCGCAACGAGCGCTCGCGCGCGAATGGGCCGCGCCCCACCAGTCCATCGCCTCGGCCTGCGTCCAGTACTCGGTGCCCGGCACGGAGCACCGCTGCACCGCGTCGCGCGTCGCATCGAAGTTGATGTCCGGGTGGTTCATCACCACGGTGTGGCCTCGCATGCGGAGTCTGGCGGGGAGCGTGCGAAGCATGTAGGCGAGGTCCGCGCGGGGCGGGGTGAGGGACACGTCGACGGAGACGTGCCGGGCCGTGAGCGGCAGGGTCGACCAGGATCCGTCCGGCATCAGGCCATGGTACGGGTGCCACGAGCAGCGACCGAGCTGCTCCGAGTAGCCGATGCCCACCTCGGCGAGCCACCGCAGGTCCCTCGCGGCCTGGAAGTTCCCTCCGTGGCACGTTGCGCCGACCAGCGTTCCGCCGCCCGACTGCACGGCACCCCGGACCGCCGCCAGGTCGCGGGCGCCGTGGACCTCGATGCGCCGGTAGTGCAGGCCGACCTCCTCGCCCTGCGAGGCGAGCGCGGCGATCCTCGGGGGATCGACCGTGGTGCCGAGGAAGTACCAGCTTGCCCGCAGCCCGATGCTGCGCTGCCACTCGCGGAAGGCGGACCACCGGGCATCGGGAACCGGACGGTCGTAGTCCAGGCGGAGGGAGAGGACGTGCGGGATTCCCTCGGGCCAGGGCTCCCGCGTGATGAGCGGGAGCCCGCCGGACGCGGCGATCGCCGACCACACGTGCAGCAGGCCGACCTCCAGCGCCTCGCGGTTTCGGACGCCACCGAACGCGCGCACGGGTGCGTCGCACTCCGGGACCCGGAATCCGTCGACGAGCGCACGCAGGAGCGGCAGCCTCGACACCAGCAGCCTGCCGCGGCTCGCGACGCAGGCACCGCCGCCGTCCCCGTCGTGACGCATCCAGGCCAGGCTGCCCTCGTGGAGAGGGATCTCGCCGGAACGCTCCGCGTCACCGCCGCCCTCACCGCAGGGACGGTCGTCGTACCGGATCGGCATCAGTCCGACGACCACCGGATCGACATAGCCCGAGAGCAGGTGCTGGAGGGAGTCGGCCACCGAGCCAGGACAGATCCTCGCCTGCTCCGGAGCCGGGCAGGTCGCGGGCTCCAGCCCAAGGCGGATGCCCGCCTCGCCGGGCCGGGCCCCGACCTCGTCGACATGGACGCAGCCGCAGCGGGCGAGCAGCCAATCGAGCGCCGCCGGACCGATGCATCGCGCCGCGCCGGGCGTCAGCACCGCGAGCGTCCAGCGACCCTCCCCCGGCCAGCCCTCGGTGCCGGGCAGCGACAGGCGATCCACGGAAAGCAGGCCGATGCACCGAAGCGCCCCCGCGATCAGGTCTCCGTCCGGGGCTCCAGGACAATCGACGACGAGCGCGTGGCCGTTGCAGGCAGCAAGGGGTTCCGTCAAGACGCGCATGGATCAGGCAGCCGGCCGCTGGACGACCCGGAACACCGTCTTCGACGCCGCGTCAGCCTTCGAGAGCTCCTGCTCGCGCGTGGAGGCGAATCGACGGACGGGGCCGAGCCTCGAGAGCGCGGCGTCGAGCTCGTCGACCTCGAACATGTACTTGAAGTCGCGGACGTACTTGGGATCGCGGATGTTCTCGTGGACCACAAGGATGCCGCCGGGACGCAGTGCGCCCCACGCCCGTTCGAGGCACTTCGCCAGGTGCTCGCGGGGGACGTAGAGGAGCGAGCCGACGTAACTGATGACGTCGACCGCGACCTCGAACGAGAACTCCTGCGCCGGTGAGAGGGCAAACGCGAAGCGCGGTCCGCTTGCTCCGAGGCCAGCTCCGAGCGCCGCCGCGAGGGACTCATTGAGCGTGCTGATGTCGGTCGCCGTGGCGTGCGCCACGCCGAGCTCGGGGTCAAGGAGTAGTTCGGCGGGCAGCAGGCCGTATCCGGCGCCCATGTCGACGATCCTTGCGCCGCGGCCGACCGCGTGCTGCCGCATGATGAAGCGCAGCAGCGGCGCCTTGTACGAGAGCCCGCCGATGTAGTAGCCAAGGGCGCTGGCCTGCCGGATGCGCTCGGCGGCGGCGTCCGTGGAGGGTGACTCCGACAGCCGGCCGGCAACCGCGATGTCGAGCGCGACGCGCCATTGGTCCATGAACCACTCGAGCGTCGATGATGCACGCGGGCAGGGGGATGAATCAGTGCGCCGGAAGGTCAGCTCTTCCGCTCCCGCCGACGGATCGCCCATGCCCATCAGGGCCCGACCGACCCAGCCGTGCATGGCGTCGAGGGTGCGCCGATGGCCCGGAAGGCACTTGAGCGGCAGGGACAGCAAGCCTCCCGGCGCGGTCCGCTCGAGCAGGCGACGAAGCAGCGCCGTTGCCCACTCGCTCTGGATCAACTGGAAGGACGCATCGAGATGGACCCGATCGAACCGGTCCCCTCCGTCGGCCATGTAGACCGACTCGGCGCGATCCGGCTCCCGGCTCCCGACCTGCTCGACACCGCTCTCCACGAGCAATGAGGCGGAGCCTGCGGGCAGGCCAAGCCTGTCCCGCAAGGCACGAGCGGCAACGGCGGTGCGGGCAACGCACGCTCCCTGATGGACCTTCGTCGAGTGACTCATCGGTGCCGCGGGAGGATAACAGGCCTAGGCGCGCTGGCCATCGCCCAGCACGGACCGCTCGGTGGCCGCGCGGACGCGACGCACGGCATCGAGGTGACTTGCTCGCCACACGCGCGGGAGGTCGAGCGACCCAAGGAGCGTCCGCAGCTCCTCGCGATGGATGTCGGGATGGTTCATGATGGTGACCAGCCCTCCGCGTTCAAGTCGCCGGGGAATGTCGTCCAGCAGCACAGGCAGCGCGTGCGCCTCGGGCTTGGTGCCCACGTCCAGGCTCCGATGGAACGGGGGGAGGTACACGGGCAGTTCCGTGATCCCGTCCGCGGTCGCCGCGAGCGCAGGATGCGGCAGGTGCGCGTCGCGCGACAGGATGTCCGCGTGCTCGAGCCCCTCGGCCGATGCCCACTCGTACAGCCGCTGCCCGAGGTGGCCCGCCGATCCGATGCCACCATGGGCGGTGACGCCGCGGATGTCGTGCCCGAGCGATGCGAAGTGGTCCAATTCCTGGCGGAGCGCGGAGCGGGTTCCCGCCTCGGAGTGGAGGACGATCTCATGGCCCCGGCGCGCCACCGCGGCGATGGTCGCCGGGTCGGAGAGCCTCGCAAGGAACCCCCAGCTCGCCTTCGCCCCGTGCGCATCAAGGAGCCCGAGCATGTCCTGCAGCGAGGCCTCAGAGATGGCGCGGTCATGGTCAAAGCGGACGGTCAGCGCGGACCCCATGCCGGCCGGCCACGGCGACGCACGCACCACCCGCATGCCCGCCGCTGCCGCCGAGCTCGCGACGAGGTCCGCGAGCCAGAGGTCCGCGGCTACGTTGAAGCAAGGGCCCTCCACCGAGTAGTACCCGTCATCCACAGGCGGCATCCAGTGATGCCGCACCAGCATTGCGAGGAAGGGAAAGCCCACCAGGGTCAGGCCCCCGCGGCGCGCGACGATGCACCCGCGGGACCCATCGGCGAGCTTGCCCTCCGCAAGGCAGTCCCAGCCGTCGGACAGCCGAAGAAACTGCACCCGAAGCGGAGGCGTCGACAGGATCGCGTGCGGCGAAGTCCATCGGTAGGGATCGCTCCGCTCCCCGCGCGCGGCGGGAATCCTGCGGACCAGGTGCGTCGCGAAGCCGACCTCACCCAGCGTCTCCGTACCGGTCGGCAGGATCTCCACCCACTCCGCGACGTGTTCCGTTGCCCCGAGCCCGAGCGGCTCGAGCGCCGCGGCATCGAACGGACCCTCCGCAAGCCCGTCTCCGATGGGCATCGACCCGTTCAGGGTGATTGGGAACCGCGATCCGTTCCCGTGCAGAGCCGGCATCCCGTGCTTGCGTAGCCACGATCCTGCCATGGAGGACCATGCGGCCAAGGCGGCATCGGCGCCGCCCGAGGAGTCGTCCCGCCGTGAAACCGAGAATTCTGGGACGCCGGCAAGCATCGCGCGAGCGATGATAGATGAGGCTGCGCGTGGGCGGTCGGCCGCTGCGAGGTAGCCTCTCGCATCGATGGACCCGACTCCCTCGGAAGGCGCAGGCGAACCGACCTTCGTCGGCGAGGAAACCCGTCTGGACGATGGCTGGGAGGCGACGCAGAGCCGCCTCGTCGACCTCCCCGGCGAGGCAGGGATCGCGCTCCGGTGCAAGGAGTACCGACGGTTCTTCCTCCGTCTCGCGGACGACGTCCGCATCGACGTGGGGTGCCACTTCACCCATCCGGAGCGGATCGCGATCGACAGCGATGCCAGGATCAACCGGGGTGCCTTGGTGTACGGGAGCGGAGGCGTGCGAATCGGCCGCCATGCGCGGATCGGTCCCCGGCTGTTCCTGCACTCGGCGAACCACGACATCGACCCCGGGGTGCCGGAGGCGTTCTTCGAGCGCGGCTATGTCTCAGCACCGGTGACGATCGGGGACAACGTGCTGGTGTCCGCCGATGTCCGCATCCTCCCAGGCTGCATCCTCGGCGACGGTTCCTTCGTGGCCGCGGGCGCGACCGTGACGGGACGGGTGCATCCCGCGGGCTCACGGCTTGCCGGGTGCCCGGCCCGTGCGATGGGCGGAATCGCAGCGGCGCCGCGGTGTGAACCGCTCGCACCCGACGTGGTGATCGTGGTCGCCGACGGTGACGGCGGCCGCCGATCGCTGTGGCAGCACATCCTGACCTGCCTCGGCCTTCCGCAGGTCGGTATCCGGCAGCTCCGCGAGGGACTCCCTGCAGGGGCACGATCGGCGATCCTCGACCACGGCGTCGGCGTCCTCCCGCGAGTGGACGGCGAACTGACGTGCTGGCGAGTGGCGGCAGGGAACGGCACCCCTGCCGATCCGGAGTTCGCGCTCGCCGACGGCACCGCGATCACGCTGCCTCCCGAGGTCCGGGTCAGGACCCGGCCGCGGATCGAGGATGCAACCTCGTGTGCGGAACGGGCGCGGTTCGTTGGCCTATGGCTCCGGGACAGGCTCACGAAGCGAACGGAGGCCCTCTCCGCAAACGATGTCGCCGACTGGCTCGTGACGCTGCAGGTGCTGCGCGTGCAGCCGTCGCGCCGGGACCGGCTGCTCGAGCGCGTGATCGACGCACTCGCGCGGCGCTGGCCCCCCGACCTTGCCGACCTCCGGCCCGAGCGACCGCCGGTGACCGCGGAGGACCTCGGGAACCTCGTGGCTGCGGTGATGGACAGGCTGGCGTGCGACGACGAAGCCTCCGCACCAAAGTCGCGGCTCTCGAACCTTCGCAAGCGCTGCCTCCAGTTCCCCGCGCTCCTCGTGCACAGGGCGCTCCCGGGAGACGCCGAGGCAAGGGGACTCGTGCGGGAAGTCGCCCCGCACTGCAACACGGGGCACCGCCTTGCGGCGCTCGAGCTCTCTTCACGGTTCGCCAGCGACTGCGGAGGCACAGTCGATGAGCTCCGCGTGCAGCTGCTCTCGGAAGAGTGGCAGTCTGAGGTGCCCGCTATGCCGCGAGCCACGGCAACGAGCCCGAGACCCCTGCTCTCGCCGCTCGTCATCGCGCTTTGGCTGCTGCGGGACGAAGCCGCGGCGCCGCCGGGGACCGCAGTGGATGGACTACTCGACGAGTCGGAAGAGGCGCGGCCGCTGCACTGGACGCCTTTCGAGGTCGCCGGCGGCACCGCACGATGGACGCTGTCGTGCGCCGATCGGAGGGTCATCTCGGCGGGCCTCGTCGATGCGTGGCAGACGCTGCACGTGACGTCGCTCCGGGCCGGTCAGCGGAGCTTCCTCGACGCCCGCGACTACGTCGCGGCAATCAGGGGCGCCGAGGCGGCGCTGCTCGACGCATTTGCCAGGGTGTTCGAGGACGGAGGCATCCCGATGGGACGGCTGGCGCCGTGGCCGGCGCCGCACCGGCACGCGCTCGCACTGAGATTCGACGTCGACCGACCGACCTCGGCGGGCGAGGTGCGTACGCTTGTGTCGTTGCAGGCGCGTGGACTCAACGCGCCGTGCGGATCGTGGTACCTGTTCCCCGACGATCCGCGCCGTAGCGAGACCTCCCGGCTGCTGCGCTCGCACCTGCAGGAAGTCGGCCTGCACCTTCGCTCGGAGGCAGACGCGGAGCGCGGCCTCGGCATCACGATGCACTCGAGCCCGGAGGCCGCATACTGGTCGGGGCGGCAGACGGTCTCGGCACTCTCCGACCGGTGCGCCGGGTACGGAGAGCACCTCGCCGCCTGCTTCGACATGCCGCGGCCCGCCCTCGATGCCGACGGCGCGATCTGGCTGACACCGCTCCACTTTCCCCTCGAGGGCGGGACCGCCGACGACTCGCTCGACTACTTCGACCGGCTGCTGCCGCAGTTCCGCGATCGGATCGCCAGCGGCGGACTGGCGATCGTCGGGACGCATCCGGACGTGGCCGGACCCCTGCTGGAGCAGCTGATCGCCCGGGAGGGCCTCGGGGATGGCTGGTGCACCACCGTGGAGCGGGCAGTCCAGCGAACCCGGTGCGTCATGGCCCACGGCGCCATCCGCGGACGAACGGTGCCCGGGGGCATCGAACTCGCCTGCGACGAATGCGTCGCGGACCTTGCGCTCACGGTACGGATGCCGGACGGCTCGACGCGGCGGTCCGTGACCCAGCTGCAGGCCGGGGTCCCGCGGACGGTGCGGCATGACCCATGATCGCATCGACGACGCGCGCACCCGCGTCGCCGTGCCCGTAGAGGGGTGACCGGGCGATCGCCCGACCGAACCGCGCCCTGCCCTCGGACGCGATGCGCGCCGCATCCGCGCCGACGAGCACGTTGGCGCCGCACTCGACGAGCTCAACCCACTCGGTCTCGTCG
>Ga0194123_10004097_pt1 | contig 16779 bp, 11 predicted proteins | sample TA2MahsurfametaG_5_FD_155479 | JGI IMG/M metagenome (GOLD analysis project Ga0194123, IMG submission 155479) | Freshwater microbial communities from Lake Tanganyika, Tanzania - TA2015023 Mahale A surface | ecosystem: Environmental > Aquatic > Freshwater > Lake | place: Tanzania: Lake Tanganyika... | reverse complement strand
GCAGAGTACTATACCCTCTCTACATTGATCAGAAATCCTAATTTAAAAACTGGAGCAATTGACGGGGGCTTGACATCAGCTTCCTGAGATAGCTTAATTGTATGTAGGAAGGGGGTGTTGTCCATCAGAATAGCTTTGACAACCTTATCTTGGGTCCCTGTAAATGATTCTTTTAGAATCCTTGTGGCTTCGTCGATGCGGTTTACTTTTTCTTTCGTAGATATTTGAGAGCTTATGATTTTTTGGATCAAATCTTGCATATTAATATAAGCTCCCTTCATGTTCTTGGCCTTATTAATTTCTATCAGAGAATATTGATTAACCATACTAATTAATAAGTCTAAACTCGTTTTGATGCCTCTGGCTTTTAGCCATTTTTCAACCAAACTTATAGGAATTTCGTCTCTATGGAGTAATGAAAGTAAAGTTAAAAATTGGAATGCATCCTCCGAATGTTCCCGTAATTCCTTCATGTTCATTTGGATAGCTGCTAGTAAGTCGTTATTGTACCCATCTACAGAGCTACCTAGCTTTTGCGGGGCTACGCTAAAGGGGGGTAAGTCTGCCCTTAGAGCATTGTGTTTAAAAAGGTATTGATCAATCGTCATTGCAGGGTAGCTTTTAATGTAGTCGATAGATAATGCTAAAGCTGCTGGGCAATCACCAAAGCGCTCAGCAAGTTCATTTTTGGATTTCTCAGATTCATGAGATAAAAAAAGGTTAATATAGTGCAAAGAATCTGTTCGATCAAAAGGTTTAATTTGAGTGGCTTGTGTTGAAAAATTACCGTTTTTAGTAGTTACAATGGTGTGGATGTTTTTATCGTGAGAGAAAGGAATATAGGGCTCAATTTCAGAATAAGCTTGTGCATCGTCAAAAACTATTAAACATTTAAGGTTTTGGCGCCTTATTCCTTCCTTAATAATGGTAATTAAATGCTCGTGTCCTATGGACTGTATTGACAGAGGGATATCTACCCCTAAAAAGGGCGCAATAACTAAAGCAAATTCTTCAAATTGGGATTTCAAATATTGGTTGACCCTAAACCACCAAACCACATCATAATTTGCAAAATTTTGGTATACAAACCGCTTCGCTATTTGAGTTTTGCCAAAACCTTGAGGACCGCTTATAACGACTATTTTGGAAGATGATGTATTAAGGAGGTTAGAGATTTCAGTTAGTACATCAACTCTTCCTACGAAGTTAGGATTTTCTGGGGGTACATTCCAAGCTTTAGGAAAAGGAGCACTGAGGGTATTGAGTTGGAACAGAACAAAGCAGAAGATAATTTGCACAGCCTTATTTAAATAACTGTACCACGTTAGTATGGTCCGTTTCTTCTGGGATGGGAAGAATAATGTTGGTAACATTCATACCGCCATCTTGGCCTTTTATTGTTTCATAAAATATTCTATTTGCTGTGCATGACTTCTGAAAAATATCATCCTTAATGAAGAAATCAAAGGGATTTTGTATTACGCTCTCCTCTAAATTAAATCTATTATCCTGAAGCTCTATACAAAAACCGCCCTTCTCTTTAGAAAGAGAAATGATCACTATTCCTTTTTTTGGAACACGATGGATAAGTTTACCTATGGCGTTTGTTAAAAGTAATTCAATAAAAAGGTCGTCTCCATTAAAAGTGGTTGTCATTTTGGGGGGAATGTTAATTTTTATGGTGATATGAGATGCTTGAATCTTTTCCGTAAAAAGAATCAGAATATTATGGATAATTTTTTTAAGGTCCACTTTTTCTTTGTTCATAGGTTGCCATAGCCCCCTAGATATAATGAATAATTGGCCCATCCATTGGTCCAGAAGAGCACAGCTTTGTTGGTGAGTCATTGATGAGAAAGCATCTTTATGTGATTCTTGCATAGTCATCAAAGAGTTGGTAATTCTATCGGCATAATCGATTTGATTTTTCTTTATACCTGCCTGAAGTTTCCTGCGGAGTTGACATGAAAGTTGATGATTATAAGCATCCTGTTGACTAGCGCGTAGTTCTTCACTTAGAGTTTTTTCTCTTTGCTCTAAGTCTAGTAGATTTTCCTTAAGCTTTGTGTGTCTCGCATGGTAAATTATGCGGAACCGTGCAGCTAAATAATAAATACATAAACCAACTAACAAGAGAGAAAAAATCAGGTATGAGCCAAATCCTGCATAAGTATGCCAATGATTTAAAGCATAGGTCTGAAAGGAATGTGGAGACATCAATCGAATGGGAAATAAAGAGTAGAGATGCGGCTTTTTACTGCCGTCTCTCAGAAACCCCTCCCTAAACTTAACAGTGTTAAAGGTTCCAAGAGATTTCCAAAATTCAGGAAGAGGAATCAGAACTTCCAGCAAGCCTTCGATATTTCCATCAGATCCAATAATAGGCATTCTTCCGACCATACCTTTGTCTTCTATATTAATTGGATCACTTCTATTTTTGGGGATCGTTATTTCTGCTAGGAGCTTCTTTGAATCAAGTGGCAACGTTCCAAAACGAGTGATGGTCATTTGCGGATAGGAGAATTTGTAATAAGATACCTGTTGAATTTCAGGAAGCTTTTGAGTGCCTTGAAGCTGGTGGACAGATCTTAAGATTCCTTGAATGCGATTTGTATTCCCTTGTGCGGCATAAACTCTTGACTCTATCAAACCAAGGATTTTCTCGAAGTGTTCAAGGAATTCAGTTGTCTGTTCCTGAATATCCTCAATTTCTTGGGCCTGAGAGATTTGATACCTTTTTACATAGGCCCTATAATCAATAAAAATATAGCCAATAAAAAATACAAAGGAGAAAAGAGCAAAGCAAAATACACTGAACCCAATGGGTTTTAAAGTATTGCGAAAGCTACGCTGAAACCTCATAACGTTTTCCTGCAAGGTTCACGATTTCAACAACCAAAGCAGATTATAGGTTTCATCCGCTTCACTCTTTTCAGGGTAACGTTAATGATATGAAAAAATCAAATATTTTAAGAAAATTTTATCAAGTTTTGTCAAGAAAAGCCAAAATATGTCATTTCCTAGCCTTTTGAGAGGGCAACTTTACTCTATTGGTGTTTACCGATGTCAAAGCGTTACCCTTTATTAAAACGTTTATGTTTTCTTGTTGCTCAATTCTTTAAACTTTTCTGCAAACAAAGCGGTAGCTTCCCTTAATGGATCATCAGCTAGATGGGCATAACGGTGGGTCGTCGAGGCTTGGGTGTGGCCTAACAGTTTCCCCACAATACTTAAACTTAACCCACTGGATACCAAATAGGAGGCAAAAGTATGTCGCAGGTCATGAATCGTGAAATCTTTAAGATCTGCTCGTTTACGGATGGTATTCCAAGATTTCTTAAAGTCTTGAAGCGGTTTGTCTGTAGCATTACCTGGAAACAAAAAGGGGGAATCAGTTTTCTTTTCTTCTATTTCCCTCAAAATGATTAAAGCAGAGGGCGATAGGGGAGAATGTTCCATTTTTTTCTGCTTAGTAGTGTGGGCTCTTTTTGTCCATACACCCTTATCAAGATCAAACTGATCCCACGTTGCCTGTAATACCTCATGCTTTCTAGCACCCGTCAATAGTAACAATCGAATAATATTGGATGTTACCTGATTAGGGTAAGCATCTAGGACCCTCAGAAGTCTTTGCATTTCATCTTCCTGAAGCCAACGGGTTCGTTTATGCTCCTGGTATTTCTTGATACCTGAAACTGGATTGTCCCTCCGCCATCTCCATTGAACTGCTAAATTGAACATTTTATGGAGTAAAGCTAATATGCGGTTTGATAGGATCCGCTTTTTATTCAAACTTGCATGAAGTTCTTGAATGTCTTCAAAGATAATGTTATCCACTTTCCGAGTGCCAAACTCTTTAAGAATGTAATTATTGAGCATGGACTTATCTTCCTTAATGCTCTTCGGGCGCTTTTCAGTTTCGGCATGAAGTTTGAGGTATTTTTCCGCTAGGTCTTCCATTGTTGGATTTAAAGCCTTAAAGGGGGTTTTGACAGAAGGATCATCTCCAGCGCTGACTCGAAGTGCTAGCTGGGTTGCTTTGTCTCGTGCTTGCTCAGTTGTAATGTTTCCATGGACGCCGATTTTGATAAATTTGGTTTCTTTATAAGAGTTTCTATATTGAAAAAAGTAGGTTTTTCGCCCCGTTGGGTAGATGCGAACACAAAAGCCTGTAATTTCTGTATCCCAAATCAATTTTCGTTGTGAAGGGTCCGGAGGATGCCCTTCAACTATTCGTTTAGTAAGTTTCAATCGATTGAATTTTTGATCAGCCATAAGCCTACCTGAATAAAAAAATTTCAACTTATTAATTAAATGCTAACATGCCAATTAGGACTCTTCAATAAAAAAAGGCAACCATATGGCAAGCAACAGAAGTAGATTTGTATAGATTTTTATCGAGGTTGATAGAGTATGTTTTTCCTTGATGCACTATCTAATAAGTTGATTTATATATGATTATAGAGCTTCATAGAGTTCTATAGAGTTAGGATTTAAATATAGAATCCCTGACTTTTAATCAGGGGGTCGCAGGTTCGAATCCTGCAGGGCCCACCATGAAAAATTTTTCTTCATATTTTTTCAAGCAAAACCACTACGAAAAATATTCCTATGTTTTAAAGTTCACACCTGCCTTGTTAGCTTTTTATTAATCTCTCCTATTTTAAAATCATGTATTACAAAAATTAAAATCAATGATTAAGCAGGGGACAATATGACTATTAAGAATTTTATTTTACTCTTGGGTATTAGTGTATTAACCACACCATCTCTCCAAGGGGTAGATGATGATGGACTAGGTGATTGGGGAAAAGCTGCAGATTCAAGGAACAGAGGAGCACGGACCTCACCACATTCTGTAGCACCCTTTGTTCCAACCATAGCTCAAGCCCTCGTGCCCTCTCCTAAGCCTGCTCCACTAGCAGTTCCAAAAGGATCCTCAAGCAGCACTCATTTGGCACCTTCTCCAAGTACAGATCGTTTAAGTACCCAATCACAGAGTAAGGGAACAGAAGAAATTGATGATTCTCATTCTGCTGATCTTACCATTGAACCTTCGAGCGCTCCATTATCATTTCGTTATTTTTCACTCAAATCAGGTTTCAAAAAAGGTCCCAAGGATTATGATGATGAGTCAACAAAGAAACTCTATTATGATGCTTCAGGTGTTTTCCCTCCTCTACAACCCCCATTTAATGCTCTTAAAAATGCTGTAAGCGGAGCAGGAGAATGGGCTTGGAAAAAAGAATGTGAAGCAGAGAATGCAAACTATAGATTGTTGCAACAAGAACTGAAGAGGAAAGCAGAAAGGCTTGAGAGAAAGACTAAGGAATTTGAGGCTCTCAGCCAACAAAAGCGTACTGGAAGAGATACTCCACCTCCCTCCTCAATGATGGATAGCGTTTTGATGTCTCCTCCTCCTTCACCCCAACCTCTGTCTTCATCCTCATCAACTTCTTCTTTAGCTTCTCTATCCTCCTCTTCTTCTAGCTCCCTTGTTGGTGCAGAAGGTGCTGCAGCATCTTCCCAGCCCGTTAAGAATTCTCCAGAAGCAATCCTCTCGAGAGCGCAGATTGATTATGAAAAAGCAAAACAAGAATTTGAGAAGGCAAAAGCAAAACTCCAAGCGCGTCATATGATCAAGGTGAGAGAGAGTCTAATTCCTTTGGAAGGGGACCAACTTGATGAGCTTGTCTATCAACAAAGTATTCCCCTTGTAATTCCTTATCACAGAGACCCACACTCCCTTACTGGAGATAAAAGATCTAAGGCATTTACCATAACAGATATTCACGATTTAAGAGTTGCTGTCCATATATTAGAATGGTTAACAGCTCATTTATTTAGAGAGATGGACGTATTCAGAGCTCTTAAATTAGGGAATTCACGTGATTTTGAGCCTAAAGTACAGGGGGGCTACCTTTCTTTTGAGAGTTGGAAAAACTGGAGTAAACTCTGGGAAATATTTAATCTACTTCAAAAAGCATTTATAAGTAGATTCCCATCTCCAGATGTGGGGAAGGGGCAGAGAGATCTATCAACAGAACGTGGTCAAATTTTAGCAGCGACAGACCGCGATGAACGGGGTGCTATCGTCCGTAAAATTCTTCAAAAAATTAAACCCCTTAAAGATGAAGGGAGTGTAATGTTTGAAAAACAAATAGATGCACAATTCAGACTCCTTTCAGAAGCTGAGGGTTCAGTTGCTCCATTAAATGTCCCATTCTCAATGCGGTATGTTGGAGCGGATGATAGCGCAGTCTCAATGCCAACGATGACCCTTTCAACAACGAAAAATAATATTCAAAGAACATTTTCTAAACCGTTGCCCGCATCTTATGTTGTTCCAACAGTAAGAAAATATTCTCATGAGAGTGGGTCTGATGAGCTTTCAAGATTGAATGTATTTTTAATGCCGAAAGGAACAAAAGGTGCAACTGACTATAGGGCACCAGAACTTATACGCGCACATAGAGAAGTTTGGATAGATGTACTGAAAGAATTGGTTGAAAGAAAAAGTTCAGTTCTTGCTAAACCAATATGGGATGGTGAATATTTAAAAATGATTCTAGGCAAGTATAATACTTTGTGTGCTTTATATACGACAGCTCTAGAAACGCAAACGACCTTTTTAGCTGATATAAAAAGAAGTATTACATCAAGCTATTTGCCCTCCTCTTATCTCGATATGTGGGATTTACCGTCGCCTTTAAGATTCTTTGTTGTTGTGAAGCCTCCGACTGCTTCTAGTGTGACCGAACAAAAATCTGCTGAAATGAAATTAATAGGATATCAAGTAGAAGATGGCAACTTATTCAGAAGAATATTACACAATGGTCAGTGGATTTTTGTTTTATCTCCGTATGAAACCTTGGATTTATCTCAGAACAATCTAAGAGCTCCTAGAGGAGAAGCGTTCGGGAATTCCTTAAGAAAGCTCACTCTTTCTAATAATGATTTAAGAAATCTTGATTCATTAACGCCCGTGTTAAGTCAGTTGGTAGAATTAGATGTTTCCTCTAATCGATTGGGTGATGGATCAATTAATGCTCTTTCTTATGCAACAAAATTAACTACACTTTCGCTTGCTGAAAATGGCATGACAAATTTTTATCTTGCAGCAAGTTTAACTCAGTTGCTCTCTTTGGATATATCAGGAAATAATGCAACAAATATTTCTTATTTATCCTCCCTTGTTGGGCTAACATCTTTAAAGGCAAATCATTTGGGGGTAAAGGGCAAGTGGGAGGAAGCATTACCTTTTCCCTTACCGGCTCTTAAATCATTAGAACTTCAGAGAAATATTTTATTAGCCCTATCATTGAATGATATGCATTCTGTTCATAATAAAACTCAATCAGATGAAAATGATAGAAATTTTCAAAAAGCTTTTCCTGTTCTTGCAGTTCTGAAAGCTCCACTTGGAGAAGAATGGAGGCAGGGAGATGATAAGCAACCTATTACTTTAAGTAAAGTTTTTGGATTTCTGAGGGGCCCCTCAAAGACTGCATCAGCACGACATCAACATACTGGAGGTAAATAATTTCCTTTGATCCCACGTTTTGGGTCATTAAATTAAGGAAAGCAAAACGATCTACTTCGTTTTTTCATTAAGAGGTTCAGTTATCTTCTTAAGGAATTGATGAAACTCTTTGACCTTTGGGGAACCTTCTAAGCGACGATGATACGTATAATAAAAAGGTATTGTGAGGCTTCTCATAGTCGGGAAAATATCAATGAGAAGTTTTTTCTTTATAAGGTCATGGTCGTACCAAAAACTTCCAATACCAAGGCCATCAACAATCGCACTCCGCAATGCAATTCCGTTATTTACCTCTATAAAATATTCTAGTTGTATATCTTTTAAGTTGTTTTCTTGCATGAAGTTATTGATCTCTATAAAGGGATCTTGGTTTTTGCTATGGTATCCGATTAGCTTATGTGATTTGAGATCTTCGAGCTTTTTGGGATGTGAATGATATTTTATATAATGAGGAGAAGCATAGATTTTGAATGTCAAATTATAAAGGTGATGACGGATAATGTCAGGATCTTCTGGTACCGAAAATGCCGGCATTATACCAACATCAGCATCTCCAATTTTAATTTGAGAAATATCCGTAACGGTAATAAATCGAAAAGTAAGGTAGGGGTATTGTTTTGAGAAATCTTGTAAGCTGCCTAGAATTCGTTGTCCACTTCCTATTCCGGTAAGAATTTTTAACATACCCTGAGCTTGCTTATCTTTTTCTCTTATAAGGTCTGTTTCTTGTTCAAGATTTCCAACCGTGCGTTGGCAAAGTTCTAAAAATTCCTGTCCTTTACTTGTCAGGGTAATGCCGCGTGAGTGACGAACAAAAAGATGAAAGCCAACCTCCTTAGCCAGGGCAGACATTTGCCGCCCAAGATTTGGTTGTGTCATTCCTAATTCCTTAGCGGCTGAACTTATGTTTCCTGTTCGAGCGACCACAAGAAAAGATCGTAAATGACCTAAGTTAAAATCCACCTATCAATCCTCATTTGTAAAGCACTCGACTTATTGCGATTAACAATGAATAAAACGATTCACTTTCTTTACAAAGAGAACAAGCTCTTCATTTTTTAATAAAGATAGGTGAATAGTCTTGGCTCACAGCACTTTCACAACTAATTTTTTTCATTATAACCTCCCCCAGTAATTTAGACCATAATTCAGATGAATTATGTGTATTGCCCATTATAATAAAAGAAGTGAGTTTAGACAAATTATTTATATTTTTTGTAATTAAAACCAAAGAGTTAGCAAGCTACTATAAAAAAAGCTAAAATATATAAGGGGATAGGGAGAGTTATCAGCGAAAAGGAGGTTCGTCAAAACCACGAAGTTTGCGAGAGTGTAATTGATCAACACCCTGCTCATGTAAGAGACGAATAGCCTCTAGGCCGATTTTTAAGTGCTGATTAACGCGCTCTTTATAAAAATTATTAGCCATTCCACGTAGCTTTATTTCTCCATGAATGGGTTTGTCAGAAATACAAAGGAGCGTTCCATAAGGAACACGGAAGCGAAACCCATTGGCTGCAACCGTAGCGGATTCCATATCGAGGGCTATAGCACGGCTCTGGCGAAAGCGTTCATAAAGTTCGTCAGAACGTAACTCCCAATTTCTGTTGTCGGTAGTAACGACTGTTCCAGTTCGCATGCCAGCTTTTAAGGGCATTTTCCGATGATTAGAAATATTTTCAACGGCGTGTTGAAGAGCAACCTGAACTTCCGCAATAGGGGGAACAGGAATCCAGGTTGGTAGATCTTGATTAAGGACGTTGTCTTCTCTTACATAGCCGTGAGCTAAAACATAATCTCCCAAAACCTGCGTAGAGCGTAAGCCTGCGCAATGACCTAACATGAGCCAACAGTGAGGCCGTAAGACTGCAAGATGATCAGTGATAGTTTTAGCGTTGGTTGGGCCAACTCCTATATTGATAAAGGTAATACCCATCCCATCTTTTCTTTTTAAATGATAGGCGGGCATTTGCGGAAGGTTTTTAGGTAATATGACAGCATCATTGCCATGATGATAAATAGCATCTCCTGGAATAACGAGAGATTCATAATCTTTGGAGGTTTTTAATTGTTCCATGCCAAAAGCAACAAATTCATCCACATATCTCTGATAGTTTGTTAAAAGGACAAAACCTTGGAAATGATCAGGAGATGTTCCAGTGTAGTGATGGAGGCGATGTAAGGAATAATCCACACGTTCGCCACTGAACATCGATACAGGCTTAATACCGTTTGATCCAGGGCGGTAAGTACAGTTGGCTATATCATCATTTACCCGTGTTAAATTGGGTAATGCAAAGCCTGTTTGCATTTGCCATAATTGGCCCATATCAAGCGCTCTGGGATCAAGTTGTGCGGGTGTATGATCCATGGCAAAAGGCAATGGAATAGACCAATTACTGGCGCCAATATAAATAGGAACCTTATGCCTTTCTATGAGGAGACTTATTTGATCCATGAAATAGCGTTTAAAAATATCTGGCCGCGTAACAGTGCCGCCATAGATGCCAGCCTCTACAACAACGCCATAAGACCACCGAGCATCCAGATTCAAATCTTTTGGAGTAATATGAATGCCCACGTAAGGATAAGTTGCTTCAGCAAGTAAAGATTCAGATACCTCTTCACCTTCAAGGAGACGATTAAATGCTTCCCCAATGAGGGTGCTGTTCTTATTATAAATTTCTTCAATGGCTTCTACAGCTTTTTCAGCATCCGTATAGGCAACAAGATCTTTGATACCCGGGAAAAGATTTGTGGAATTACCGTTCAAGGACATGGATCAATCACCTATAATTATTGCCATTTATGAGTTACACTTCCCTGCCTAGTATGTTAATGAAAGCATTCTTAAAATTCATTTAATATCCTTTGAAACACGCATCTTATCAAACTTGAAATTCATTCCTCTAACCCTAACAAATTCCGGGCAAAATCACGACTGGTAAATGGGCGAAGGTCGTCAGCTGTTTCTCCTACCCCTATAGCATGAATGGGTATTGCAAATTTTTGAGCAAGTGAGATAACCACACCGCCTTTAGCTGTTCCATCTAATTTGGTAACAATGAGGCCCGTTATTCCAATTATTTCTTTAAAATTTTGTACTTGGCTATGGGCATTTTGGCCAGTTGTTCCATCGAGAACCAACAGTGTACTATGTGGCGCTGACTCATCTACTTTTGCAAGGACACGATTGATCTTCTTTAACTCTTCCATGAGATGAGCCTTGTTTTGGAGTCGTCCGGCTGTATCAATGATAAGAATGTCGACGTGTGCTTGTTTGGCATCTTTAAGGGCATCAAATGAGAGGCTTGCTGCATCAGCGCCAGGTGCGCCCTTAATAACAGGAATATCAAGTCTTTGTCCCCAAATTTCTAGCTGTTCAACAGCTGCAGCTCGGAAGGTGTCGCCAGCAACCATCATTACGGAAAGTCCTTGATCATGCCATTGCTTGGCTAATTTTCCTATTGTTGTTGTTTTACCACTGCCGTTGACGCCAACGACTAAGACAACATATGGTTTTTGGGTAGTGTTAAGAGGAAGGGGAAGCGCAACAGGGCGTAAAATGCCCTCAATGGTTTCAGCTAGAATGGATTTTACCTCATTGATAGTAATCTCTTGATTGAGGCGTTGTTTGGCAAGATTTGCCGTCAAATGTGCTGCCGTTTCAGGTCCTAAGTCGCTTGTGATTAAAAGCTCTTCAAGTTCGTCCAAAGTATTTTGGTCCAACTTTCGGGACACAAAAATTGTTTTTATACCCTCTCCCAATTTATCGGAGGATCTCTTAAGTCCCTGCTTAAGGCGCGACCACCATTTGCCCTTTTCTTCCTTAACAGGATTTGTGGCGTCTTTCATTTAATCTCTTTTCCTATCAAACCTTGAGGAGTTGCCTCAATAATCTGGGTACTTATAACTGATCCTATGGCATAATCTGAGGAAGTTTCAAGACGGATAGGTGCAAAGTGATCTGTTTTTCCTTGGAGTAAATGGCCTTCTGGCATTTTTTGGGTGGATTCAAGGAGAAAGTGGGTCTTTTTATTTAAACAAGACTGGTAAAATTTTTTGAGGGCTTCTTCTCCTTTTTGGCGTAAGAGAGCAGCACGCTCTTTAATTGCCGATCCATGAACTTGGGGCATGCGGCTTGCGGGTGTTCCTGGTCTGGCTGAGTAGGGAAAAACATGTAAGTATGTGAGATCGCACTCATCAATTGATCGCAGTGTATTTTCAAACATTTCTACAGTTTCTGTAGGAAAGCCAGCAATGAGATCTGCTCCAAAAATCACATCGGAACGAAGAGAACGAACTTTTTTACAAAATGCAATAGCATCCGTGCGATTATGGCGGCGCTTCATCCGCTTGAGAATTAAATCGTCGCCAGCTTGTAAACTTATATGAAGGTGAGGGAGTAGACGACTTTCGTTACCAATAAGATTCCAAAGCTCCTCGTCTATTTCAACTGGATCAAGAGAAGATAAGCGTAAGCGCTTTAATTCTGGGATTAAGGCTAGAAGGCGACGGATAAGCTGTCCCAGAGAGGGTTTTCCTGGTAAATCAGCTCCATAAGCGGTTATATCAACCCCCGTTAAAACAAATTCTTGATAGCCAGCATGGGTCAGCGTACGAACTTGGTTAACAATTTCACCAATGGGAACGCTGCGTGAGTTGCCTCGACCGAAGGGGATTGTGCAAAAAGTACAGCGATGGTTACATCCATTTTGAACTTGTACAAAGGCGCGTGCTTTGCCCTCAAATCCAGAAACCAAATGCCCTGCGGTTTCACGGACAGACATAATATCATTGACCAATACACGTTCATGATCTTTGTCTTTCAAGTAGCTTGATAATTTCATTTTTTCATCATTACCAATAACCCGACTGACTTCTTTCATTTGTGCATAGGTCTCTGGGCTAATTTGTGCGCTACACCCTGTTACAATAATCTCTACATCTGGATAAATGCGGCGCACTTTTCTAATGGCTTGTTTTGCTTGTCTTTCTGCTTCTTTTGTAACCGCACAGGTATTTACAATGATGGAGTTTGTTAACCCTGCTTGGTGGCTCAGATCTTTTATTACTTCTGATTCATAAGAATTAAGACGGCATCCAAATGTAATGACTTGAGGGGCGGTGTCTCGCGTTTCATCCTTCTTAAGATGTGTTTGACAAGTATGCGGCATAATTAAAGTAATTTTATATTAAAGTGAAATGGATGCTTATGATACCCGTTCATTAACCTACACCAACTTAGATCACATCTGAGCTTAAAAGGCAATCAAAAGCCTGTAAAAGGGCAAAAATTCTAACTTAAAAAGGTGAGTATAAATATTCTTTAGAATAAGAACTTTTTTCTAATCATACTCTTCATCAAGTTCTTGCTCAATAGCATCCAACTGCTCTCTTAGAACCTTATTTTGCTTCATTAAAGAACGCAAGATCATTGTAATTTCTTTCGTATCGCGGTTTTGGGTAAATTGGATGCTGAAAGCCATCAAGAAAGTAATAATAGTGGTGCCGGTGTTTATAACGAGTTGCCAAGTATCGGAAAATTTAAAATAAGGGCCGCATGCTGCCCATCCAAGAACAACAATAAGTGAAAATGAAAAAGCACCTAAAGATCCCCCTAACTTAGAAAGAGAGATTAATTTTGTTTTTATGCGTCGCTTGGTGGCTTTTTTAATAGACCGCAAGGCGCTTAAGAGATTTTCAGAAGTTTTTTCAATATTCATCTTAAAAACCTTCTCGAAACAACTTAACTTAAGATAGAATGCTATTCGTGAATAAAAGCTTAACTTGCACGACGTTATTTCTGTAATTCATTTACTTTTTAAAAAAGTCCTTTGAATATATTTTTTACGATTTGCTCTGGTTTGTCAGCTTTTTGACCTTGCCCTTTATCTTGAGAAGGAACAGAAGGGGTTTGGGGAGCGAGAGGCCCGACAACCGAACCTAAAATATCTCCTGGGTTAAGCTTGCCTTTACCAAGCCTTTCTACAACTGATTTAAAAACATTTTCCATCATATAAGTTTGAAGAGCAGAGGTATCAAGACTGCGTGAAGGATTATCAAGGGGCCCATAAAGGCGCATATGAAAAGGAGGAAGTTTAGGAAGTTCTGTTAAACGAAACTCTGCATGGATGTCTAAAGAATACGCGGGGAGATTAATGGAGCCTCTCGCGTTGCCTTGTCCGCCTTGAGCAATCAAATTCATAGAATTAATAACGCCGACTCCTTCTTTGAAAGTAATATTGCCATTGAAACTCGAAAAGGATGTTTGACCTTTTCCCATTTTGGTATTTAAAAGCCCCATAAGAGATTGTGGGTTTTGAAGGGATGCTAATTGTTGGCTCAACGCATGCAAGTCAAAACCATTAATAACACCATTGGTGGCCGAAATAATCACAGGGCCAGCAAGGTGATTGACCATTGAATGCATACTATTTCCATGAGTTGTAAGATCAGCAGAAGAGGAGAGGCTCCCACCAACAATTTTTATGCTACTCCCTTGCGTCATAAGCTTCTTTAGGTTTGCCCCCTTAATATCCATGTGAACTTTTAATGCATTTTGGGCAGTAATGAGACCGTTTGCATGAAAACCCCCTCCATATAAGGATCCCACCAGGGACTTCATTTCAAGGTGCCCATTTTTAAGGATTGCATGAAGTTTTGGATTGGATAAAACCATGTCTCCATAGGAGAGGTGGGGCGCATTTAGTTCAAAATTTCCATCGAAATTATTCAAGAATCTAAAATCAAGGGCATCATGTGACCATCTTGAATGAGGGGTTAAGCGCTCTCTTTTTCCTTTGGATGATACAAAATAGAGTCTTGCTTCAGAATAATCAGGAATATTTGATTCTTGCTCTGCTGTCAGCATCTCCATCTTCAACGGATTTAAAGACAACTGGGCTTTAATAGAAGGCTTAACACCTGTACGATCGACGGCAAGTGCGCCAGAAAATGAAAGATGAGATCCTAGTGACCCTTTTAGATTTGTCGCTTTAAAGGATGTGGCATCGCCTTCTACAGTAGCTCTCAATTTTCCGGTACCTTGAAGGTGGGAGGTTTTTACATCAAGGAGCTTTAATATATTTTCAACTTTAGGGGATACTAAGTCGAAAGTAAGGGCAGAGAAATGGTCTTGGGGCTTCCAGAATAAAGAACCCTGCAGCTTTGCATTTTCAATAGCAAGGTCAAGTTTTTCGATGCGTACTGTTTCACCAAATAAATAATTTGTCGAAAAGACAATATTACCAAGGAATGCGGGTGGAAGAGTCTTTGTGTCAATTTTTAGCCATTTAAGGAAGTCTTCAGCACGCGGTAGAATGGCATACAAATTTCCTTGAAGGCCATGATTGGTATTACGAGCGGTAAAATTACCGTGTGCTTGTCCTGGTAGGTCTTTTACATTTCCGACCAATTGAGTCCCATCTTTTAGGAGAACTTTAATATCTCCAGTAGGGTGAGCAGCTCCCATGTCACATTTTGCATTACTAAATAAAATTTCATTCTCTTTAGCTATGACATCAGAGGAAAATTGCACAGGCTCAGAAAAGAGGTTTTGAGGGAGCTTTTTAGGGTTTCCGGTGGCGGTGAGTTGTCCTTTGATGATAAAAAGGGGGGCCTGAGTTATTTTTCCTTTGAATGAAAGATTACCTTCATTTGCATTTATTTTTAAATCAACGTCTTGAGTTTCACCAAGAGCCCCTGCATGGGCATCTAGTGTAACTTTTTGATCAAATGTCTTAAAGGAGCCTGAAATACTATAGGGTCCTTGCAGAGAGTTAAGCTTAACGTTTGTGGTCACATCTTTAAGCTCGATATCTTGATCAGGTGTATGATATATAAGAACGCCATTGTTAATTTGAATATTATCAAATGAGACTTCAAAATTTTGGGAGGATGTGGGTGATTGTGATTTAAAAATCCAATTAGCGCGACCATCTTTCAGCTTTTCTAGGTAAATGCGCGGGTCATCAATGCTCAAAGAGGATATTGCAATTTTTTTTTTCAGAAGAGGTATTAATTGCAGCGATGCACGTACCCGCTTCACACTTAAAAAATCTTGGGAGCTTCCCCCTTTAAGATTACCTATATGAACATGATCCACAGCAATGCGGGGGGTAGGGAGAAATGAAAGAGATATTCCCCCATCAATACGCACGTCACGCTCGAGAGAGTCTCGAGCGAGGGTCAAAATTTCAGGTTTATAATTATTTACATTAATGAAAAATGGGAGGACCAGGAGGGCGCCAAAACAAATCCCTAAAAAAATTAAAATCCAGACATAAATTCTACGCATGGTATGTCTCCCTTCTTTTTCAAAGGTAATATGCTCCACTTTCCTAGCTTAAAGCAAGGTTAAGTGAAGCATATTTTTCACGCATGCGTTCTAGTCACCAGAGTAAAGTGTATGCGGTGTAGCAGAAGAAAGAGGTGGACGACCTACTGTAGAAGGCACAGGAGGTGGTGCTTTTTTAGGTGCTAGGCCGGTGGGGGGAGAAGGTGGCGCCTCTGTAGGAGGTACCAATAGACCGGTTGAAACATTTCCAGCACCTGGAGCTTTAAGGGGGGCGGGACGATCAGGGCGGGGTGGTGGGGGCGTACGAGGTTTTTCAGGGGGAGCAGCAGGTGCGGGTCTTGCAGGTTTCTCTTTAACTTCAACTTGTTTTACCTGAACTCCTTTGTCAGCATCCATATAACTCCACCCTTCTACCATCTTTTTTGAAGGTGATGAAGCGACCTGTGGTTTAGCAGGCTCTGGGTGTACAATGGCTGTTCCAGCTGGTCTTGTTGGGATGTCTACGCCGTCAGCTTGGAATACAAATTTATTTTTCTTATTGCCTTTAGAAATTTGGTAAACGCATGCAGCCTTATTATTGTGAAGGGGATGCCTTGTGGCTTCACCAGTATACTGTTCTTTTCCTTTAAAAAATTCTTTTATGGAATCCCCCTCGTCACACGTTTTTAGGTCATTATGGAGGGTAACTGATCCAATAGAAACGTGGCCGGCATCGACTATGCCTGTTTTTTCAATAGGTTCCCAGCGACAAACTTGACGCAACTGTTCAGAGGTTATTTGCGGGCAAGGAGCTGCGAGAGAACTGTTCAAGCTAGCAAGCAATAGTCCGCTTGTTAAGAGTAATACTTTAGATTGCGTTTTCATATGATATAGCCTCCACTAAATTATTTCTAACTTTAGAGTAAACAACTTTTATTAATTTTCTGTTAATTAGTAA
>Ga0194123_10004091_pt1 | contig 16799 bp, 17 predicted proteins | sample TA2MahsurfametaG_5_FD_155479 | JGI IMG/M metagenome (GOLD analysis project Ga0194123, IMG submission 155479) | Freshwater microbial communities from Lake Tanganyika, Tanzania - TA2015023 Mahale A surface | ecosystem: Environmental > Aquatic > Freshwater > Lake | place: Tanzania: Lake Tanganyika... | reverse complement strand
CAAAAAATTCTAGAAAAAGGGGTATCTTGTCGGGAAAATTATTAAGATAAACGTGTTCTTAACATTTGATGGATAAGTTTAAAACATCCACCTATGTTTGTGTCTGACAAATACCCTTAGTCTAGATGAAAGAGAGATTTTATTAAAAAAATACAAGTCGTATTAAGACGTGTCAATGCAATTGGAGGGTCCCATCATACGAGATCACCTTCAATCCGATAGAAATATAGGATCTTTTTAGGACTCCTTCAGGTTTGCATTTATGAGAATAGGATATACACACATTGCCAGTGAGCTCCAATTTTCAATGATTGTGCCGTTACATATAAAATTCACCAACTTTTTACAAGGGTAAGCGACAATAGGGATAGGTGACAGATAGAAAAATAATAAAGAAAAGAATTCTTACGAATCGACTTCTGACTCTAGAGTATACCAAAAACGAAACGGCTTATGATCGGATTCTCATCAGGACGGTTGAATTTGGATGTATTATATACGATTCTCCCGAAATGCTATAAGCTTACCTCGAGAAAGCAAGAGTTTCGATATTCAAACAACACTGTTTTATCGTGTTTAACCATTTGCGTTGATTTGTCGTTTAGTGCCCACCAAAGAGTCCATTCTCATATCATTGGCCGTCGGAATCTTTCTCCAGAGCGACGTGATTACAGTCGACTATTCTGTTATTGCCCCACAGGACTTATCTCCAGCCAAATTCAATTCATATGAAGATGGAGAGTGCCTTTAATATTTTAGCATGGTTGGCAAGTTTATGAAGCAGGGCAATAGAACGTCATATGATACATATGAGATACATGGGCGAATTGGGCACCTCGGACCTGCGTTTGCGAAATTATTTCAAGCGGTTATCACCCCCTTACCAAACAAACCAAAGTAAAATTGCAAAAGGACCACCCAAACTTGGCTTGCTTGTTTGTTCAAATTATTTTAATATTAACCAACCCTAAAAAGAAATAAAACCGGGTTATACCAAAAAATCTATGAATTTAAAGCTCTCAAGATGATGCTTGGGGTAAGTTTGCTGGCGCTTGATAAAACAAAGCTTCTTGCATTGTTTCAAATAATAACTCAGCGACCATAAGCTTGCTATAAAGAGCTAACTCGAAGAATAAATTCTCATCTAACTTCCCTTATTTATTGGAGGAGGGTTCCAATTTATTTAGGATAAAAATTAAAGGTTTTAAAGAAAAATGCAAACTTATTTACCACCCAATAGACAATTATCTAGAACCATTATGGCATTACCAGGTAAAGAAGAATGGGATCCAAGCATCTCAGATTCGTGGTTAGCATCCCAAATGCATATGGCTGGTTGCTTTGTTGCCCGGCATAAAGCAAACGGAGATGTTGAAACGACTGCAATCAATGAACTTTTATTTCATGATACCATCCAGCTGGGCGATGAGGTTAAATGTTACGCTGAAATCGTAAGCATTTACCGTACTTCCTTTACTGTCCATGTTGAAGCTTGGGTACGAAGAGAGCCTCTATCAGAAGACATCAAAATGGCGGATGGAATTTTCACTTTTATTGCAAAAATTAATAATTTTATTCAGTAACACCTATTACTTCCACTTCTCATCATTGACTTATTGAACAAGATGGTTACTCAATCGACCTTGTCCATCCTTATCTTTAAATACTTCTTGATATTCATGATGTCTTGATCTTCTTTAAGATACGCAGGATACGCAAAATATTCCTGACATTTCTGGATTGTCACATCAGGCAAAATGTTTTTAAGAGCTGAATTTTTAAGAATTGTGATTTTATCATAAGCACAAATAATTCCTTTGCCTTGTTTTGCTGCCTCAATTAAGCATTCAAGGGAATTAGATACAAAGACAGGACTGCACTCATTTTCACTTTCCACTTTTGGTTCTAAATTCCCCCATACGCCTCCAAATGGACAAGCTTCAGTGGTGGAGGAAATGATAAAATGGTGATATCTAAGATCATCTATTGTTATTGGTTCCCCATAAGTTTCCAAGTATTGCGGGCTCGCATATAACTTTTTCTCTAAAGTGAAGAACGGTTCTTGAATTACCTGATTGTTCACACTATCCATTTTTGGATTATGTGGTTGAATTGCAATATCTACATCATACAAAATAACATCAACGGCTTGGTCCACGCCCATAATCTCGAAGACAAGGTCAGGATGATCTTTATTATAATCTAAGATCAGTTCGTTAAGGATATAAGAGGCAATGGCGGGATTGGTCGCAATCCTGATCTTTCTGTTTTGTCTTTGATTCGTGATCCCGTAGGTACGGCTGGTAAATCCCTTCATGCCCACAAAAATGTTCTCAACAATCGCAAAGAGTTCTTTGCCTGTTCGGTTTAAAGTTACACCATTTCTGGTTCGGATAAATAAGGGGTATCCTAAATGTTTTTCCAGCGCTGTAATGCTACGACTGAAAGAAGATTGATTGACCTTCAAGAATTGTGCAGCATGAGAAATGTTCCCAACCTTGGCAACATAATAGAAGGCTTTGAGTTTTTCCCAATCTAAGTCTCGGAAGTAAGGAGAAGTTTCTAAGCCCAGCATGACAAACCTTTCCTCTCTGGGTCCAAGTTGGCCCCAAAAATTTTAAAATAATCCCTAATGATGAGATCATGGAAAATACAATAATCGAGGCACCACTTCTGTTTGAGGTAATCCATATTCACATTGGGTGTGTTTACGATATAAAGTGGGCGGGGATAACTACCTGAGCAAATTTCAATTAAAGGTAACTCTTCTTCAAAAGCCTCCCGGATAGCCTCGTCTGGATTCTTACTATATGCATAAAGGCTGGCCACTTGTTTAGATGAATAGATCGTAAAGCTCCAATTCATCTGCTTAACATCAAAATGATGTGAAATAAACTTCAGATTTTCAATTTCTGTAAGATAATCAAAAAGCTGATTGTAGTTGTCAAACTGTTGGACACGTTGGCCATTTAATCCTAAAATTTCTATCATTTTTTCAAACTCTCCTTTTCTTTGAACCCCTTCTCAAGTTGATTAAAAGGGCTGTTAGCGACTGTGTTTGCTTATTGGGCGCTTAAAAGGAGACATGAGAATATTGAAAAGCCTTTAAATCTCGGCTATTACAAGAATATTCAAGGACAATGGGGATTAGTTTTTCTCTAAGCTAAAATCTATGCAAAAATAATCCCCAAGCCCTGGTGTACCTGAACCATGCTCCTTAAAGCACCACACGAAAAAGGAAGATAGGGAATTATCCCCATCCTCCCTTTATTTATGCATGTTCAATGAAGGCACACTTCTGGCCGGGTTTTTGATGGTCCAGATTTATGAACAACTCTGTTGATCAATACTTGGAAAAAATGTCCAGGATGGACTATACTTGTTTTAGCCATGTTAACTCCTAATCGGTTAATGTGGTTAGTGGCATCAAAGTGTTGAACGCACTTGGGTGCCACGCTTAGTTAGGCTCAAATTGCTTGCCAGGCAGGCGCACATTTTTTAAACCTACCCTTTTAGCATAGGGAGGTTGCAAACAGGTTGCAAGTACAAATTTTATTGATTTATCAAAACATTAAGAAATCCGCGACGTCCGTATTATTATAAGAAAAAATTAATAATCTAGCTCACGACCAAGACCTCCTACATATCCAAACCCCGTTGATTTTGCCGACTTAAGTCGCGAGTTTTCATTTCTTGAGCAAAGGCTTTGAAAGAGTGGATTTTTGCATTCATGCGCTCAATCTTATCTGAACAGAAATTTTTGATTTCGCTTACTTTAAGGGTGGTTGGTAAAATTTCCTGTTCACTGTTAATCTTGAACAAAACAGCTTGCTGTTCAATGAGGGCTGTATAAATGTCCCTGTTCCTTTCTTTACCCATAAAATCTTCGTGAATTTTAATGGTTTTGCAGATTTTATCGAGTTCTGAAGTATTTGGAAGCTTGTTTGTTCTATCCTGATGAATCAAGACGTGTTGCTCAAATTGCTTCAATTGAGTTTCTGTGAGGTCAGTAGCTTTGCCAACCAGCATAATTTCCGTTGGTATTGCTTGATTCTTTAAAAGTTCATCTCTTGCCTGAAGAGTGAGTTGCTTTTCATCAATCTTCTTCTCCCTTTCTAGAGCTTGCGCATATAACCGCCCTTCAATAGTTGTAAGGCGTTCCCCTTGCCAATAGGCAATTCTTAATTCTTCTGCGTTTTCCGGAAATCGCTTGTGATGTGCCATAAACCCTAGGGTTACACACCAGTCTTGATGAAGGACCAAGCGTTCCCTTTCAAACTCTTGCCGTAAGATATCAAATTTACTGTGAGGCGCTTGAAAAGTTTGATGCTGTTGACTGCTAAACCTATCATCAATTTTACTCACCAAACTTTCACATTGCTCACCTATTGCCTCTTTGATAAATTTGCGAACCGTTTGATTGGTCCACCCCTCGGGTAGTTTATCTGCCAAATCCCATTTGTTGGGCAAATATTCGGAATTTGGCAGGTGTTTAAGAAGATCAACAATACCCACAGAAACTTCTTTAGCAGCTGCTTTGTTTAATTGGGTTAGGATGTTTTGAAGTTTCTTGGCCGCTTCCCGGCCTGCTCCATCGTAATCATAATCAGGCCAGATGACGACTGTCTTGCCAACAAGAGGTTCCCAATTGGTTTTATCAACATTTCCAGCGCCTCCGCTCCAGGTCAAAACATGGTATTCTGGTAAAAATTTTTGAGCAGCATCGGCTGTTTTCTCTCCTTCAACCACAAGGATAGGTTTGTAGGGGTCTTGTGATAGAATCTCGATTTTATAGGGAGTCTTGTTCTCTTTTTCAAAAGCTACCCACCTCCAGGCTCTTTGACCCTTACCATTTTCACAATAAGCCAGAGGTGGTGTTTTCTTGAGAATCTTATCCCCGTCGGGTTTTTCAAAACGGACGACATACCCTTTGAGATTCCCTTGCTCATCCCGATAAGCATAACGAGCAACTTCCTTAGATCCATCTTTGAGCATGACATTAAGATATTTATTACCAGCTATATCTGGATTTTCTTGGTCTTTTGGCACAGGTATGATGGGTTTCCACTCCGATCTTTTATCTTCGCTTATCTCCTTCTTTTTAACAAACGTATGACGCTCGATAACCATCTGACTGCCCCCAAGCCAATCTGCGGCCCACTTCAAGGCATCTCTTGATGACAATCCTTGCTGATCCTCAATGAGTTTAAGAGGGCCCCCTTTAATTCCCGTTTCGAAATTATGATAGAACCCCTGATATTTTCCGCTTAAAGCGACACGGATTTCCCTATCTTTGCCAAACCTTAACTCCCGAGACGTGTTCAATGTTATCGGTTTATCAATAGTCCCCGTTGCCAGCTCAAAAATTCTTTCCTTAAGTTGGTCTTCAATCTCGTTGAAAGAAAGATGCTTTTCCTTGATAACTATTCTGGAATCATATTCTTTCTTGATCTTATCTTGAACAGCTTTGAGCTTTTCATCAAATGACTCGGTGTTAGAGGAAAAAACCGAGGGTTTGTTTCCTTGGTTTTCTTGATGAGATGCGGATGCTTGCGCCTTTGAAAATGAAGGATTATGAGATGCACCCCCTTTTCCTTGCATCTCAGAGGCTGCAGCATACGACTGATTTTTATGAGTCGACCCCCTTTCTCCACCACCTGATCCTAGATCTTGTTCTCCTGTAAAAGCCCTCTCACCTCGCATGTTAGATGAATCTGCAAAGAAATCCCTCGATCTCATTTCTTCTGTATCGTCAAAGGATTGGAAGACTTCTTCTTCCTTATCTCCTTGTGGAAGACCTAAGGCTTTATCGAAGACATCCTTTGCTGTGAACTTAATAGCCTTCCAAAAATCTTTTCCTTGCTGGATTTTTTGATGGTGCCAGAGAATTTTTGTATCATCTTTCAACTTCTCTTGGATTTTCTCTGCATCAAGATAATCAAAACCAGATAATTTTTCCTGAATACGTGACAGACGATCAATGATTTTTTCTTCCCGCCAAAAATCAAAACTTGATCCATATATTTGAAGAGTCTGCCGATGACGACTCATACCTACATAAGCCAGATTCCGATATTGCTCGAAAGAAGCAAGCAGCTTAACATGATCAACTGTTACGCCTTGGGCTTTAATGATAGTGGTGGCCCATCCGTTATCAATGAAAGGGTACAAGTTTGGAGAAAAGGAAACGATTTGTTTATCCTCACCATCACTATCTAAAGCAACGGTGATCTTGCTTTTGCTAATATCGAGAATGGTTCCCAAGCTGCCATTTTTAACTTCCAGGCTATTGTTATTGCGTGTAAAGAGAAGCCGATCCCCTTTCGCAAAGGCACGGTCATGGTAAGTTCGGTATTCAACCCCAAAATCATCGGTTTCAATCCGCTGAGTAACAAACTCAAAATCTTTTCCTTGGATGTTTCCTTGTTCGTGCATGTGGATTCGAGCTGCTTCATTTAGCTTGTTAGCATCTTTGTTTGTAAAAGCCAGCATAAGGTGGGATTGGTCGGGAGCGGATTGATAATCCTTTGCCCAGGCATCTACCAACGCTTGTCGGGTGTAACACCTTGTATCAGAAATATGGTCATAGCTCATCTGCCGTAAGATTGTTTCGATCTTGTTAAAGATTTCAGGGTTTGGTACGGGAACTGCCTTATACTCAGCCACAAAAGATCCCAAAACTTTAACATTAACCCCCCTTTCTTTGAGTGCTTCTTTCTGGTTGTCATAATCATCGATGATGCGTACGACCAAGTCTTGTCGTGTTTTTTTCCAGTCTTTAAACAATTTAAAATCCTGGTGTTTGGCTAAAACCTTAAAGTCGGTTTCCTGGCGCGCCAGTTTAGGATCAAAGGAGACATCCTTACCAGACGCGTCTGTGCCAAACTCTCCCTTAAAATCTTGAATCATTTCTTTCCAGACTCGCCCAGACATCTGCCGTGCCAAACAGAAGCTATTGAGGAGACAATTCTTATCGTTAAAATCTGGGGTTTTTTCCAGGATTGTGGTAAAACACCCATGCTCTTGATAAGCCTTTAAAGCGGTGCGGGTCTCTAACCTACCAAACAGACGTGTTGCCTCCCGCTGCCACTCGGTTTGCTGACGCACCACCATTTCCAACACAATGGGCTTTGCTCGCTCCGTAAGTAGACGGAAGGCTGGTCCAGCTTCCACAGCTTGGGCCTGATTGCCGTCTCCCATGGGCACAACTTTAGCTCCTGTTTTATCAATTATGGACAGAAGCTCTGAACATCTCCGGCTATCAACCATTCCGAATTCATCCACCACAAGGATTGTTTTGTCAGATATTCTCTCCCTTCCACCCTTTTGAGCATAAAGGAACTTGTGGATGGTCATGGAACGGATGCCGGAACCTTCAATATTGCGAGCGGCTTTCCCCGTTGGTGCTAATCCAATAATTTTGTAGCTCTCCTCTTCCCAGGCTTCTCTTACCACCTCAAGACAAGTCGTCTTACCCGCCCCTGCAAACCCAACCACACAAGAGATTTGATTCCCAGCTAACATATGACGTATGGCAGCTTCCTGGTCGACGCTTAACCCTCCATGCTTTTTAAATTTCTCGTGATGTTTGGCAATGACTTTCTCCACAATCTCTGAGCGAACCTCATGAGTATTTTGGGTGGACAAATGGTCTGCCTGACGTATGAGGTTCATTTCAACACGCAACATTTCTTGAGTGGTATAGACAGGTTCCTGAGTATCTTTGTGGAATCCAGAAGATGCCAACTCCACCAATTCTTTTGAGTTCATCAGCCGATCAAGAAGAACATGAAACTGCTGGGCATCATAAATATAGCGGTGTAAAACTTTCGCAATGTCTTTGCGGGTAAAGGTGGAGTGCATTGATGTTACGATTTTAAAAACAATTTCGGGATTTTTAACGATCTTGAACTGGTTCTTGAGCCGAACAAGGTCAAAGATTTTTTGCTTATCCGTTTCAATGCCGCGCTCGGTCATTTCACGAACATTCTGCCCCAACTTGGTTTGAGCATCGATATCTAATTCCCGATCCTCATAAGAAAGATGGGTTACTCGAATATCGAACCCATGTTCTTTTAAGGCAGCATTTTGATAATTGGCAAACTGTTCCCGCCATTCTTCGACCAACTCGTCAGAGTCCCAATCGCGGTTTTTATGTGGGTTAAATCCCTGTTCAGCAAGGTTACGAGTTGACAACAGTACATGACAATGGGGCTTATAAATACCCGTTTTCTCATCCACCTCACCGTGATAGTTCACAATAGCAACCATACCCTTCTTGCAAAAATAATCCTTCACGAACTCTTTCGACCATTCGATATTTTGCTCATTGGTGAGTTCATTGGGTAGTGCAAACTCCACCTCCCGATACACACGGGAATTTATACGTTTTTCAGCGGCTTCAATGATATCAGAGAACTTTTGTAAGGCAGCTTGGCGATCTGCATGGCACTCTAATGCTATATCGACAATCCATTTAGAGGCGTCCTTGGGTAGGAGAATATCCACATGAAACACGTCCCACCTGTCAGAGTAATTGTACGTCTCTCCATTGCGTAAATCCTTTAAGTCGGTTGCACTGCGATAAGCAAGTTTAGCAACGGTGCTCTTTCCTCCCCGACGGGATACAGGTTTTACGGTGAAGTGATAATGAGCCATGGCTATAGTTTGTCCCTCTCAGTTGGGACCCAATACTCTATCAAATTTTAGACAAATTTGCAAGGCCAAGGAGAAGGTTGGGGTGCGTGCACCAAAGCGACCAAACGAAGTTTGTGTAAGCGCGCACTTTGAAAAGTTTCAAAGTGAACGATGGATTTTAGTAAAATTTTATGATATAGTGGGTCCCGCAAAACTGAGCTGGGGTCGTGAGGGGCAGTGTATAATCCCCTACCCCAAGGGCCTTCGTCAGGGGAGAAAAATTATGGATGCATCTTTAAACAGACTTAAAGCCAGGATTGAAAAACTTACTAAACAGCAACACCAAATGGAAGAAAAGTATATCCATGCTGTGACTCATTTGGTGAGAGACCGAACACAAAAAGGCCATGACCTACCCATCCTTACAGGGATAATTTTAAATGCTGACCAAATCATAAAAGAATCATCAAACCAAAAGGAGTTTTGGCAAACTGCCGGACAAAAATTTCTGGTTAGAGCAAAACATAAAAGTTTCCAAAGCAAAAGATCTGCTTCAAAAGCTAAAGCAGCTCACGCGCCTACATGACCAGAAAAGAGAAAGGCAACTCCATAGACAAGGATTAACAAATATGAGTATACGAAAAGCACAGATAAGGACAAAAATACAGCTCGGAGGACTCGTAATAAAAGCCGGGCTTCTCGATCCTTTGAATCTTCATCTGGGGGATGACCTCCAAAAGGATGAACAAAATTTTGAAGCTGTCGCAACCCTCTTGGGGGCCTTTTGTGATCTTTCTGAACCCCTCCAAAATGACGAAGCACAAAAAATTTTGTGGAGAGAAAGAGGAAAAAAAGCTTTGGCAAACATATGAAAAGCCAAAAATGGAGAAAGGACATGCCAACCAATCATACTAGCAAGCTCACTCAACTCAGGCAGAAGATGACAGCATTCCAACAAGAGGAGGAAAAAAATTACCAAAACCTCAGCAATGAATTATCACAATGTTTGTTTCCCGAGCATTAGACATTGATTTTGATACCTTCATCGGCGGCATCTTTGAAGTCGTCACTGAAGCTCAACTCGATCCCAAAAAAGCGAAAGCCTGGAAAAAATCTGGGCAGAGTTTTCGCCAATACCGTAGACGAAGGAAGCAGAAAAGGGAACGGGAAGGGAAATACCAAAGGGAACAGAATCCCCAACACCTCTCTTCGCCAGATGTCTCGCAACCAGAAAAAGTTGCATAAGATAAGGATCAAAATAAATCGCATTCTCCCTTCTCAGGCACGGGTGACTACGATGATGAAAACACAAAATGACAATGTTAGGCGCGCCAGAACGAGAACATTAATTCAATTCTTTAGTAAACCTGTCTGGTCTTCCTCAAATCTGCCAAATTGAAGAGGGAGATGATCTGCAATTCGATATCAATTATCGCGACAAGGCCGCGACTCTTCTCGGCATTTTTTTGGATGCTGCTCAAAATATTTCTGATCCACCGGATGCCGGACAAATGGAATATTGGCGAGAATCTGGAATCAGTCTTTTGAAACAAAGGACATCTCAACTGGTTTATCAGAAAAGAAAGGCAACACCTCAAAAGTGAGTTAATGAGGCATCGGTATCTTCAAGACGCATGCTTTGATGATCGTATCGCTCGTGTGAGTGCCCATAAATTGCCAATTTTCTCCAATCTAAAATAATCTAATATTGGAGTAAGGAATGAGCCCAAAAAATGTCTCGTAATCAGTTGAAAATAAACAGAAAAAAAGATAAAAAAATCAAAGTTTTTTATATTTTTTTGTTTACAAAATATGTTAAAAGATCCTACAATTTAATTATAAGGTATGAATAAATTTTTAATCAAATAAGGAGAAAGAAAATGGAAAATAGGAAATCAACATTGGACAAAGAACTAGAAAAATCAATATTTCGTGGCTGGGAATCTCCCAACGCAAAAAATGCAACAGATATAGAAATACAAAATGCCAAAATGCATTGGGGATTTGCGACTGCAATGGACAATTATTTTTGCGGTTCACCTGATTCAAAAAAATTTGTACAGGCACTACAAAGCGCTGATTTTAGTGATGATTGGCCTTCGTGTGAAAGAGAGACCGCAATAGCACGTCTGGCAATTAAGAAAAAATTACGTATGTGGGGGGAGCCGCAAGCTCAATTAAAGCCCAGGGTTCAATCTATTCTTAATACTTTCATTGCCGTTTATCACTCCGTGCGCGATTCACAGGAAATATAAGCTATCAGAGGGGGGAAGCAAAATATGGGAAAACATATTAAAACTTATTTGACCCAAAAGTCGCCTATCAGCAGGTAAGGGAAAAAATCATTGAGAAACTTTAATGGATATAAGCCAAGGAAATGATTCAATAATGGCAGACTTACTCGAAGAAAACGACCTATGCCTTCACAAATTTTATCAGGCCATTCTTATTGTTGAGACCAATACTGAAGCAAAAAATATTGCGGAGGTTAGAGTGTAATGCATGAATCAGATCGTGGATTGGGAATAAACAACTTAAACTCGGTTCCAACCATCAATAATTTTTGGTATAGTTTAAAAGTACCCCAATAGAATGTTAATTTGATCAATGTATGAAAGCTAGAAAGATGTGAAAGATAACTAAAGGAGATAGATCATGGAATCATCATTTCTTACACCTGAAGAATTAGCCAATAGATGGTGCATTACTCCTGGAACTTTGAATCGGTGGCGACTTAAAGGAACAGGACCCGGATTTTGTCAAACAGAAGATGGTATTTTTTATAAACTTCAAGATATTGATACCTATGAAAAAAGCAGAACTTATCAAAGTACGGCCGATTATCCCCCCGAACTTAAGCGTAAGGGAAATACCCGAAAAGATTGACCTATCACTGATCTTGTGAATTGCTGGGTATTTGCTATTTTCCTATGCCAAGCATCATTTGTGAGGTAATCAAATGATAATCTAGTCCTAGAATTAACCTTTTAATTGCAAATAATGTCATTATATGGCATTATTCTTATATGAAAAGCTATTCTCGCCTCATTGATTATATTTATGACCTCAGAAAGCAGGGAAAATACCTGTTTCTTAAAGAGGAGGCAGCTAGGGCCCTTAATATAAGTGAGAATGCAATTCTTAAGAGTATTTCCCGCCTTCTCAAGAAAAAAAAGATCGGGTATCTTAAAAAAGGGCTATACCAAATTATCCCTGAAGAATATGCCCATATGGGGTCTTTACCCCCAGAATGGTTTATGGCTGATCTTATGGCTCATTTACAAGTGCCGTACTATATTGGGTTGTTGACGGCAGCATCCTTCCATGGGGCATCCCATCAAGCACCTCAGGTTTTCCAGGTCATCTGTAAGCGTATTATCCCAGATATCCTAACAGAGAGCCTTAATATCCGGTTTTATTACAGCAAGGACTTATCTGTAATTCCGACACAAGACCTGAAAACACCAGCAGGATATGTCAAGGTTTCCACACCTGAAGGAACCGCTCTTGATTTACTACGGTATTTGCACCAATCAGGCCATCTCAATCATGTGACCACAATTCTTACTGAATTAGCCGATAGTATGGATCCTCAAAAACTTGCTCAAGCATCAGAGCGCTTGTCTATCCGGTACGCACAACGTTTAGGATATATACTCGATTATCTAGGATACGATGCTGTAGCAGAACCTTTGCATAATCTTGTTATGGAAAAAATGATGAGGTACATTCCTTTAAGGCCCGATAGCCCAGCCCAAGGCACTGAAAAAAATACTAAGTGGCATATACTTATCAATGAAGAGATAGAGCCTGACTTATGATCCCTCAAAACTATATTACAGCCTGGAAGAACCAAGCACCATGGAAAGACAACGCTCAAGTTGAGCAAGACTTGATATTATCCAGGGCTATTGTTGATCTTTTTTCTGATGAATTTTTGAAAGATACTCTTATTTTTCGGGGAGGAACAGCTTTACACAAACTTTATGCACCAACTCAGGAGCGCTATTCTGAGGATTTAGATTTTGTTCAAAAACGTGCGGATCCTATCGGCGGTATTTTGCAACGAATTCATGATGCCCTTAATCCATGGTTAGGAGAACCAAAGTGGAAACAAACACAAGGGCGGGTTACTTTCTATTATCGTTATGAATCAGAGATTTCCCCAACCAGAAAGATGAAAGTAAAAATTGAAATTAATACTCGCGAACATCATGTTTATGATGATTTAGCTCACGTTCCCTTTACCGTTTCCAACCCATGGTTTGAAGGAAAAGCATCTGTCACTTCTTATACGCTGGAAGAGTTGATGGGTACAAAAATGCGCGCACTCTACCAGCGAAAGAAGGGACGCGACCTATTTGATTTGATGGTCATGCTGCACCATTTTCCCAACTTAAACTGCCAAAAAATCATTGACTGCTTACTTTTTTACTTGGAAAAGGAAAACCTTTATGTATCCAGGGCAGAGTTTGAAAGAAACATGGATCAGAAACTTAAAGACAGGATTTTTCAAGAAGATATTGTGCCTCTCCTTCATCCCAGCAGAAGTTACAACCATGCAAGTTCTTACAAAATAGTGCATAAGCAGTTGATTTGTCTACTTCCAGGCGAAACTTGGAAAATGCATCAATAGGATTACGAGCCTTATTGCATTGTGTGCTTCTATATATCTCAGCTTTTCCCTTTTTAAATTTTTAATTAAAGTGATCATGCCACACATGACAATTGACAGTTACGGTAAGGGAGAAGTTATCTAAGTAGTTGAATATAGGTTGTTATTTTCTATACGAACCTCATGCTCACAGATCTAAGCTAAAGCTGTTACCCCATTGATTTTCAAAACTTTTCGACCAGTATATTTCGATTTCAAGCCCATGAGAGACTTTGGATCGGGATTTATAAAATTGCTTGCCGTATGCTTGCCTAAAATATCTAACAATTCTAAATATCCCATGAGAACCGCAAAATGATTGGTGGGCCCTGAAGGATTCGAACCTTCGACCCCCTGATTAAAAGTCAGATGCTCTACCAACTGAGCTAAGGGCCCAAAATAAAATAAGTACTCCCTTTATAAAATGATTAATGACGCAGGGTCAATGAAAAAGGCACTAAAATCATTAAAGATTATAGGAAAGATTTGAGAAAAAACTGCACTTTCCATCGCCCTACCCTTAGAACTTTTTAACAATCAGCCCCAAAAGAACTTCAAAAACTCATTTCGAAGAACTACCACCACTTCAATGAGAATTAAAAGAATAATAGTAAGCTCTAAGCGCGCAGAATGACGATGATTCAATTCACTGGACAAAATGTCATAAAGCTCATGAATAATATCCAGACGACTGTTAAGAATATCAAGGCGTGTGGTCAGGTCCAAATATTCTGTCGCTATAAGATAGTAATGCTCATAAGTCGGTCGACGCCAAAAGAACTCTGGTGTGTCAAGGATATTACTATGTAAGTTAATGGAGTTACGTTCGGCAAACAATGCCCCAATTTTTTTCGACAACTTTTTACGGGATAGGGAAATTTTTCCTTTTCGAGCTAATTCTTCAGGAATATGGCGCGTTTTCTCAATTGTCCGAGTGACTGCCTCTTCGAACCACTCAAGCTTAACAGATTGGGACAAACCATGCGACAATGAAAGTTTTATGAGAACATCATCGGATTCAAGAACTATCTCATCATCTTCTTCAATAATGAGAGTCGTGTCTCCATAATGAAATGTTGATTGATCATGCGTTGGAAATAAAAGAGGATAAAGAACAAAAGGCCTCAAATCAGACAAAATTTGATGTTCTTCTTCCTCTTCTAACCCCCAAAAAACGGCACACCCATAGGGAAATATGAATGCATCCCCGCTGGATCCTTCATCATTTTCTTTGTAAATGTGGATCACATTATCGTAAAACTTAGGCTCGCGCCCTATTCCACGTAGAAATCGAGCGATCTCATCAATATCATAAGTATCGCCAACACAATAATAAGAACATCTCATCGCGCACCAAGCGTTGTTAATCCTGCTAAGGATTATGACTGAAAACCCTCATAGTGCACAAGCCCTCATCATAAGCATTACGATAATTAATAGGCAGATGCTGGAAGATTAAGGTGCTTTTTTTTCATTATCCACAGCACCAAACCAGGTACTGCACTCACCAGATGTAAAATTCCATAAACAAGAGATAAAGCAATGGCTGTTTCTTGAGAAACCCCATACACTCCCAAGGCAATGATCATCGCCCCTTCTCGCAAGCCCCACCCTGCAAAAGAAATTGGCAAAGAAGTAATCATTAAAACCACGGGCAGGATCACAGCCCCTTGCCCCCATGTTAAAGGGATATCAAAAGCCATCATTAAAATTTGCAAACCAGAAATAAGGAAAATACTTGCCGCCATTGAGGATAATAAAATAAAGAAGGAATGCATAGGATGGCTTATTAATTTACGAACCATTCCGATAAGAGGAATAAAAGGGCGAACGAAAAAGAATGGGTGCCATGATTTTGGAAGTATAAGAAGAGCAACCCCCCCTACCAAAACACCCAGCAAGAGAAGAAGTGTCAATAAAAATGGCCATTTAAGGTCTGATGAAAGAATAGCTTCGCCTTCCATAGGGACGACTATAACACACAAAATTCCTAAGGAAATGAATCCAAACAGACGATCCATGAAGACCCCAGTCACGGCTTCATTTAAAGTTGACCCCTGCTGGCGTACTGCTAAAATGCGAAAAAAATCTCCCCCTACTGAGCTTGGCAAAAACTGATTAAAGAAAGCTCCTATAAAAGTCGCTTCCGATAACTTTACAAAAGGGGGGCTGATATCACACAATTGCACAATTAATTGCCACCGCTTCGCAATGGCAAAAAGGGTCAGCCACATCAACCCCAAAACTAAAACTAAAACGCCACCGTGTATACTTTGGACAACCTCCCAAACACGCTCTAAATCAAGCTTACTTAAAAGCCAAACAATAAGGCTCCCAGATACAGAAATCTTCAATAAGGTACCCCATGGAAGATTAAAGGATGGTGTGAATGCTTTTATCATAGTGCTTTCATAAATGTTGGTTTTGTTTGTGAACTTCCTTGTCATAACTTATCTCAGCAAAAAAAACAACGCATTAAGAGGGTACCCCCAAGCCCTAAAAGAAGGGCAACACTTAAAGGGTAGGTTGGCATTTTCCATCGATATCTCCATATCACTCCCATCAGAAGCGCCACAGATCCCGCTAAGAGAAAATAAACGGGTATCTCCTCCATCCGAATCCATAATCCACAAAAGGGGCATAATACGATGTCTCCAGTTCCTACAAGAGAACGGCCTTTGAATAAAAAGAATAACCCCTGGCTAATAAACACGGCTAAAACAATGAGGACTGCTGACCATAAACCTTGTATATCTGGAGCATACCATTGGTTTAAAACAGCTGAAGCCACAAATGCTAAAATCCCGTATAGGGGAATCGTCTGGGTACGGATATCGTGATAAATCAGGAAAAGAGCGCTTCCCCCCAAGAGACAGTAAGCCAACACCATGAGCTATCTTCTCAATTAGACTTGTACTTTCATTGATTATTAGTTCTTTTCAGAGTCCTAATACAATGGAAAAATCCTGAAATAATAACCTTGATGTGTTCTATTTACCCTATGTAGGTAAACCCACCCACCACCTGGCCATTCCATGTTTTAACGGGCGGCTGCGCCCATTTTTTCCAAACATCTGTCTGGGATAAAAGATTATGTTTAAATAGAATTCCCATCAACATAACCTCCGCTACACGCAAATTGCCGTCATCTACCTTCAAAGCAATTCCCCATTTTTGATCAGGCAACATAACTGAAAATACGCCATCAGCTCCCATTTTTGCTATGATTTTGCCACCAGATTCTTGCGTTACAAAACTACAAAATCGACCAGTACCAGCTATAAGTTCCGGATGTGTTTGGAGTGCTGTAATCATTCTTTGAGAAGCATTCCCCAACTCAGGCCGAAGAAGGTCGGGTTGGGTTAGTTTGGCCATACCTTTTGCAAGATTCTTTAAGGGCATACCTATAACAGGAACTTGGCATCCATCAATTCCCTTCGGAGCTCGTAATATGTCAATTTCTATCACCTCTGCAATGAGGCGATTAACATACCTTTGAATCGGATGA
>Ga0194123_10004088_pt1 | contig 16804 bp, 14 predicted proteins | sample TA2MahsurfametaG_5_FD_155479 | JGI IMG/M metagenome (GOLD analysis project Ga0194123, IMG submission 155479) | Freshwater microbial communities from Lake Tanganyika, Tanzania - TA2015023 Mahale A surface | ecosystem: Environmental > Aquatic > Freshwater > Lake | place: Tanzania: Lake Tanganyika... | reverse complement strand
TGAAGAAGCCGAAGAAGTAATCGGCGCTTGGTTATCGCTTGTTGCGCCAACTGCGCCACAAGAGCAGCGCGCCGATCACGAGCAGGGCAATGATGATGATTCTGGCCATACGCCAAGTATAGGCCAGAGCATCATCACCGCCCCGTGCCGCCCTAGGTCGGATGAAGCCGCCGTGTGCCGCGCGCCGTGAGACTGCGGGCTCAGTCCCTCGCGACGCGCAAACCGACATCCTCCCAGTCTGCGACCGGTGCCGTCACGGCTATGTGATCGCGAGCAGCGCTACGCACATCGAAAGGCCGCGACTTCCAAGACCCGCCGCGCACCACGCGCAGCGAGCAGTCGGCCCAAAGCCACGCGCGCTCATCGGCTGGGCGACCCTTGTAGCTCGCGGTATAGCAGTCGGCAAGCAACTCGCGCACATTGCCCGCAAGATCAAAGAAACCCCAGGGGTTGGCGGCGAATTTCGCGACCGGCGCAGCTCCTGCAAAACCATCGGTACAGCGCGCCCAAGGACCGGGTGACTCGATCGCACGACCCGTAACGTCTTTCACATTGCCAAAATCGCAGGCGCGCGAGATCGAAACCCCCTCGTGCGAATCGCGGCCACTCCAGAAACGCGCGGTGCTCGTACCCGCTCGCAGTGCGTATTCCCATTCGCTCTCGCTCGGCAAGCGGTAACGCCGGCCACTGAGTGTCGATAACCACTCGAGATAGGGCTCGACATCTTGCGGGCTGACGCAACGCAAGGGGGCGTCATCGGCACCCTGTGCTGCACAGGAATATTTTGGCTGATGACCCGTCGCCGTCAAAAAGGCGCGGAATTCTTTGTTCGTCACCTCGCGCAGGCCAAGGGCAAAGCCGCGACGAATTTTCACCCGCAGTGCCGGGGTTTCGCCCGAGCGCAGATCGTGTTCGTAGTCATCCGCAGAGCTGCCCATCAAAAATTCACCAGCGGGCAGTTGCAGCAACTCGGGGCACTCGGCGCAATCACGCATGGGGGTGCCCATGGGCCGCAGCGACACCGCATCATCGGGTTTCGCGTCCACCGGCGCGGGCCGCGGCGGAGGCCCTGACCCCGGCGGCCCAAGCTCGCGCACCACCCTGAAGCCCGCGAAATCGGCTCGATCTTCCGCGCTGCCATCGCCATGGAAACCCGGGCGCGCGCGTTCTGGCCCGGTAGACCAGCCACCACCACGCTGAATACGCCGACGACAGCCCCCCTCCCAAACCCAAGCGCGCGCATCGACCGGTCGACCGATGTAATCGAGGGAGGCACAGTCCTCGGCCCACTCCCAAACATTACCGAGCATGTCGTACACACCAAAGGCGTTCGCCCGCAGACTGCCTACCGGGGCAACATCGGCATAACCGTCATCGCAACTCACACCGCCCCAACCGAGCGGATAACGTTGCTGCGTGCGGCGATCGTTCGCGTTGACCTCGCGACACCCTCGGTTGGGATCGTTGCCCCAAGGCCGCAGGCCGCGAGTGCCCGCCCTCGCGGCGTACTCCCATTCGGCTTCGCTCGGCAATCGATAGCGCGCCCCCGTGCGCTCGCTCAACCATGCGGCATAAGCCGCCGCGTCGTGCCAATCGATGCAGGAGGCGGGGTGCCGGTCCGTCGGTTGCGCAGGAACGTTGGGTTTATCCCAGGGGATGTCGAGATCGCGAAAGCCCTGCTTTTCTTCGACCCATGTTCGACAGCGCACGAGTGCTGTGGCGCGACCGGTGGCCTTGGCGAATACTGAATATTCCCTGCGCGTGACTTCGTAACGACCGAGTGCGAAGGGCCGCTCAATGATTACCACAGTGGGTGATAGTTCGGCCGGAACCTCGGTGGGAATCTGCAGTTCGCGAGCCGTGCCCATCAGGAAGCGACCCGCCGGAATGACCACGAGCTCGGGGCATTCCGGACAGTCGCGAAACACCGCGCCGCTGCGACTTGGCGCGAGGTCTGCAGCCTGCGCCGAGATCGGTAGCAGGATCGGTAGCAGGGTCGGCAACGACAGGATGCCGACCACGACAAGCCAAAAAATGGGACGCTCAGCCACCCTCGATTTCGCGGGTCGAAACGAAGATGGTCACGGTGGCACCGCCCACGCCGCCGGTAATTTGCAGGTTGGCAACACGATCACCGTTGGTGAACGTCAGACTGCTGACCTTGCCCTGCACAGCGGTCATGCGTACCCAGCCGAGTCGCGGCATGCCGTTGAAGTAATAGCTGTAGGTTTCTGCGGCATCGGTGCGCACCTTGACCACTAACCGGCCGAGCCAGCGATTACCGCTGCCGATGACCAGCGATTCACTCTGCTCGATCCGAGAATCGCGCGGCAGCGGGATATCCGTCACCTGCACCGGCTTCACACTCGGCGCGGCTTCGGCGCTCGCCGGGGACTCGACTGCGGTAGTCGTCGCCGTCGTTTCGGTCAGCGCCTGCGATGTACAGCCCGCCAAAGCGGCGATGCTTACGGCCATGATGCCCAAGGTCGAAACGCAACGCCCCGTGTTACGCCATATCGGCCGATGTTGTGTCATCACGATCTCCTGCAGTGACATCGCGTTGGAGTTTACAAGCGCAGACCCTCGCAGCCTAGCGAAGGCGTGCTCACTGCATGGTCGACGCGAGCGGCCACATGACAGTGCTGGCTGGCGCTCGGACTAATCTTGCCCTGGCACTGCGCCGTATTGCCCGAGGAGAACAGCATGTCCGTCATCCCTTACGTCACGAAGATCGACTTCATGAGCCCGCGCTGGAACCGCGACGCCTGGGCGCGCATTCAGGCGGATATGGACAGCAGCAAGCAGCGCATCGTGCACTGCAGCGGTACGATCCTCGCGGTGCGACCTGGCGAAGCGCTCAAGCCTTTCCTCGGATTTCAGACATTTCTTTGTACTCGTTTGCTACCCCTGCCCGATGGCAACATCCGTCGCGTCAACAAAGAAGTCATTTTCTACACCAATCTCACCCGCGGCGGTCAGCCAGGCGAGATCATCGACAGCTTCGTCAATCCGTTCACGAAAGAAACGGTACGCGTTGTGCACGCGATCAATGACCCTTTCAACTACACGATCAGCGAGACGCTGATTCTGGCTCCCGAAGATTTCGGCGGCGATCCGAGCAAACTGATCAAGCTGCCTTTGATATTCCCTTGGCAGGAACTCGACAGCGAAACGCTGGTGCTCGCTACCGATATGCATCTGAATTACAAGAACCCGCTACAGCCCGACAAGTGGCCGCGCGAATCTGCGGGCGCCAAGGCCCAGGTCTCGGAGATGATGCGTTACTTCGTCAAAAGAAAAGACCTCGAAAATCCCGATCTCTCTGCAGTGCCGTATTTAGGGACTTGGCAGCGTGTCACTCCGTGGTTGCCGTGGCTGCTGATGGGGCAGGCACCGGGACACTGCATGTACATATCGACGATGACCACGGTCGCCGATGTCTCGGGTCTGCCCAAGCACGTACGCGAATACGCCGAGAAAAATTGTCCGCACATGCTGTCGGCGCCCACCGAGGACTATGGCCCTAGCCACTCGAGTCTCGAGCTCTACTCGCGGCAGCAAACCCCGGCGCCAACGGTTTGAGCCGGTAGCCCAACCAGACTCCGCTAGCCTCGGGTCGGTCGACGCCACTCGATTTCGTGGCGTCGCGTGCCGTTCGCCGTTTTTTCAACTGCGGCCAAGGTCAGTCGAGATCCCTCGAGCAGTACCTCGCGCCACTGGCTGGTGCCGACCAGACCCGGGTTGAGCGCCACCCTGACCTCGTGCTCGATGCGACTGCCACGCAAACGCCAACGACCCGCATAGCTGAAGTAACTGTCGAACGCTTTGGCCCGCTCGGCCTCGCTCGCATCCCGTGGATTTTTCGCGCGGAAACGCTTTCGACCCGCAGCCATGATGGTGGCCGTCATGAAACCATCAGCGGTGTAAAGAATGAAGCCGTTCGGCCGCAGCCCGAAAGGTCGCGTCACCCGCCCGTCTTCGTAACGAATGGTCCAACGGTGACAAGCCCACGCACCAACGAGCACTTCCGCGAGTTTTTTCTTTGACAGCATTTTGCTTGGTGTACTCATGAGTTGCGCTGCTCAGTCAAAAAATTCCGCAGAAACTTCGACAGGCTTTCACCGGTCGCGGTGCTTTGGCGCGTGTGCGAGTAGACATGCGCAGGACGAATTTTTCGATCGAACCAAACCCGCTCGTCGGCAGGCTGTGAGGGTCGCTGGGCCACAAGCCAAATGATCGTGTCGGCGCCGGCGTCGCTGTCGCGCAAAATCGCCTTCAGCAACTGCCTGAAACGCGGCAATGAGCGCTGTACGCCCGCGGTATCTGCCCAACCGGGATGCATGACATAAAAAACAATGCCGCGATCATGATGGATGTTGTTCCAGTATCGGTTCAGCACCATCTGCGCCCGTTTGTGAAAACCGTAGGCAGCGACGCCACTGTAACGAGACGGGTCGGTGACGTTCAGCATCGCCGGCAGCAACGGGAAATGGTACCCGCCACCCGAAGTCACGTTGACCACGACGCTGCGTGAGTGCAGCAGGCCCCGGGCGATCAAGCCCTCGGTGAGCTGGTAATGAGAGAGTACATTGCTCACGAACGAGGCTTCGAGACCCTCGCGGGTCACGAGCAATTCATTGTTCAGCACACCGACATTATTGATTAGCGCGTCAATCGGTCTACCTTGCGCGGCAAGGCGTTCGATCAGCGCTTCCGTCTCGGCGACAAGCGTAAAGTCGCAGCATTGCGTATCGGCTCCTTTGAGCCCCGCCGCAGCGAGCTCGGCAATGAGCGCCTCCAATTTTTGAGCACTGCGTGCGGCTACGGTAACTGTCGCGCCGCCGCGGAGGGCTGCATACACCACGGCTCGGCCCAAGCCCCCCGAGCCGCCAGTCACCAGCCAATGCTGGCCGCGGAAGTCCGCTTTGAAGGAAGACCAAAACAGCCGCCTGACAACAAAACCGATCTGCGTAAAACTCAGCAGAAAGCGCAGATAAAAGTGCAGTACCAGGCCAAGCTGTCGAAACATTGCGAGCTGCTTTTTCACTTGGGTTTCTCGTCGTCGATCCATGCCGCGACACCGGCGGGGCTCAGTTCGCGCGCACCAAAAAGCAGAGCCGCATTTCGCGGCACGAGAGAGTCGATCGAACGTGGCTCTGCACAGTGATTGAAGACGAAGTGCAACTCGCCGATACGCCGCGTGCGCACTCCTTCAGGCATCGCGCGTACGCTGACGTCTACTTCGCTCGCCATCTGTCGGAAAATTCTTTGTAGTGCCTGCAAGTCGATCGTACCCGCAAGGTAGCGATGTCGCTCATGATGAAACAGAACGCCCCGGCCATCGCGAAGTGCAAGTTCGGGCTGTAAAACCGACTCCACGTGCTCGAGCCAGCGACTCACGGAAAAATCAGGGCCGGGCTCGAGCAAACCCTCGCGCAGTGACTCGACTCGCACCACCTTGATCGGCAACAAGGTCTGCAGCTCACCCGGCGGCAAATTTTCGGGAATCGAAAAATGCGTTGTTTTGCTGCCAGTACGCGGCCCATAAATGACTGAACCCTGGAGCGTTCGCAGCTGGTCAACAAGCGCCTTCGGCAACGCCGGCAGACAAGGGATGATGATCATTCGATAGCCGGATAACTCTGCCGTAGGTGGCAGAATGTCGATATCGAGACCCAGTTGGCGCAGCGCTAAATACCACTCGAAGCAGACTCGAAGTGCAGAGAAGCCCGCGCCCTGCGGCTGAATCGCCGTCATCCACTCCGCCTGATAGTCAAAGATCAGGGCGATCTCAGCCTTTGCCGATCGCTGTCCGTCGAAATGCGGCAAGACCGCTGCCGTCTCGCGCACCTCTTGCGCGGCAACGTCATCCATCCGATCAGGGCGCAGCAAACCCGCGTGCATCTGCTCTTGCGCAAAGGGCGCCTGCCGCCAACGAAAATAAGAGACGACCTCGGCGCCGTGCGCAAAGGCTTCGAGGCTCCAGAAACGCACCATGCCCGGCAACGGTGCGGGGTTATGGCGGGCCCAGTTCACCGGACCCGGCTGCTGCTCCATCACCCACCAGCGCCCGCGACCCACGCCACGATAGAGATCGTGATGGAAGGCCGACACGTCGGGATGCCCTTGTCGCGCGTAGCGGTGTTTTTCGTCAGCGCTGAACCAAAACTGCTCAAGGAATCCGAGGGGGTAACTGTCCCAGGAGGCGACATCAAGGTCCTCGGCGAGCTCATGATGATCGAAGTCGGTGACAAACCCCATGAAATTGTGGGTGAGATCACGCCCCGACGACGACTCGCGCAGGATCCGGCACTGCTCGTGGTTGAATTCTTTGACTTGCTGCGACGAGAACCGCCGGAAGTCGAGAACATGCGCCGGGTTGGCCTCGGTCACCGTGAGATTGGGCAGATCGATCTCATCGAACGATCGATACTCCATGCTCCAAAAAACATTCCCCCATGCGCTATTGAGCACACCGATATCGACATATCGCTCAGCCAGCCAGCGTCGAAACGCGGCGAGCGCTGCAGGAGACCAACTGAGGACGGTGTCGTGACAGCCATACTCATTGTCGGTCTGCCAGGCGATGACTGCGGGATGACGACCGTATCTCTCGGCCACGGTCCGTGTGATGCGCCGCGATTCGCGGCGATATCCTGGGTGCGAAAAACAGTAGTGACGACGCGAACCAAAGCGTCGCGGCTTGCCGGCGGAGTCGGTCGCGATCATCTCGGGCATGGTATCGACCAACCATTTGGGTGGCGTTGCCGTCGGTGTACACATGACAATGACGAGCCCCGCGCGATGCAGCACGTCGATGGCTTCATCGAACCATGCCCAATCGAAGCGTCCGGGTTCAGGCTCGATGCGACTCCAGGCGAATTCGCCAATTCGCACCTGAGCAATACCCATGGCGCTCATCCGCGCCGCATCGTCAGCCCACCACTCGCGCGGCCAGTGCTCGGGGTAGTAGCAGACGCCGAGGCGGGGTTTTTTGGAAGTGAACGTCATTCGGTTTCCAGTGAGATGAGCCAAGCGGTCGCCGGATGTCGCAGCGGCAAATGCAGGCCTTGGGTCGCGAGTGCCTCACCCGACAGCACCACGCCCTCACGCCAACGCGCAGCACCGGCCAGATAGCGCGATGCCAAAGAAGGCCAAGGCTCAGGCAACGTCACACGGTAACGCTTGCGCCGATCGAGCCCGACCAGACGCACCGGCGCCGTCTCGAAATAGCGTGAGAACTCTTGTTGAGCGACGAGGGCCAAAGCACGCGCGTGGGTCAAACTCAGCCAGCCGAGGACACCGGGTTCATCGTGAACGATTTCGTACAACTCGCCCTCGTGAAGCACCTCGCGCCAAGATTTATACAGCGCCACATGGGCGGCCAAAACACCCCGATCGGCTTCGCTCATGCGCGCAGGGTCAGCCTCGATCCCCATATGGCCGAACATCGCAATCTTTGCGCGATAGTTCATGGGCAAACTGCGCCCAGTGATCGGGTTGGGGTCAGGCCCCACATGATTGCCACAACTTTTGAGGGGCAGAAACTGCCACCAGGCCCGATTGAGACGAGCGCGTTCGAGCGGATCGTTGTTGTCACTCGCCCAGAAGCGTGCACAGCGTGCCAACATGCCAAGATCAACACGGCCACCACCGCTCGCACAGGTCTCGATCTCCACCTGCGGATGCCGGGCCCGCAATGCATCGAGCAAACGATAAAGCGCTCTCACCTGCGCTACTCTTCGCCCGCCACTCGGAAACAAATCGCGATTGTGATCCCACTTCAAATAGGCGATATCGTGTTTGCCGAGTAAATCATCGAGTGTGGCCAGCAGGTGCGCCTCGACCTCTGGTCTTGCGAGATCAAGCACGAGTTGATGGCGCTGGGTGGGTCGCGCTTGGCCCTCGACATGGATGCACCAATCAGGGTGCTCGCGGTAAAGCGCTGAATCAGGGCTCAGCATTTCGGGCTCTACCCAAAGACCGAAATCCATTCCCAGAGCATGAATTTTATTGATCAGCGGATTGAGACCCTGCGGAAAAATCTGCGGTGAGGGCCACCAATCGCCGAGACTCGTACGATCGTCGCGCCGACCCGAAAACCAACCGTCATCGAGCACGAAACGCTCGACACCGAGCGCTGCGGCATCAGCCGCGAGTTGCTCGAGTCGTGGCAGAGTCATCGCAAAGCCACAGGCCTCCCAGGTATTGAGGTGTACTTTGCGTGGTTGTGCTTGCGTCTGACGCGGTAGGACTAGATCTCGCACATGGCGATGCCAAAGATTTCGTAACGAGGCTCGACCCTGCGCACCAAAAGCGACCAGGGCCCGCGGCGCAACAAAGCTCTCACCTTGGGCAAGCTCGATTTCACCGTGACTCAAAGGGACACCGATAGAGAGCACGCAATCGCCGTTGGCATCGGTGTCGAGCTGCCACTCGTGATCGCCGCTCCACTCGAGATGCACGGCAAAGCAGAGCCCATGATGCTCGCTGGTGTCCGCAGCCTCGAAGCTCAGCCACTGACCTGCCGTGAAGCCGGGTCGACCCCCTGCCGAACTGCCGCCGATCCGCAGCGCGGAACCCAGGGCCGTGCGTGATTCATGCATCTCGGCGGACCAGCGGCCGTCGTAGTGGACGACCGTCCTTGCCCAGCGCGGCAGCGGCAAAACCAGTGATGCGTAACGCGCAACCTGAAGCGCCGTGGCTGCAGCGTTGGTCACCGCCGACTCAACTACGATCACGCCACTCGAGAGCACCCGCCAATGACTCGCGATGGAAATTCCGTTGTGCTGATCGCGCAGACTGAATCGCAGGTCGGTTCCCTCCGACGGCGCTTCGCCACCCCCGTACTCGATGGGCGCCGCGAACAGCGGCAATTCTCGCCCCGCACGGCAGAGCTCAACCGCCGGTTTACCGGCATAGCCACTCCCGAGCAGCGGCAGCACGGAATTGGGCACGATGAGGTCAGGCTCGGATTCATGCGGCGCGCGGCGCGCGGCATCGCAGAGCGCCTCGCAATCTTCATCGATGGGCAGCCGCGGGCCAAACGTCGCCAGCTCGGCATAGCCTCGACGCAGGTCGAATACCAGCGTCGCGGCCCCCGCATTGAGACGGCGTATCGACGAAGTCGTTGGCACGGATCCTCCTAGTCTCCGTATTATTGACCATTGCCGAGCGGCACGTCCCGGGGAGAAAGTCATGCCGGCCAATCTGTTGACCGACGGCTTCGTTCGAATTGCGATCTTCGTCGCACTCACCGTGTTGGTGGCCTTCGCCACGTGGTGGAAGGTTCGCAGGTCGCACCCCACCCATGACGGCTCAGGCAAAGATGTATTTTTGGCAGGCGGTGGCCTGTCCTGGGTATTCGTTGCCGGGTCGATCACCCTCACCAATCTCTCGACCGATCAACTCGTCGGCATGAACGGCAACCAGATGCTGCTGCTCGCGTGGTGGGAAATCGCCGGATTTTTCGGACTGTTGATTCTCGCCTATGTTTTTGTTCCGCTCTATTACCGACATCGCTGCACCACCGTCACCGAACTACTCGAACGTCGTTACGGCGGCACCAGTATCCGCACACTGATTTCCGGCCTCTTCCTCTTCGGCAACGTGGTCATTTATTTGCCGGCATCGATCTATAGCGGTGGCCTCTTCATGCAGTCACTATTCGGGAGCGACGTACCCATTCTCACGTTCGCCACGGGGCTCGCCATCATCAGCGCGGCCTACACCATGCTCGGTGGTTTGCGAGCGGTGGCCGTGATGGACACCTTTTCAGGCATAGGCGTGCTTGGACTCGCGCTGTTGATCGTGCTGCTCGCGCTCGCGGCCGTCGATTTCGATATCGTCTCGGGCGTGCCCGTAGAGCGCCTGACGATGATCGGCAGTGATGATTCGCCAATCCCATGGCACACACTGCTCACCGGCATGGTGTTCATCCAAATCTTTTATTGGTCAACGAATCAGAACATCACGCAAAAAGCGATGGCTGCCCCCTCGGTGGAAGAAGCTCGCAAAGGCGTGCTCGCCGCAGCGGTCATCCGCATTCTCATCGTGCCGCCGATCGTCGTCATACCGGGTGTCGTCGCCTACAAGCTGTTCGGCGATATCGACGATGCGGCCTACGGCAGACTGGTTGCCGAAGTGTTGCCCGGTTGGCTGGCGGGCGCCTTTGCGGCGATGGTCGCCGCTGCGGTCATCACGACCTTCAGTGCCGTGCTCAACAGCACGGTCGCACTCTATTCAGTCGATTTTCATGACAAGTTCGTCGGTAAAGTCGATAACCACTGGCGACTCGCTGCAGTGGTCTCCGTGATCGTCACGGTGATCGCCATTTTCTTGGTGCCGGTATTCCAGAACGCGGACAGCATCATCAATCTGCTACAGCAACTAAACGGCTTGTTTTCGATGCCGATTCTGTCGGCTTTCGTGGCCGGTCTGTTGTTCCGAAATGTGGGCGCTTCGGCAGCCATTTTCGGCGTGCTCTGGGGCTTCATCATCTATGCGCTCTACACATTCGTGTGGAATCCGGCGGGTATCATCACCCTGCACTACATCCATTTCATGGTGTTCGTGCTTGCCAGTTCGGTGATTGCCGCGCTCGTGTTCAATCGACTCGCGCTGTCGCGGCGCGCCGAATACATCGGCCTTGCCGCATTGCGTAGCGAAACTCAGACACCATGACTGATTCTTTGGACGACCGAGCTCTGTACGACCGCGCGCATCGCCGTCGCAATCCGCTGACCGGCCGCTGGGTACTCGTCTCGCCGCATCGCAATGCCCGCCCGTGGCGCGGCGAAGTTCACCGATCAAGCCAAGCACCCATCCCCAGACACGATCCGGCTTGCCACCTCTGCCCCGGTGCACCGCGCGCCACCGGCGAGCACAACCCGATCTATACCTCAGTGCATGTGTTCGACAATGATTTCCCTGCCGTGCAAGGTATGCCGAGTGCTATCGCTACGCTGGACTCTGAAACCTCTGCGCTGTTCGCTGCGCAGCCGGTCAGCGGCACCTGCCGCGTCATTTGCTATTCACCCGATCATGATCGGTCGATGAGTCATTTGACCGACACCGAAATCGCGCGCGTCATCGATTGCTGGGCCGAAGAGTCGCACAAGCTGGGCGCCAGACATCGCTGGGTGCAGGTGTTCGAAAACAAAGGCGAGATGATGGGCTGCTCGAACCCGCATCCGCACGGACAAATCTGGGCGACCGATCATCTTCCAGATGAGTTAAATGTTGAAGACGAGCGGCAACGCGCTCATTGGCGCAGGCAGGGCCGTGCCATGCTGCAAGAGATCGCCGAGCACGAGTTTCAAGGCCCCCGACAGGTGCTGGCCAATGAGCATTGGCTGGTGATCGTGCCTTACTGGGCGACCTGGCCTTTCGAGACCCTGCTGTTGCCAAGATTCTCCGTGCAGCGGCTCAATGAAATTCCGACATCGGCACGTACCACGCTCGCGAGCGCGCTCGGCGATCTCACGCGACGCTATGACCAGCTCTTCGATTGCGAATTCCCGTACTCGATGGGTTGGCACGGTGCCCCCTACGACGGCGGGCTTACGGGCAGCGAGTCTGCACTCCATTGGCAACTGCACGCGCATTTCTATCCGCCCTTGCTGCGCTCCGCGACGGTGCGCAAATTCATGGTTGGCTACGAAATGCTCGCCGAGGCGCAACGCGACCTCGTCCCGGAGCAAGCTGCGGCGCGCCTTCGCGAACTCACGACAGGCGCCAGATAGTCGATGAGCAGCGCACTCATCGCCCACGCCCGCGAGCTGCTGAGCGAAACACAAAACTCGACTCAAGGCTCGACTCAAGGCTCGAAAAGTACAGTCGTTTTCGCGCCGGGTCGCGTCAATCTGATCGGCGAACACACCGACTATAACGAGGGCTTCGTGCTGCCCTGCGCGCTCGCGATCGGCACGGCCGTCGCCATCACACCGCGTACCGATAACAGAATCCACTCAGTCAGTCGCCACGTCGCTGGTCCGGATCTGCTGCGCGACGAGTTTGATATCGATCAACCCATCGACCGCAAAGACAAAGATTTTTGGGGTAATTATCTGCGGGGTGTGATCGTCGCCATGCAGCAGTCCGGTATCCGTCTTTCGGGTGCGGACATCGCGATCGTCGGTGATATTCCGCAAGGCGCGGGCCTATCTTCCTCGGCCTCGCTCACGGTGGCTATCGCCCGCGCAATGCTCGCTATTTGTCCCTCATTGCCGTCACCCGAGATCACACCGCAGCAGATCGCCCGATGGGCGCAATGGAGCGAGCATCATTTTGCAGAGTGCCAATGCGGTCTGATGGATCAGATGGCGGCGGCTGCGGCGTCGCCCGGAGAAGCGATGCTGCTCGATTGCCGATCGCTGGAGTCTCGACAAATCCGGTTGCCGTCAGAGATCGCGATTCTCATCGCCCACTCGGGCGTCGAGCGCAAGCTTGCAGCAGGGGAATACAACCTGCGTCGACAACAATGCACGATGGCCGCACAACAGCTCGGTGCAAGCTCGTTACGCGAGATCGATGTTTCTTTGCTGACAGCGCGAGCGGGCGAGCTGACGGAAGTGGAATTTCGACGCGCGCGTCATGTAGTGACAGAAAACCTGCGGGTCATACGCGCCGTCAAAGCCATCGACAGCGGCGATATGGTCGCGCTTGGTCGCCATCTGCGTGAATCACACGACTCATTACGAGATGACTTCGAGGTCAGTGTTCCGCAAGTCGATGCCCTCGTCGATTATCTCAATCGCACGATTGATCACCAGGCAAACGGCGAGGGTGGCGCACGGATGACGGGCGGTGGCTTCGGCGGTTGCGTAGTCGCCATGGTCAAGGCCAGCGCCGCAAGCGCCATCGAATCCGAACTTCGTCGCTATCTTTCGAGTCGAGTGGCAAAGCCGCTTGTACTTTGCATGGGGATTGCGTAACGCACTACCTTGAACTAGGTAGTCACAATGCTGCGTGCAATTTAAGCGCGTACACTCGATCCAGATGTTCGAGTGAGCGCGATCATGAGTCATCAGATCACATGTTCTGTCGTCACTGTCTTCCTGGCACTTGCTTCGCTGTCGGCGGCAGGGCAACAGACGCCGTCGCGCATGGTCGGAGCGCCTTCGGTCGGCAATGTCGAACTTCCCGCGACAAGTCCTTGCAGCCCGGGTCCGGAAATGGAGCCTCGTGATTACGCTGATGCCGAGTTTATCGGCATGCCGCAAGGACGTCGCGCACGCATGTGTTACTACTGGTTCGACGGTCGTAACAAAGAAAACCTGCGGTTTTATCCGAACGGAATCTTTGTTCGTTCAGGTGAAAGCGGCTCAGGCGGCTTTGCAATCGGCGGGGCCGTTCTCAGCACACTTCGGGGCACATACGGTTTTGCCGGCGGTAATCGGCTGAATCTTCGTATCGCCTACTCGGGCATCGGCGTGACGCAGTCGGGTCGAGGCGCGGGTAGCAGCAACTCCCTTGACGTGTCGAGACAGCAAAACCTCGATCGCGAGTTCGTGCTGCCGAACTGCCAGCGCATCAGTCTGCGCGACGAGGCGCAAACCTATCAGCTCGGGCCACCACTGCGTTCAGGCCATCCCGATCATCTCATCCTGCAAGGCAAGCGCTGGGAAAGAGACTCCGACTGCGGCGACTGGGCAGGCTGGCGTTAGGCGCAGCTAGGCTTGCGTGGCAGCGACATAGCCACGCTCGAGTTGCGCAAGCCGGTCGTCGATGTGGCCGGTGTAACCTGCGGACAAGCGCACGAGCCCCGGGCTGATGCCGGCAGCTGCGAGCGATAACTCATCGAGCTCGCTCGACGTGCTTGAAGCGCTGGCACTCATCAAGGTATCGCTGAAGCCGAGACTCACGGCCATGTAGCCGAAATCCTCGACATTCTGCAGATGCTCCATGAAACGAGAGGCGCGATCGGCCGTGCCCAAATCCACGGCGAGCAAACCGCCAGCGCCGTAACCCGGATTGCAGAGTTGATTGAACAATTCATGATCCGGATGAGAGACAAGACCGGGATAGGCAACGCTCGCTCCCAGCGCCTCAAGACGCTGCGCGTACGCAAGTGCGCGCGCGGAATGCTCCTTCATTCGTAGCCCGAGATTGGGCAGCCGCGTAGCGACTTCGTAGGCCGCACGAGGGTCCATGGCAGGGCCGAGCAACATCAAGCTGCCGAAATGCAGATCGTAGAGTGAATCGATCACCGTACCGTCTGCGCAAACGCAGCCCGCCACGATGTCGGAAGCTCCGTTGATGAATTTGGTGAGGCTGTGGACCACGATATCGGCGCCGTGCAAGGCCGGCGTGATCGACAGCGGTGCGAAGGTGTTGTCAACGATGAGACTCGCGCCATGCTCGTGGGCCAGCGCAGCCAGAGCGGGAATATTCGCCATGCGCAAAGTCGGGTTGGCGACAGTCTCACAATAGAGCACTCGAGTATTGCCACGGAAAGCGCGCCTCACCGCATCGAGATCAGCAAGATCGACGAAGCTTGTCTCGATTGCTGCTTTACGCGGTAAAAAATCATGCAGCAGCGCCCAAGTTCCACCGTAGAGCGCTTGTCCGGCAACGATGTGATCCCCGCTGCTGCAAGCGTTGAGTAGTACGCCCGAGATCGCCGCCATGCCGCTCGCCGTGCAATAAGCGCTGGGTGTTGCCTCGAGGGCAGCGAGATGGCGTGCCAGCACCATGACTGTAGGGTTGAAGTGCCGCCCATACAGAAAGCAGCCGCCGCGCGGGCCCTCGCGACCCTCAAAGATTTCCGGCATCTTGCCGGCCTCGAGAACGGTAAAGGTCGCGCTGGTCTCGATTGAAAGATTTACGCCACCGTGCTCGCCAAACTCGTGACGCGAGCGTGCGAGCCGCGCCATCGGATCACACAACGGGACATGATCGGCGGGGTCTTTCATCACGGACAAAGCGCTGGCAGAGAACGGAGCAACTTCCACGTGCCCTCGATCTGTTTGACCAAGGGGGCGGGCGGTGTTTCGCCCTCACTCGGCAGATAGACCGTGAAGACGACATCACCTGCCTGATCCACGAATGCCACACCCTGCAGCGTGCTCTCCTTGCCGACGCGCGAAATGCCGTAGATCGCTGAATAAAGATCGGGTCGCAGGTGACCGTTCAATCCGCCACCCTTGCGCGAGATATTGAAGAACTTGCTGCGCTTCGAGGGTTCACCCAGTCCCACCTGGCCGCGAATCTCGATGATGTTCGCGCCTTTGGTGACGAGTGTCAGTGCGTCGTCCCACGTCTCGAGACTCTTCCAGACCACGGGAAAGTGACTGGGACTCACGCCGTAAGCCTCGTTTTCAGGCAGCGCGCTCATGACGAGACCCTCTGGCATCTTGAGCGTTCCCGCGACACCGAAAAGCGGGCCTGGCTCCTTGCCGGCGAGGGCAGCGCGGACACTCGTTACCTGCGCGGGCGTTGCACAAAAAGTCTTTGGTGCATTGCCATCACCCGTCTGCGCATTGGCCGTTTGCGCATTGGCAATAGTTGCCGTGGTCAATACGGTGATCAGAGACAGTGCCAGAGTTTTCATCGATCTCACCTCGGCAAATTTTTCCAAGAGCAAATTTCAAAGAGCGCGCTTGCAACGAGCGTTGATCGATCGGCCCGACTCGAGCTCCTCTTCGTTGCCAAACCCGACCCTGGGCGAATCGGGCGTCGCCCAGCCTGAGCTTGCTTGCACTGGCTGCCCCTCTTCACGCGCAGTAAGCGTCATCAGCTCGAGCAGATTATTGCCCGAGTTGGACGGCCACATGCCACGGCGCAAGGTCAGGTTGAACTTTCGTGGTATTTTTTCTTTGGTCACGATGTCAAGGGTACCGCCACGATCATGAGTTTTGAGTCCCATGAAAATTTGTGGCTCGCCGCCGCGCGCTTGGACCGCCACGAAGCACTCGTGCATATTCGCCCGGCCGAGCTCGGCGGTGTCGACCATCCCGGCTGCAGCGGCCGCTGCGGCAGCGCCTCCGACACTTTGCAGCCAGAGCGCATCGTCTGCCAGCCAAAGAATTTTTCCGGCGAGACCTGCTGACACCGCGTCCGCACAGTCCCCAACGGGTTCCGCGAGCCATGAGGAAAGATGCTTGCGCCAACGCCATTCGCAGCGCGCGCTGTCGCCAGTCACGGGCATCGTGACTTGCAGACGCATCGTCACTTGCCGTGTCTTGGCATCATTTTCCAGCGTGAGCGCCCCTGAGCGCACGATCGGGGCGTGCTCGCTGCCGTCACGCTCTTCGAGATCGAAGCCGTTCGGGAGCTGTGCCGATTTGCGGATCTCGAGATGTAACCGAGGCGGCGCGGTTTTACCGCGCTTCATGCCCTCGAGATAAAAGCGTTGCGGGTCATTGTCGTACACGCCCGCGAGCAGCGCCGTGATTTGCGCAAGCTGCAGACGACCCTCAGCCTGACCGAGCTCCACGGAGGCCGTCGCCGCCATCGCCGAACAAAAAAATCCGGCAAATATCGAGAGACCTACGCCCCGCCGCCATGAATTACGCCGAACTGAACGCATCTGCCACCCCCTGTCGGCAGATTTACCCCCGAGTCGCGACGGTCGCAAGCAACTCCGCTTCACGCTCCACCGTGAGGCCAGCCTTGAGTTTTTGACGCTCGGCCTCAGGGCGTGTGAGGTGCCAGCGCAGCGTGTCGCGGACCGTATCGCGTAGCGGCCTGTGGGTAAGTCCCGCACGCTGGGCAAGCTCTACGGAGCTGGTGGCAAAACCCGCGTTGTCACCCGTGGAGGGAGCCCACACAGGCATATCGGACCAAGGCAGAATCTTTTGTG